>Ga0194135_10003020_pt1 | contig 10270 bp, 5 predicted proteins | sample LitLau_LLRF_2013_FD_134024 | JGI IMG/M metagenome (GOLD analysis project Ga0194135, IMG submission 134024) | Freshwater sediment microbial communities in response to fracking from North America - Little Laurel Run_MetaG_LLRF_2013 (version 2) | ecosystem: Environmental > Aquatic > Freshwater >... | reverse complement strand
TTTCACTTTTAATTGAGCAGTTTGACCAACTTTTGATTTCAGTCAACTTTTTTTGAAATGCATTGAGAGAAGTATAAGGAAATGACATACATTTTTGAACGATCTGCAATGTAACTTATTTCCACTTTCTTAATGGATCCGCTCTTCAGTTTCACTTTAGTGAAAGGACGCAACAAAAGCATCTTTTGTTTCTATTCAAGTTTACAAATTAACATGAATTTCCTACGTATTGTTTTAATCATCTTTGGATTTTTATTTTTTATCTTTGCAAACGCTCTTGTTTCATCATCACCAATCGTAAGGGAACAAGGTAAAGAAACTAAACAATGTTTAAAAGAAATTTACACAACATCTGAGGTTACCTTTTTAGAAACTGCTCCAGTTTGGACCACTGATCCCGACACCATATGCTATTGGACAGCATGTCAGAAAACTAGAGTGAAGTCATTCAAATGTTCTACAGGATATGGAGAGGTTCGACGAAACTATCGCGTCTGTAAGAATAATGATGCCAGAATTGAATGTTGCCTCTAAAGTGACTGGAGTTCAATGCAAAAACAAGTTACCATCAAAATAAGTTAAGCATTTTTTTAAATTTTAGACTTCAATTGTTATCCTAATTTATGAATCCGATATACATGTACATTGTGAGCGAATGATTAAAAATTAATATTTAATAAACTCTAACAAGGATGAACTGGATGAATTCCCACAATTCGATTGATTCGCGTGAGACGAACTTTGTATTGTTCATTTATCTTGTACCATATCTCATCCTTAACCGGAACAGCATTTCTTTTTTGAATATATACAATTGTTGCCCTTGAATTCTGCATTGAAAACCAATTAGGGAAGGGAGGCGAGGTAGTCGTTGGCGTGTATTACGCAAATAGAAGCGGAAGTTATTAGAATCCGGACTAAGCTTGAGCCGGAATTAAGTTTTAGAATAAATTGGACTCCCGAAGTCTCAATCGGTCATTCAGTTCCTTCTGTTATGGTTAAAATCCAAAAATTCATCCACAATGAATTTCAAAATTCTGGTTTTATTTTTTGTTACCCTCGTCTTTGCTTCTAGTGTCGTAAGTAACTCTTGACTAAAACTCACCTTCCTAATAACTTTTGACATTTTCACAAAATTGATTCGTTTTTTTAGTCTGGAAAATATTCCGGGCACAGGCATCATCAAGACGAGAGTGATGGAGAGGTACGTGAAACTGAATATGTCAAAGAAAAGCACAAAAATCATGATGTAGAGGCTGAAACTGACGAAGAAGAAAATCATCACAGGCATCATGGGCACGAATACCGCCATGGGGATAATGAAGAAGAAGAAGCGGAACACCAACACGGCAATCGTGGACATCTCGGTCACAAACACCATCACCACCGACATTATCATAATGAAGAGCACGAATACCGCCATGGGGATAATGAAGAAGAAGTGGAACACCACCACGGTCATCGTGGCCATGGACACCGACATCACCATCAGCGTCACCATCACCGACAGCATGAAAATGAAGAGCACGAATACCGCTATGGGGATAATGAAGAAGAAGTGGAACACCACCACGGTCATCGTGGCCATGGACACCGACATCACCATCATCGTCACCATCACCGACAGCATGAAAATGAAGAGCACGAATACCGCCATGGGGATAATGAAGAAGAAGTGGAACACCACCACGGTCATGGTGGCCATGGACACCGACATCACCATCATCATAGACATCACGAACATCAACAAGAGAACAATCATGCCCATCACAGTCAGGATGGACACCGAGTCCACGGCCACCATCATAAAAATCAAAACTTCGGATACCACCATGAGCATCGCGGACATCATAACACTTACAACAAACATAAATTTCAATGCCAAGGGCAGGATTTAGTCTTCACAGAAGAGCAGAAGACTGCCCATAAAACTTGCTGGACGGAAATGAAGGAGCGAAAAAACCTGACAGCCTCTCGCTCCAGCGGATGGAAACTCCATAACAAACATCAACGTCACCATCACAAACATCCCAAAGTTGATGCGGTAAGGCAATTATACCTTTTGTATGATCATTTACAGAAGCCAGAGAAATATAACTAATATTCAATTCCAGTGCTTTACTGCATGCAAATTTGAGAAGTTGAGTTTGGTAGTTGGTGGAAAGTTGGAGATGACGGCAGTTGAACTATTCGTTGACGAAACATTTCCAGCGGGTACGCGTGCTGATATTACCAAAGGAATTAATGATTGTAACAACAAGCTTAATGGAACTCTATCCACTGATGACAACTGCAGTTCCTACACTCCTTTGATCCATTGCATCAGGACTTCATTGAAAGAGGTAAAGCACACAGAGCCAGTTTAAATTTATTCCAATACAAATAGTAATTAGTTTCCAATTTTGTAGACTTGCAAGCAGAAAAAGGAGGAATGAATTACAAATCCTTGTAATACTAAAAAATGAGACAGAAAGTTGAGATTTCATTGAGAATTTCTAAAATCAAGTTGAAAAAAAAAATCATTCTAAAAATAAAATTGGAATTAAATTTATGAATTGTTAGGACGGCTATCGCATTTTAGTAAGAATTATTAGGGGCAGCATAAAATATGTTTCTTATTCAGTTTGTTGAGCCCACTGTACAACATTACATCTATTTAGCTTGTTCCTAAGTCAAACATTAATTAACTTGAATAACGTAACTAATGTGAACGTCTGCCATTTATACCATCGAGGGTTTTGAAGTAAAAACATCTAGGGTTAAACTCTCTCTTTTAATCAAATTCGATAGCGACCAAAGCAGAGATTGTGGAATCAATTACAAATGAGAAATAGAAGCCGATAGAGTACATGCTAATGTATGTGAATGATCCCACTTTCACCATCACAGGTGTACATGACGTTGAGAATTGAATCCGTTGTTGACTCTGCTGATGATCAATATTCGCTTTCCATTTACTCAAAAGCCTCCGGCTACTGTCGTATACATTTCCAGCCATTCGGATTAACAATGTCATTGTAAGAAGGATAGCAGTTTTAACTATAGGGAATATTAAAAACACAGAAAGCGGAAGATAGCGGTAGAGTTTGATGGTTGCTACTCCACAAATGACTTCCATCATAAAAATTGCAAAAGGGCAAATTGTGAGCGTTAAAGGAGAGTAGCACTCATTGAATTTGTTGTTAAGCACTTGAAGGGCACGATACAATAAGAAATTTTTCAAATCAATGTCCAAGTCCCTGAAATGGTAGAAAGTTAACCTTTGAAACAGTTTAACAAATTTGAGGACATTATGCTAAAGAAATTTATTTACCCAATTTCGGAGACAATTGTGGATGCAATTTTTAAGTAGAGAAGCATAATGCCCGAAATGAAAAAAGATAGTTTCCATATGCATAAAACGAGAAAGTAGTCAATGAGACCGAAAATGATCAAGATTGGCCAGCTTTCACGAAGTTCTGGATTGAAAAGTGATGTCACGAATTGTGGGGATGATGGGAAAAAGAAGACTGTGAAGAAATTTGTCCAAACCGTGAACCAAGCTGGAAATGGATTTACTTGCAAGAACAGTTGAATGATATCCAATTGGTGACTAGAATTTATCCGATTGCGCCTGACTGGTGACTTTTCCAGATTTTGAATAAATAAAAATAAACTGTTTATAAAAGTGCACAACTCCCGTCTCCTGTGGAAAAGTGAAATATGACCAACGACGACCATTGAGATCCCGGCAGTCCATGCAATATGAATTGCTAAATGAATTTTATTTAATTCCTCCAAGCTTTTGGTTGTCATTAGTTCATAAAAACGGAAATAAATGAAAGCTGCATAAGAGAACTCCGCCAGGATATTGCACATCCAAAGCAACTTATCTCCTCTCCGTGTAAAGATTTCAACTTGCTCCGTTACTGGATTTAATTTGTAGGGAATCACTTTTAGAAATGAGCACATTTCCATTTGGAGTTTTATTCGGGGCAGAGTTCTTGGATGGAGTAACATTTTAGATACAACAGCCAAAACGGAAATCCTTGGTCACTGAACAGAAGTCAACTGAAAAGAAATTTTTTTTACCCATTTCCAATTTGCGTTCAAACATTGGTCGGCCTTGATATATTTTTTATGACTTTGGCGTATGAAGTAACTTGAGAATTGGATAGAAATAATTGAAGGTAAAAGTGATAATGAAAAAAAAGGTTGCTTCCTATTCTTCTATCCAATTTAATTAGTTTTCATTTATTCCATTCCTCAGTGCATATTGCCAGTTTGCTTATTAAGAAAATTTTCTAATTACCCTTCCTTGTCCAAGTTATTTAATATTTTAATATGGGCAGAGAAAACTCTTGATTGTTGCTAAGAAATATTTATGAACTATCTACGATGAAAGAGTTACCTTAGAATTAATGAAGTGATGTGTCCAATTCAGTAAAAGAATACCCGGAATTCCGAAAAAAAAACTATCCCGATGAGTTAAAAAGTTTATGGGGGGCAAGAATCAATCTGGATCAAGTCTAATTACAGTGAGTTAGAGGGAGTTTTAATTGGGCGCTAGAATATTATCCATCCTTGAGTTAATGAAAATGCCAACAAAAATTAGCTTATTTCTATATTTGGAATCTGTAAATCGTTGGATAATAATTAGTAATTACTCCCATCTCCACACACATCTCATTATCTGTTCGTTTACCGATCCCTAAACTGGAATATCTATGCAGCGCCATTTTAAATTTTTTTTAATCTTTCTAAACAACTAACCTTTTGATTGGAGAAACTAAAACAGTTGCAAATACTCTGTGTTTTCAAGCAGCCAAAATTTTTTAGTTCCTGGTTAGTTTTCCTCGCAATTTACTTTAGAAAATGTTTTAAAAGTTTAGCACCTATGATGTCAGCTACCAAAAACAAATAAAGGCATCGACCGATGTCTACGCTTGCCTATGTGCTTTAACCGGATGGTTTGTTGATTATAAATTTGGCTGGATTTAGCATAACAGTGATTAGTGACAGCCCACGAATAGAAATTCAAGCAAAAGTATGCATTCATTATATTTTACGACAAATAATGAAATGCAAGTTTTAGCAATTTTTTTGAAAAATAGTATTCTTCATCCGCTTGTGTTTGACGATTTGGATTCTGTATCATCGGAACAGTTCTCATTCCCAACAGTTCACAATTCGTAAAGTGAACAGAAGTCTTCCCCCTTTTAGCTACTTGCTCCTGACTCGCTAAGATTGTTTCCTCATTGAATGTTCTTTTTCATGTAGGATAATTGAATCATTTTCTTTAAGTCATATCCTCAGCAGAGACTTTATAGTGAAAAATCAATAACGCTATATAACGCAAGTCTATCGCTCAATCTATCCTTAATTTGCCTAATTAAGCTTGGTTACATAGATTACTTAACGTTGTGTAAATGTTAACTCTTTATTAGCTAAGCGGACATCCCATGAATCTGACTATGCCCAATCGGAACGCATATAGATGCAACATTTTTGGCACAAAAATTTTGAAAATTTTCAGTTGTTCTGAATGTGAGTTTTATAGACTAAAAGTGTGACCGAAATGCGATAAGAAGAGACAATGCTAGTACTCCAATACAATGCCCAAAGTGTCTGAACTCGACCACCCCCTCCGCCGGTTCTCTTAAGTCAAATAAGGGACAATGGATAACTTTCGAAGGATTTTGAAAAATGACGCTTTCCCTCTCCAATTTTTTTGATGCATAGACGGACTGGCGCTTAAGCCACTGAGGCTCGCATTTGCAATTAAAAAATTTGCGATCAACGTGCGTATGCGCTATAATTAAGTTGAAGAGAAGGTGAGTCATTCCGTTACCGTTCTTAGATGTTTTGTTGGCGGTGAATGATTCTGATTAGCGATTACAGATATGAGATTAAAATTCAATTTCTGTTTTGTGGCGTTTTTTTTACCTAAAACAAATTAATTCTACTCTCATTTTGTGCCAGAGTCTATAAAGCGTTCACCTTTTATGAAATAAAAATATTGATTCCTAATGTCTTCCTCATAGTACGACGTGCAACACACTTGATTGTAAAATGAGCAATAGGTTCCCCTTCCGAAATTCAGTTGGGTTTTGGCATTAGATACGAACGGTCCATTGCGTAAAATGGGAGCCACTACTACGAGGACGCCTTGCGGAGAAAGCACAGTGCGGACTTTAATGGATCAAGTGATTCGAGTCAACCAGTTCCTGGGTGTCTTTCCGCATGAAATTGTTGGAACGCATTTAAATTTTCGTTGGAACTCACGCTATTTCTTCAAAACATTAATCAATCTTGGGATCCTAGTCGTCTACCTGGGATACCTCGATTTCCAGCTTGTTCGCTCTCTCTACAAAGCAGAGGATATTCTTGTCTTGGTTCAAATTTGGTATTGGATGGCACTCGTCTCAATCTCAGTTTTAGTTCTTATCCTTTGTGTCGTCAAACGAAACGAGTTTACATTCTTCTTTGAGAAATCCAATGGAATGAAGGAGAAAATGCGTGGATTCGTGGACTGCGATAAAGCCATTCTCTATTCAAGACGAATTTACAAGTTTTATGTCATCATCGCCCTTGTTTCGGCAACATTATTTGGAATTGAATTTTTATTCCGACCACACAAGCATGTTTCATTCCTCCACCATGTCCAGGATCCGACAACCACCCAAACAGTTTTGAACGCTTTATTCCAATCTTACATTTCTTTGATTTCGTCTGCAGCCCTCTCATTCGTGGAAGTCCTCTGCCCTTCCTTGGCTCGGAGTATCTCCAATTCCATTCATCGCATCCGGGAAGCTCTCATGGAAGAAGTTAACAAATTGACCGAAATGGCAGAGTCCAACATGGAAAAATACACCAATCAAGACAATGAGAAAGGTCCCATGGTACTCCTGACGGAAATTGTTAGAAGGACACCAAAGAAAACTGGTGGCGGGATTGGCTACATTACAAAAGCAATGGAGAGGTTTGGATTCATAGCCGAAAGGCAGGGAGCCATCAATTGCATTTTTGGGACAATTTTAGCACTCAACACGGCATGGTTAGTCACCAGTGTCTGTCTGTTAATTTTTCTGGAAATCCGACTGTTGAATCCAAGGGCAGACCCAGATGAGCTTGAAGGGATGAGCTGGAGAATGGTATTGATAATTTGGAGTTGTGTTTCATGCTCCATCCGGTTAGTGATTTTATTGATTTCAATTGGAAGCGTCCACTCGGCATCCATTTGTTTTCAAGGAGCCCTCACTGGGAGCATACTCCGTGCTGAGTCTCCAAGATCACAGGAGCTGAAATTGATTAACATTCAACTAATCTCATATGAATTGAATCCAGTCGCTGTCTCCGCAGGAGGTTTCTTCATCTTCTCCAGGGCAACAATTCTCTACGTCATTAGCATTGTGACAACATATCTCGTTTTCCTACTACAGGCATAAAATGTATGCTGTTTCGACGAAAAATATAATTTATCAGTTTTACGATAGTCGGTTACGATAGGTTACGATAGACGATTGTAGAAAAGATTTTGTCTAATTAAATAAATCATGAAATGAATTATCGCTGCATATTTATTAGTCCGTTCAGGTGCATCTTCCGAATAAATTGTTCTTCTTGAATCCAAGTAAAATGATCCAGTGAATGAATCCGTCCGATGGCATATGGTATTCGCCTTATCAAATTGAAATATAGCGCGATTATGTGGCTTATTCATTTAATTGAACAAGACTGACGTAGCACAATCAACAGATGGCTTAGAAATGTAAAGGCGACTGGGTTGCGTCACGCAAATTGCACTCCAGGTGGACATTTTTTCAAATTGACTCCACTTGAGTTCGATTAACGTAATTGGAAACGAACAAGGAAACAAGGCTATTATCTAGTGGCGCGAGGCATAAACATGGAAATTAATCGGAAATGCTAATTCAATTTATATGGAAATTTATGTGTACTCTTGGGGTGGAGTTTCCTGTTTCTTGGAATCAGCAGCTCACCATCCCAATTCAAAACACGAGAAAATTGCAATTAATGAATTCACAATAAAGAAGAAAGGTTGCTGATGACTTTCACTCCATCCCATGAGAAATTTAGAAATTAGAATGAATGAATTCTTTTCTACTCCCTAATTACGATTCGGCTCAATTATGCATTGAAATGACTCTCGAGGGTAATCATTATCATTAAATTATACTTAGGCAATATGGTAATACCAATTTCCGTAAAACCAAAATATTTTGAAAATAATTGCCATAAATTATAATAATATTACGGTCATGCCACTTGAATTGATTGGATTAACTCGTTTGGTTTTGTCCGAGATGGAGCAATTATCATTTTACTCTAAATGGAGATGCTTTCTCCAATAAAGCAATTTATCCTTAACGTTTTGACGTCCGGTCCACCTGATATCCTTTTAAGAAAAATCGATGGAAAATAAAAGACTCAGGCGCCGCGGAGATAAAGGATCGAGTTCCGAACAGTTGATCCTGAGTCATACCGCACACGGCGTCCGCGTCCATCTTTCGCTTTCAGTATCCTCCAAGTCAGTGATAAAGAAGCTTGTGGCTCGTCTCTTGTCTCCTCTTCCTCTTCTAAACATCTTACAACAAATTCAACAAAAATGGAAATTCAAAAGGAGGTCCCAAATTTTAAACAACCCTCAATGCTAACCATCGTCAAACCAGTGATTCTTGTGAACCAATTCTTAGGCGTCTGTCCTCATGATATTAAAGGTGAAATTTTGATTTTTCGGAAAACCTCACTAAAATTCTTCAAAACCCTCTTCACCATAATTATCCTCCTGCTTCAGTTGGGCTTCACCTCATTTCAATTCTCCCGGGCACTCATCAATGGACAAAGTATGGTCAAGCTTGGATTCCTGTTTGGGGCCATGACAGCCCCTGGTATTGCTCTCCTCATCCTTGGCGTCACGCTTCAAAAACGGGACAATTTTACGCAATTCTTTGTCAAGTGTCAAGAATTCAAAGCCACGGTTTGCATGAAAGAAATCACCAATTGTCCGCAAGTCATACGAGTGGCTTACAAGTTTTATGGATTCTACATGCTCCTCGCAGTGGGGCAAGCCATCTTGGTTGCCTACGATAGCCTCAAACATCCAAATTCGGAAATTTACGCCTTGCACTACCTTCCGCTCCCAACGCCACCTGGTCTTGTAGCTCTCAACTGTTTTTACCAATTCTATTTGGTCATTATTACCCAATCCGCATGCGCCTTGGTGGAAGTGTTGTGCGCCTCCGTTTCCTGCTCTATTGTGAACAACATTCGAAAGATACAGCGGCAAATGAAGGAAATTGTAGAAAAAGAAAACAACATCGGCGAGAGGGATTCACTCAACGGCGGGAATTTTAAAAACAATATGCACAACGTTCTCATCCAAATGACAGCGGAAAAGGAAGGAAAAGTTGGGAATGCTTATGGGATTCCATTCTATCCGACGGCGCCCCTACTTGAAAGTAAAGAAGAATCCAGTCCAACTGAGCCAATCATGACAGCGATCAAACGGTACTCTTACATTTCCAGGAAACAGCGTCTCATCAATTGTATATTTGGACCCATTCTGGCACTTGACATCGCTTGGCTTGTAATCCATGTCTGTCTCCTCTTTTTTCTTCAAATCAAAAGTTTGGGACTTCAATCTAATGCCAATTCCAAAGGGGCAGGTGGATTTGGGGGTGTGCATAATTTGGACAGGATCAACAATGAGACGGCTATTCCAGCAACCTCTTTCTCAAATGCTTATGGATCAGATGAGAATGATTTTTATTCAAATACGTCAAATCGAATTGGATTTTTTGCAACCCAAGGATTAATCTATTTGATTCGTCTCATGATTGTTCTCATTAGCCTTGGGAACGTCCATGATGCCACACGATGGTTTGATTCGGAAATTACAAGCAACTTGATGAAGATAAAGAAACCAAAGTCATCGGATCTCCAATTAATCCAAGTTCATCTGCTCGGAAGTCAATCAAATCCAGTTGCTTTCTCTGCTGGTGGTTTCTTTATTTTTTCAAGGGGAACAATTCTATACGTTTTTAGTATTGTGACTACTTATGTCATTTTCATGCTACAAGCATAAAAGTTTATTCAATTCTATTCTGTTTATGTCGTAGACCTGGAACAAGTATGGCATTGGAGTGAATCCTCCTCTAAAAATTAATTTGTTTGGTTCCATTTGGAATTGAACGTATTGTACTAAAATCTTAGAATCCCGTGTTTAGAAAATTAGTACTCGAAGGAGAAAATGTACTCAACTTAAATT
>Ga0194135_10003019_pt1 | contig 10270 bp, 11 predicted proteins | sample LitLau_LLRF_2013_FD_134024 | JGI IMG/M metagenome (GOLD analysis project Ga0194135, IMG submission 134024) | Freshwater sediment microbial communities in response to fracking from North America - Little Laurel Run_MetaG_LLRF_2013 (version 2) | ecosystem: Environmental > Aquatic > Freshwater >... | reverse complement strand
GAATAGGGGAGTCTTGTTGCAGTAGGGACACAGACAGGATTAGTCCAGGTCTGGGATGCGACAGCCGGGAAGCAAGTCACAGTCCTGCATGGACACACAGCCCGGGTAGGCGCCATCGCCTGGAATGGTGACATCCTCTCCAGTGGATCTCGTGATAGACTTATCAATCAAAAGGACATCCGTGAACCCCCAGCAATCCAGAGGCAACTTGTTGGGCATAGACAGGAAGTGTGTGGTCTCAAATGGTCTCCTGACAACCAATACTTGGCCTCAGGTGGGAATGATAATCGCCTATACGTCTGGAATCTTCACTCCACAGCGCCCATCCAAACCTACACTGAACACCTCGCCGCCGTCAAAGGTGAAATTTTAATTCCAGCGCGGTTGGGGTAGAAAGGGAACGCGGAAGGTAATTAACGCAAACGTTGTTATAATCTGTAGCAATCGCCTGGTCTCCTCATCATCACGGACTCCTGGCTAGTGGGGGTGGGACTGCAGATCGGTGTATAAGATTTTGGAATACACTCACTGGACAGCCGATGCAGTGTATAGACACAGGATCTCAAGTGTGCAATCTTGCGTGGTCAAAACATTCATCCGAACTCGTAAGTAGTCTATCTCCATTTTCCAAGGAGATGGTTATTATTATTATCTATATCTCACCTTCCCATTTCCCTGTCGTTTCCAGGTTAGTACGCACGGGTACTCGCAAAACCAAATCCTAGTTTGGAAATATCCCTCCCTACAACAGGTGGCAAAATTAACCGGTCATTCCTACCGTGTCCTTTACCTCGCCATGTCTCCGGATGGTGAAGCAATAGTGACAGGGGCAGGAGATGAAACGCTCAGGTTTTGGAACGTCTTTAGTAAAAACCGCTCACAAAAAGAAAATAAATCAACACTCAATCTTTACACCTGTATTCGATGAAGCAGGACATAAGACAAGAAATTGAAGACTCCAAATCAATCCCACTCCAAAATACCCAAGTCATCGTAATTGAAATCTCGACATGTAACATTAAATTTGACGAAAATCTTTTACACCACCTACAACCAATTTCGAATGATTTCGAACTTTCGAATGTGATTTCAGTTTCCGTTTTTCCTTTGTTTTTTTTTTGTAGTAACGCAGCTCCTCGACGGTATTTAGTTATTATGTAATTAATTTTATGGACGACATGATTTCCTGACGAAACGCATTGAGATATCAATTCTGGTTAGTACATAATGTAGTTATTTTTTATGTTCAAAAAGAGGAAATATCGTACTCTGTTTTACGTTTACAAAAATATTAATTTAATGTAATCCGCTACCACCGAAAGTAATTCTAGGCCGTACGAATAATTCTGTAAATCCGTCGTACCTTTAATTTACTTTTGGGATTTAGCTACGGCAGTCGAGTATAAGTTTGGTCAGTGACCCACCCCACGACCCTACCCAATTACTCTTAAAACTCTGTACATACACTCCTTGTTTTCTTTCCAAAGCAAACTGTGTAATTATCGGGCATGGGGTTTCCTTATTTTTTTTCACACGCGTAACGTATATAATTTACTCTGGCTATCATAATATGTTTTAACCAAAAATGTAAACTTTCGATTTAGTTTCAGTTATATTGCTTCAACGATTCGAAGCCGGGTCATATTACTTTCTCGCATATTTTACCGCAAAATATAGTTCGCCCATAGCCCATCGCTCTTTTTCTATATTCCATCGTTTCTGAAAGAATCATGAAAAATCAAAACAAATCATCACAAAAATCCGTTTCGCATTCTTGCAGAATATATAAACTTAAATCCCAAAGTAAATCCTTGCATGAGGGCAATGAGATTGCTTTATCCTTTCTAACCACCTGTAACATCATTTTTTTTTGCAATAATAAATTCACTACAATGGGATAGTTGTTCCTGTCGGGATTCTTTTATTTTTAGTTGTTTTTAAGTAAAAATAAGAGATGAGGATTTTTAGTCTAAAAAAGGAAGTGTTTGTTTGAGATATTTGTCATCCTTCCGTTATTTTAGAGATGAGTCCTCTGGTGCGGGGTCGGGTGGTGGCTGTGGGATGTTGATGGCTGACAATGACAATGGGGTTGTCCGTTGGTGTCCTTTTGTTTGGCAAAGGTTCAAGAGATAGAAAAAAAATACAGAAAGGAAGAAGGGTTGAGTAATCGGGCTATGTATGTGTGCCCTGTTCAACTTAAAGTGGATCACTCCTCTCCAAATTCACAAAAGTATTGCAAGTAGAGGCTTCCATATTTTATTGTTCTATGCGGATAACTGGAATCGAAAGGAGACAATTGCAAATTAAACAACTGATATGATACCATCATCCATTATGTAACAGAACAAGCAAACAAACTACTCAAATTTACTAAACCAGTTTACACAAAGACATTGTTTATGACGAGGAAATGCAATTGAAGCAACGCGTCAGACATCCGGAAGGAAAAAAGCACTTGCCTGTATGGGACGGGTAGGGTTGAATGACCTCATCTCCCAAGAATGCTCCGGAGGATATGCATGTCGTCTTTCGATTCCGGATATGAATCTGTGCAATCCTAAAAATGAATGACTGAAATCTCACTCATCCATCTTAACTTGGTTGGATGGAGATTTTTCAGGATTTTCTAAATATAAGACGGTTTTCTTATGTCAGTTGGTGACCCCGTGTAGGAACAGGACATAGGACAGGAAGCATGAGAAGACAGTGGCGAGGGCGACTCCTATGGCATGGCATGGCTGATGGGAAATACTATTAACAAACAATTCTACTAATCCTCCTAATCACTCATCCCGCCTCTCCATTGTTATCTCATTAACAAAAATGGAAGGTGACGCTTTTGGCTTTTATAGAAATCCCTCCATGGGTTCACACAATGTCCTGTCTGCCCGCAAGTTCTGTGTCATCGTCATCGCGGTTCGTATATTTTCCATATTTTAATCTCATTCAGCATCCGAGCAAAGGCCACCATTCATATGCTCTACAATTTGCGTAATTATTCAATTATGACCTTGAGAAGGACATGGACCGTTTGGGGAGACTTTACCATGAAAGGGCCAATATGATTCCACAGAGTTACACAATCGATGCGTCTGTTAATTGTCACTGTCTCTCATATTCATTAGAGTTCAAGAGCAAGGGGAAAATGATTAAGCTTTTGGATTATACGTCCAACCCGGAACAGGTCAAAGGTGACGGAAAGGGGTAGGGTATCGACTTTCGACGGTGAGACCAGAGACGTTTGATAAACAAGAGAAAAGCTCTCCAATTTCTGTCTCATAAAAATCAGAGTCCACTATTGTGTTGCATTTTTACTTCTGGTTGCTGCCACTAGCCAGTGCCAGCCAGTGCCAGTAAGTACTTTGTGGCGGTTGAGGTATGACAAGCTTTTTTGAGCAGTCAAGCCAAAGCAGTAAACCCATTTCTCGGATGCTGGTCAAAAGCTATTAATTCATTTTCAGCTGAGATGCTTAATAAGTAGGGGACTGGTTTTACTCTTGTTATAAATGCTATAATGTCATTACGTTTACAACTTTTTAATGTGTCTGATTCCAAAAGGGTTAATTACTTCTTGTCTGATGAACTTTTAATTAAATTTTTCCATTGGAGTGGAGTCCCTGGTAAGAAAATGCTCGGGTCTCTTGTTATTTACAAACAGATGCAACAAGCAACATAATGCAATCGCGTACGCATTTTGATGATTATAAAGTGGCTTGGGGTCGGGGTCGGGGCACACACCTAAATTGATACGCAAGAAATAGCATAGGACGTCTCTAATAATTATTCCTCTTCCATTAAATCGATATCATCACCGCTCACTTTCTAAATGAATCTTTCCGATTCAAACCAACTCTAGGAAATGCTCAACCCCAGCCGGACCGGACGCAAACTCCCTTGATCGTTCGATGGACTGTGGTGGAGGTTTTTGAGAGTGAAAGTAAGTTGGTTGGAATTAAGTTTCACTCTCACTCTCACAAGCCTCCTTGCAAGAGCCAGCAGCGTGGCGTCCAATTTCTGGAAATTACGCATTTAAAGCGAATGTGAAACCTGAATGTGGCCACAGTTAGCTGAGAAGTTGTAATGAACTGGAAATTCCAGACATGTAATCAGAGAGCGCGTCATAATGGGCACATTGTAACTGAGGATTTGGAAGTTAAAATACCAACGGTCATTCGAGTTGATGAACTTTTCATTTAAACATTATAATTATCATCTTATCCACCCTGCATTAGCATTGTAACACTTGAGAAAGATAATTAGGACCAACTTTTACTAGACATCGCATCACTCACCAGGGCTCCAGACTTATCCCTCATTTGCTCAGGTGGGTATAAGGGATTACTAATTGCTCATCATCAAGGCAAGAAACCCTTCCACCCTTCGACAGACCAGACCTCACGAAACCCATCACAGAGACAGCCAACGAATTTTCGTCAAAATGATTTAACCAACAACCCACAACGAAGAGCATTAAATTATTCAGAGATACACGGATACACCTGTGCTAATTGCATTGCAACAGCAGAACTCAGTCAGCCCTCGGTGAAATGAAATGTTTCACTTTTATTTCCAGAGTACCTACCACAGTTCAGTTAGTTGATGGGTTTTACCAAATTACTTCGGTAACCACACTTTTCATATTAATAAACTTTTCATATGCGCATTAGTGGCCTCGACGAAAAGAGACGCTAAAATAAATTAAGTAAAATCAAAAACTTTAACTGCCTGACGAGAGGCGATCACGAAAGCATTGAACACAATGGAAAACAAATGCGCCTAAATTATCCCTGTACTGAGAATTTACATAAATTGTAGGTTGTTGAAAGAGTTGGTTGAGTTTAAAGAGTATTGAAATGTGTTGACAGATCGGAGCTGAGATGCTCAAAGCGTTGCCCTGCGGGAATGCCCGCTTTTAAAGCCAATATCACACGTGCTATAATCTCCATCAATTTAAAGGAGTTGCTGCAATTCAGCATTGCACCTCGGAGGTTAACTGACGTCGGGCTGATTGTGACTAACTAGGCAGTTTCAAGGATTAAGAACTTACAAATTATATAAAAGACGTTGCTAGATTACTTAAGAGTCGAAGTTAAATCCGAATTCCGATTAAACTAACCAGAAAAAAAGGAAAATGCTTTTAAACATAAGTTATTTGGATGGCCTGAGTTACATTTTGGCTATTCACGTTAGCACTAAAGGATTACAACAACCTTTGAGTTAGCAAGCAGCGGAAATTGTGTGCAAGGTCGAACAGAAAAAAAACTACACGTTATATTCTAATGTAGGTATAGGTTAGGTTATCTTCAGATACAAATTCATAATTTCTTAAATGTAATGTTGCTTCTCTAAAAAATTACACATCAATCCCTTTTAAGTTGCATGATCCAGCATCAGGGAAAATCCAACTAAAGGATTATGAGATCCAAATCCTGTTTTCACAATAATTGGTAGTAGTCTTCATCGTGGCGGTGGTGGAGCATCTTGGACAAGATGATCCAATTCCGAAGTGATGAAAAAAATTGGATTCTGCTCAGCCGAAGATGTGCTTGGATTACTTACAGCAGCCAATTCGGCACTGTTACTCACTTCCATGTTCCCATTGCAATTTTCCCCGTTGGCAGCCCCACCGGATTTCCTTGCTCTCTTCGGAAGCAAGTAAAGTAGGGACAAAGCGATTATAACGTGCCAGGCGCTATGTGTGTACTAAATAAAAAAATACGAGCATAAATAAGTTAAATATAACACAATTGAAGCTAACAAATCCCCACTTACTGTGTAATTCTCTTCAGTCTCAACGAAAGCGAAGAGAATGAGGCCAGCACCGCCAAGGCATACACCAGGCAGGAAAAGAACGATACTCCAAATGTCTGGTTTGATACATGTACGACTTTTGACACTCCGAAAAGTCCACACGCTGAGAGGGATCCCAATTCCCAGTGCAAACGGAACAATAAAGACTAGAAGACCTGTCCGGTTATACTCGACTAAAAGATTCAAAATTCAGAAATTAACATCAGTCTCAAATTATAGTCTTAGGTATTCAACGACACCGGCAGGCGCATGTTGATCTTCCATACCTCCAACAGCGATTACGATTGCACCAATCATGTACAACGCCGAGTCGTACTTTGGAGGGCATCTTGCTAATGCAATTAATGTTACCCAGAACGCCAGAATAGAGCAAAAGAAGTCACAAAATTGAAGAACCTAAAAAAATACGAATAAGGATTAACTGCATATCCAAATCTCCTCCGCTTTAGTTTGCCTTATAGAAATCTTACTTGGTATCTCGTCAAGCAATATCCAAACAGATCCTGATCACATGCATGATAGAGTGTGGAAGCGATCATAGTACTTAAATAAACGATCGCCTGAGTAAACATCCTCCTCTTGCAGGCAAGAAAAATGGCAGGAGCGAAGAAAGCATTGCTCAACGTTAGAAGCAGAGTTGCGACCAGGAGAAGAAATTCAGGAGTTGCTTCTGAATCATCCGAACAGGCCCAACCACGATATCCTGCAATCAAGGCAGAAAATATAATCATGATTACAACAGTCCCTTGCTTATAAACTGTATCGAAACGTACCTCCGATGCATCGACACGTCGTGTAAAAAAATTGTCCCTTGTGAACTTCTTGACAAACGCCGTAGTTCCCGCAAGGTAAGATTGGTCCTCCTGGACTCTCCGGCTTATTCAACACGCATGGCTGTGTTCGGATATCCAATGAAATTAGAACTTCTGGGACGGCACAAGGAACTCGGACCCTGGAAAAATCAATTGGAATTTGATAAAGTAACCAATTACTTTTTAGTCTAATCTAGGCCGCGACTAAACACTATAGTTGGATTACTAAAAGAATGGGCTAAAGGTGTGGTGTCGATGTGGCCAATTGAAAAAAATGATAATATTCGCCTCATTTTCCGTGAAGAGAGAATCAGAGAGGCCTTTGAGTTTTTTCCGCTTTAAGACACACCTCTTAGCCCCTTGTTTGCGTAATCATCCGACTATGAAGTTGCTTGGAAAATATACCCATTAAAGTAGCAGGCAGTCGTAAATGAGACAAACCAAAAATCTGGTTCTGGGTACGGGATTAAAACGGTGTCATCCAAAGAGTCCAACGATTTTGAGGAAATATGCAAACTCAAGCCCGAGTCACAACAGTCAGATACGTTCCTTCCACCATCCTCTCCTCCGATGCAGCAGAAAGTCTCGGGCGGCCTGGACTTGCGAATGCATCCTGTCACCACCAACGTCTGCTCCGTTGCGTTCTTACATAAAAAAAAAAGTATTTCCAATTTGGCGTCGTCAGAATTTAGTTTTGATGCCTTTAGAAAATGTGATTACCATCAGAAGGTCATCCAAGTGTATAGTGACGCTGAGTGTACCTCCAATGTCGACGTATGGTAGGAGTTCAAAGGAGACGCCTACAGGCTTGTCCTCATTCAATGCCAACCAAGTGGTAAACCAGTCTTTACTCTGTTGATATTCAAAGCACAAATATGAATCACGCAGACTCTGTTCAATTCCGTTTTAAATACTAGGACAATTACTTCGAGTAAGAACGTATCCGAAAAATCCTGGGGATGTTTGATACGAGTAAGACGGAATATTGGGACACACTTGCATTGAATATCCGACGATGAAAGAATAGCCTTGGATTGTGGAGTTGTGATATTCATTCGGACTGCCTGATCTTTTGTGTTTGTGTTGGGTAGGCCGAAACCGGTAAATCGCTGAATGAAGCTTTTCCCCAGCAACTGAAGTGGACACTCTGGAATGATGAAATGTAAAAATGAGAGTTGAACATTTCGAATTAATTTCAAATTCCAATAGCATACCTTGGAGAATGGTAACAGTGACATTATAGGAGACTTTCGTTTGAGAGACAACGAGGACGTAGTAGTACGAGTCTGTAAATGGTAGATTGAAATCCTCCTCAAAGGATGACTCTGGTTCTTCTGTCAATGGAGAACTCGAAGAAAACATCCGCTCCAACGAATAGTTTGGCAAGCTCCGTGCTTGAACAAAGATGCTATCAACGCAGGCAGCGGTGTTTATTATTTCCGTATGATTCCCTGAATGCTCAGTTGTATTCCAAACAGAGGAATTCGAATTGCCAAAAAGGATTGGCAAAATCGGTCTCCGTGATGTAGAGAACCGACAACCGCCTACACTTAGCCTAAACTTCCACGTGCCGCTCGGGATGAAAAATCTGCGTGGCAATTAGAAACTCGGATTAATGTTCCACGATCCTTGCTGAATCTAAATGACTCTATTGTATATCAGTAAATACCTGTAGTAGGTATAATGGTCGACGCTCCTGCTCCTTGTAGTAGTATCCAATTGAACCGAATTGATGTTGGCTACTTGTGTCCAAACTCCGATCGAACCCAGACTGTGGAGTAAGTTAAAATATTAATTTTTATTAATAATTGTTGTAACGGTAACGGTTCTCTTGTAATTTCTGTCGAAGCGAACCTATACTGACACTTGTGACCCAGGCCCTGTGAACAAAAGAAGAGTTGAAAATAATTTCTACTTTTATTTCTTTTCATCCAATCCTACCATGACATATGAACTAATTAAGGTCTTACCTCTTGCTGCACATGTTGATCCCAATTGGGGAGATATCCTGCAGCAAACCAACTTCCAGGCAAAGGATAGTAAACTTTTAATACTGTTGCATTGTGGGGTTGATAGGCAGATTGAAGCGTGATGTTATACATTGAGGTCCGTTCCGTGTACATTCTCGGTGGAAAAGTAGAATTATCTGCCGCCATGACTGGGTATGACCCATGCTGTAAAAACCTGGCAAACCAATCCACATATCGTAATAACCACGTTCTTAATGCATACAGTGTTACCCTGTACCCTGTCCAAATCAGTAGTGACAACCTGTACTTACACGTAAACATTTCTTGCATGGCAGTTGGGACTATCCATGAATGCCGCAAACTCGAAAGTTGCTAAAGACACTTCCTTTGGAACATAGTAATGAAATAGGGTCACATCGGCATAACTTCTGTAAGGTCGCAGTAATCCCTCCTGACTAACTTGGGGCAGAGCTGCATCCCCAGGTCCTAAGAGAATAATCAAGTGCGGTTGTACACACATTTGCTCCCTTTATCTCACTAGAACTTTTAGAACGTGGAAAAACTTACGTGAGAGAGCAAGAAGGAGAGCAAACCGAATCAGGCGATACATTTCTTTTAAAAGGTCCAGTGATTTTCTCGTTTGCGACCAAACTTAATGAAAAGAATATGAATGAAATTGAGGTGATCAAATTCTCTGATGTGTGTATTGGTATTCCTAAATTCCTATGCGTTCGGATCCAGATCAAGTGGTTAATCTTCGACCTAAAGCCCTAAACAAAATTAAAATTAAAATTAAAATTAAATTCTTTCATCATGGAAAATCATACTTAAGTATAACTAATCGAAATGAGATAAGCATTGGCTTTAGAGACAGCCAGCACGGCCACCACACACACACAGCCAATGCTGTGGTTGCAGGTTTTTCCTTGATCTTATCTTCGTCATCGGTGATAAGATTGGACGTTATATTCCCGTACCGAACGCCCGTGCTGAACAGACCCATATCAACTGCCTTTATTAATTTGGGAGGGATTCTTATGAACTGTCAAAATCTACTCTACGCCTCACCCGATCTGTGGATTTAGACGATAAACATAGCAAAGGGGACCCATTGTTTGTAATGTAATCAATCAGCTGCTCAGTGCTCCCTATTCCCTGAAATAAAAATTTCCCAATTAGCAGGCAAAAAACGTAACTGCAACTGCAACAAAACTGCAACGGGACACCACACACCACGCAGCCGAGAGCCCCTAAACCGTGACTGACTCTTCAACGTTACAGACTTTGCATCATTGTATCAAAAATATAATCAAAAACAACTGCCCGCCCGCCTGCACATAGCAAGCACGCTAAAAAATTGAATTACCTTCCTTCTTGTATCGGGACGGGTTGCTAATTTGACCCAGGAGGAGTGAGTTGACCCGTGGAACTTGCTGGATTGAAGTGTGCCCTTTCCGTCCGGACGTTCCTAGACTTGCCTTGCCCTGGGGTCCAACTCTTTTGAAGTCGGAATTAAGTAAGTGGCAGGACTGAAGCAGAAAAGGAACGAACGGTGGAAGAAAAAGGTGTTGAAGGGCAAAACCTCAGAGGACGAATGGCAAATGGAGAAAGTCCAAATATTGATTTCTCCTTTTCAGAAATAAATAAAATCAACCTTCAAACGCTTCAACACACGCG
>Ga0194135_10003018_pt1 | contig 10271 bp, 5 predicted proteins | sample LitLau_LLRF_2013_FD_134024 | JGI IMG/M metagenome (GOLD analysis project Ga0194135, IMG submission 134024) | Freshwater sediment microbial communities in response to fracking from North America - Little Laurel Run_MetaG_LLRF_2013 (version 2) | ecosystem: Environmental > Aquatic > Freshwater >... | reverse complement strand
GCATAGAATACTTAATACTTAGAAGTAATTAGAAGCCAGCCGTCTCGTAATTTCGAAACGATTGTTTTCCTAAGTTGGGTTTAGTGAATGAATTCCATGAAGCCATGCTAAAACTGCCATATATCCTGTATAACATGTACTTGGAAAATATTGAGACAGATTTCTCATGCATGTACAAAAGAGATGATTAAAGAACATTGTAGTGGATAATGAATGGCGGACAAGACAGAGATAAACGGGAGAATTGTGTTAATAAAACCCGAACCGGGTTTTGTACCATAGGGTGTCAACACTCATTAATTATCCAGCTGAAGTGGAACTCGTATAATGTATATATATATGAGTCCACACTATATGTACCCAACCATTTCAGATTCATTTCAAACTCTGTTGACTGAATCCTAAATCCTGAATCGTGTGACTTTTCACAACGCACATTCTAAAGTGTAGAGCTTTTCACGCAAGAATCTGCTGGAAGAGTCTCGTCTCCCTACTGCTTCTTAAGGTATATACGTTGTATCGTCTGATGTACATTACTGTGAACAATTCTTCCAGCCACCACATCACGACACCGCAACAAAATCTTGCACTGATATGAAGAAAGAATCAGAAGCCTAGAATATGATTTGTGTACGAGTTGTGTATTTTCATCTTAAGAATTCGGAGAATTGAGGAGAAAGAGAAAAGAGGAAATATGATTCTAGAGAGATCAAAAGTCACTTTGTTCGAGATGAGAAGATGCTCATTTCCTCACTCGCAAATGTGTCCACTCCTAGGGTATCAAAGGAAAGTATCAAAAAGTACACTTTGTGTGACAAGAATTACGGAAGGACGAAGAATGATGCGAAGTCGATCTTACCAACAAACAAGGTAAATAATACCAAGTGGGTGGAGCAATGATATGCTTTCTAGTGATGATATAAAACTTAATACTCGATTATTATTACTCGCTCAAGGGCTTCCTCCTTTCTCTCGAATCTCTTCAAACTAAAACTTAAAAGCTTTATACTCATTCTGCTTCCTCTTCCAAAAGTCATACTCAACCTATTAATTATGGTTTTATAAAAGGATGATGATTTCAGCATTTTTAAAGTATGCTTTATGATACGACGACATGCAACTACGACGAAGAGGCTTTCCTCGGAATAATCAAAATGCAAAAGTTACAAAGTGTCTTAATGATGCATGTGTACTGAAAACTTTCTCTCTCTCTCTCTCTCCGTACTTCTTCACTCTCCTTTTACATTATGTGTGTGTGTGTGTGAGTCTCAACCTGAACAAGCAGCTCCGTGTGTGTGGGTTTTAAATAAATATTGGTGGAATGGTGGACTCGTGTGTTCTGAAATTCAGAGAGCATAAATCTTCCGTCAACAATGAATGCTGCTGTTGAGGTGAGACGTGGTAAGCAATTCGCACCTACACAACTAGATTCTTAGCTGTCTCAACTTTCTGAAAAGTGTATAATGTAAATGTGAGAGCAATTTTAGGTTAAGAAAAAGGTATACACAGATGTGTAGGCATGTTTTTATACGCATTCGTGTCCGAGTGGGTTTGACTCAGTATGGCAGTATTTTAAGCAGTTTAAGAGATATCTCTCTCTCTCTCTCTGTCCTTACTTTCATCTCATTTTCAGTTTAAATAAAACTTTCCCCTCTGTGCACATTTAACTTTCTCTCTAACTTTGTGCCAGATCAAAAATTTAAATAAATGGGTCCACCACCAGGAAGACTAGCCTTCTGTACTTCACGTGTGCACACACACAGGACTGCACGGAGACATCTGAAAGTGTCCAAACACCCTTTTTCCCAATCTACTCTTGACTCTTTTTTGCACAGGAAAGAGCACTTTTTCTCACCTCCAAATGCCCACATTACATTCAAACGTACATCCCTTGTAACGAGACACTCTTCCCATCACTGTCTTAATCTTTTACAAAAGGAAACGGCCTAAATATTTGCATACGTAAAGTGAATTTTAAATCAGCGAGAAGAAATAAAGGAAGAGGAAAGAAGACCTAGGGTTTTAGTCCTTCCCCCTGTATATTTACTTTCTCTCTGTCTTTTTGTGATATTTCATGTCCAAATTAAATTTTAGCAACTACACCTGTCCTTAAAGGAAGGGTTCCTTGAGCAATGTAAACTGTGCTATAAACTGTACAGATGATATAGTGTCGAATGTGTACGGATGCGTGGACTTGCTTCCAAAAAATTAATTAGCTTGCTACATGTACACACACATACACACACCAACCAACGAAGGCAAGGAGGAACTGTGAGCAAACGATTAATTAGAAATGTAGTGTTGACTGACACTGACTTCTTTTAAGGAACAGAAGAGATGTGAAATATTATTAGAGATGGAAAAAGAGAATCTTCATTTGATCTCTCCAGTGATGAAGAGATGATTTACTCCTCTCTTTGGATTCCTTAATTGAAATCTGCCCTCATTAATATGACACTCACATTCATTATAAGGGAGTAGGAGGCTCCGTCATTTTCATCATCAGCAACTACATTTATTACGAACAAGAAATATAAATGTCTCGCTACTCAAACTCACTTTTAGAAGAAATTGCTTCCTTGTAATAATAAAAAGTCCGACAGAGTACGTGAAGTAACATTTGTTAACTAATGTAGCACAAATATTTATAGCCCAGAATATAAGATACGCCCTTTGATATCTATTTCTTATATGTAGTCTGTCGATTACAGAAAAATTGAAATCCTAGCAGAGCTTCTCCCAAAAATTGACATGACTGAGTGAACACATATTTCTTATTGTTGCAACTGTAGTGGCTGAAAGATAATCCAACCTGATCGAGACTAACTAACAATAAGTAAAGCAAAATGATCGTCTGCAGCACGAAGGATCTCTGGTGTAGGCTCTCTGTGAGTATAAGCTGACTCCACGTGTAGATTAAGTGACGAGTTATAAAAGATGACCTTTTATGTTAAGAGAAAAGGATAGTCTAATGTCACCGTTAGGGTAATTAGGATACTTCCTTTGTGTTTCAAGAAAATCAGCTTTCGCAACATTCGCTACCTCGCAGGTTTAACGTTCATTTATCACTTAAGTAAAGCACTACGCGAAGACATTCTGACATTTACATCTACGGAAATTAAAGCATTCTATTAACATCATGTGAAGAAAAGGTCATTTCCTAGTTAAGAATTTCTACTGAATTTCTTTTGCAATGCTTGAAGATCTATCTAAAGAATACAAAATTTGTCCTTTAGTTTCCGGCTTTCCGAGTGTAAGATGCTTTACTCATCTTCTCTCTCATATTACACAAAATATTTAAAGCAGAATTAAAGTAGAATTTCATATTAATCCAAACATACTAACTAAACAAATTCCTATAAAAACATTCGAGCAAAATACACGGAAAATCTTATTGTGATTCAGTGAAGAAGGACAGGGGAAATAAATATGGGACAAAGTGCTCGCTAGAGCTGCTTCTGCTTCTCAAACAACTACTCACAGAATATATACACAATCCAGTTTGTCGAGCTTGAGCAAACAAAGTTGATTAAGTTACATGGAATAAGAAAATAAATATTACACTTGGCTATAAACTGGAGGAAATAGAGACTGAGTATGTTGACTCAGTTGATATTATCTCTCCTTCTCCCCATCACCCCGAATAAAATGATATGTATGACCGAAGGTTATTAGAGTGTGCTTGAGACCTATAGGGCCAATTTTCTTTCGTCTAATCAATGGCCCAGTCACTAATAATTACTGTTGACACAGCGAGATAATTCAAATTGCAGGGCTATCAGTTACACGGCGACATACTTGAAGAAGGAATAAAAAGCTTTACTCTGCTTTAGGAATAAAGGGAGTTTAAGTATTAAGTTCTGAGCAAAACGGTAAATTGTATTTGATGCAATGAAATCCCTTTACTTGTAACGCAGAGTAATTGAGATGGCAATTATCAACTCGTTTATCCCCTTCTATCATCAAACTTTCCTTGTAGATTAAAGGATTTCGAGCAGCGACTCTTTCAACTATGTATAGCCCAGTGTCCACCTTATTCTTACTTTTCACTTCTTACTTATACAACGTTACCCACCACCAATAAATTACAGGCTTGCTTAGCGTGATCTGCCATGTAAGTGTGTGCATTTCTTATTATCTCTTTTTTAAAACTGACATTGTGTTACCAAATTGCGCGTGAGCTGAATCGTACTTATTCAATACTTATTGCTTACAAAGGTACTTAATGTAGATTATCTTCTTGCACCCAACATCTCATTAATACCTTGCTATTAAAAATTTCAATTAATAAATTAATTTGACGTAAGTTTCATTTCATCGTAGTATTTGTAGACAGAGGTACAGACTGGAGACGCATGAGCACGTGTGTGAGATTTCTTTCTCACACACTTCCTTCCTTTGCTTTCACTCTCTGTGTCGACTCTCCTGAAATCCTAAACCAGAAAAAAGTCCCAACTTTCCAGTCGAGACGAACAGTGCTGGCTTAACCACCACTACATAGCTACCTTTTGAGATAAGACAAAGCCAAATACAAGAGCCGAGCAGTGAGGCCCACACTTTCACCAGTCTCATCTCGATCCGTATCTTTCACCAAGGTGTCGACAATTTTGAGCTTTTCGTTAACTTCAATTTTGCCTTTGCCGATTTCTGCTGGTACATTCCCAATTTAAGTTTTACTCTCGGTTCATACGAAGACTATATATATATATGTATTTCTTTAAGCAACAGAAATAATATTCAGTTGGCAAAGAATTTCAAAAATTGTTATAAAAATTTGCTTTTGTGCAGAGAAATAAAAAGTCTAAAATTCATAAATAAACAGAATCCAAATGAAGTGAAGACTCAAATAAAGAAAAAGGTGAAGGTTTTTTACTCTTTTGTACAAAAGGGAGAGTGAAAAGTGAAGAATGTGAGTAGATTCATTGGGGATGGATGAGAAGGAGTGAATTTTCGGGACAAAGCAGAAGAAGGGAAAGAAGAAGGGAGTAAAAAAGTGGAGAGCGAGAGAGACTACTTTTGATCTGCGAAACAAGGACCGAATATAATGAGAGTACTCTCAGTCATTCTTCTCCTAATTGGATCAGGTACGTCCAAAATTCTTTAAAACCAAACCAAAACATCTAGAAAGGACCAGAATGTAGTATAGTAGTAGTAACAGCTTGCTCTGCAACACAATTATACTGTCAGTGCAAAGATTACAAAAAAGCGTGGGTAGTTGTACAAAATAAAGAATAAAAATTCATCCGATCTTCAAACAAGCGATCGTAGTAGCGGATGAATGATCTCCTTTCTTTGAAAGAATAATGAGGTACATTCGATAAAGAATTCAGAAGTGCGTCGTGTGTCAATTTTTGCCCATTTAGAGCGATTAGCTTTCTGGACTTAAGAGACAATAAGTTCACGCAGTTTCGTGGAGTGTTAATGTCTTGTGGGGGGAGAGACAAGGCTACTTTTACTCCAGAATGTAGCATGGAGCTATATATGCAGGCACATAGTACCGCGTGGATTACTTGGGAGCTGTGTGAGTGAAGCGGATTTAGTTGGGATAGAACATAAGTCAATATTTGCATTCGGAAGAGTCACATTTGCAATTCAAGCCTAGTTAAACCCAAAAATAGGCTCAAATTACCCACAATTTAAGAGAAAATTGCTTCAAAATTGCAATAAATTTAAGGACAAGGAAATCCCTGTGGTGGATCGAGAGAGATGTGTCAGGCAGATATGTAAGGAAGGGAAGGAAATGGCAGATTGTACTTTTTCAGTGAAGAGAGAAGTTCGAAGCGAGTGAGCAAGCGATTAGGAAGTCCTTTTTGGTCTCGTGAACTCAATCTATTCTCGATCGACAAAGTGTTGTAGCAGCACATAGGTTGAGAAACTACTTAAAGATTCAGGTCATGCGATGACCAATGCGACAATCAGTCGTGGTCTGAATCCAAATCGAACGGCACTTAATAACGCCATCGCGAAGAATTAGATCAGTGTCGGTCCATTGAACATCCACATACATGATCAGTCGACACTCACTCACACATACACACACACAGAGTATCTCACCCCAAGAGAGGCTTTCAAAGGAGAAGAAGTGTGGATTGCAGACTTTGCAAAATCTTCTTTCTTCGTTTCTTAGTCTTACTTAAGAACAATGGACGAAGGAGAGAGAGAACAATCTTTGATTTCTAAAGAGTCTCAAAGGACGGGCCAAATTGGCTTTCTCCAACTTCTAACAACCCTCAAATACTCTCAGCCCAAGAAGCGCAGCTCTCACTCCTTCTTCAAAAGATTTTCCTTCATATACTTTCCCTGATGAGTCGGCTAATCATTAGTCATCTCTGGTACATATAAAAAGAGTTCAATCACTGGACCAAATCTTTCGAAACCGTTCTAACAGCTGAACGTAAAATTCTAGTTTAATAACTTTGAGTACTACATACATTTCTTTTCACCTTTAAAACCCACCGGATAGCGACTTGTTCAGCAGTTCAGAAGCTCATTATTTGTCACGCATTCCCCTTCTTTGAAACAGTTGCTAAATTCGAGAGACAAACCACCGCATCCTCCCAGTGGTGGCTCTCCTGATTTACACGTTCAAAACTGTAACTTTGAATATTGCCTTCCCAAACCACACACTTGGAGATTCAATATTTACTGGAAAAACAACCAAACAAAGCGGTTATAGCTCATATAATCCTCAAATGATGGGAGATGAGCCGACAAGAAGAAGACGAAAACGACGGACTAGCTGGATTGAACGTTGAACATGAAAGATACTCTCCCATAAGCATATTACAGTAAAAAGTAAAAGCTGCGCGTATGTAAACGACTACAAGGTAGTCCGTCGTGTGTATTAACTTTATACATGTATATATACTTACACAAGGTAAATGTAGTGCGATAGGATCATCATTATTGAAGAGCCGGCATCCTTCTTTCCGGACGATTAAGTTCCAAAAGGACTTTCTTCTTCCTTCCCCAACACACATACACACTTCCTTCATCCTCATTTCATTAGACTTCCTTGCCTTTCACATTACCATTCATGAATGACATCTTAGACTCCGCTAGTGATAATGTCGACTCTCCTCAATCCACACATTTCATCCGCACCTCGTCTTCTTCGTGATTTCTCAAACCTCGCCCTTAAAACACCTTTTAAATAGCTTCTGACGCAAAAAGTGAAGCAAAGTTTCATTCTTCGTAGGTATATATAGTACCGTACAAGGTGGTGGAATCATTTTCAGTCCCCTAAATACAAATACAGTATATAACCAGCTTAGAGGGAGATAGAACATCTCCGCTTTCTCCTTGACTTTTACCTCCCGGTACCTTTATAATACAGTAATGACACTTGATGCAATAAAAAGTAAAGATAGTAGTTTGGTAGCTGGTGGTGGTAGTGGTGGTAATGGTAGGAGAACGAGATTGATTATGCAAATTTGTTCAAGTGGAATCTAACTTGTATTAAGTGTTGTGCTATTGATTTTCAATTAGAGGTGAGTGTATAGATACTTAGGGTAGGGAGATATTTTCAAGGTGCTTCTCTTGTTAATTAATGACTGCTTTATATCGTCGTAAATTGTTTCAATTTATTTGGTGTTGGCAGTGGCAGAAAGTCTGAAGCTGACTCGTGTTCACGTTCCACACTACAAAGTGAGTGGGGAGGATGCGACGCTGGAGTGTAAGTACGAATTAGGAGCTGAACTTTACGCTGTCAAGTGGTACAAGGACAATGAGGAGTTTTTCAGATATCTTCCCAGATTCAACCCTTCTATCCGCGTCCACAAAGTCGAGGGTGTTCATGTTGATGTAAGTCCATTAATTCATCTCACAGTGTCAATCATCTAACAAAATAACATATATATCCACCAGATCGTCAATTCAGACCGGCATAAAGTGGTGCTCAAGAAAGTAAATGTGAGATCAACAGGCGTCTATCGCTGTGAAGCTTCTGCCGAAGCTCCATCCTTTAGTTCGATTATGGGCGAGGGACGAATGACAGTTGTCTGTAAGTTTCATCCTATCTTGAGCATATCTTGAGAAACTTGAATATTTTTATTGCACTAGTGTCTTCCAATATATATACACATTATTGTGTAGCATTGCAAAAAACACAAAAATCGAAGGGGAGTTCAGCGTCCAACTTTCTCCCTCGGGTAAAATCATGGTGACTGAGGAAACTCTAGCGAGAAGTGTACGTGTGAGACTGGACAGCAAGATATGCTTAGAGCCTCAAGGGGTTTTTACATGTGTGTGTAAGGTGACCAGGCGAATTATTCCGTATAAACTTTCTCAACGAGTTTAAAAACGAGATGATGTTGCACGTTCAATTTAGTCAGTCTCACCTAGTCTAAAAGAACTCGCTTTTATATTATGCAGGTACTATACTTTCCTTTCATAAATGTAATTACCGTACCATATATGCGGAAGGAGGTAGTATAGCAGTGTACGGTCAAGTTCACATTTTGTGTATGAGAGACGAAGACTTGTAAATTCAAAGTACACTTTGGCGTGCATTGCATAAGATTTCCAAAATAAATCCCAAAAGAGAAGCAGCTGGAGGAGGAGAAGAACGTCTGAGACTTTTGATACAATTTTCGGTAGGGTTGTTTTGGAGAAGTCTATATGTAGACAATGTAGAGTGAGTGTTTTGAGAAGGAGGAAGGCATAAACCATTTAGTTTAGTGGATTGACTGAGTGTCTGTTATAAATGTTTGTTAGGGAGAAAGAAGGAGAAAATGCTAAGGGAGTATTATTCTAGTATACACATATATATATATTATATATATATATATACGTGAGGGAGTTGATGGTGCATGATGGTCCGAGTCAAGTCAATAGGTGAATTTGTTACCCGTCCACCGGCAGCCTTTCACTTCTTGAGTGAGTGTGTGTGGCGGTGATCGGTCCAATACATTACGTCTAACCTCAGTATATATATATAAATGCATGTATGTATTCCCGGATCTCATAATATACATGTATACGTACGTATTCAGTGGAATGTTCATATTGGGTCAATATTTTCAGATTTGCCAAAGGAAGGGCCACAAATCACCGGGACTCTCCGTGATGAATACGAAGTGGGCGATACGTTGGATTTAAATTGCACATCTTCAAAATCATTTCCACCGGCCAAAATCTCCTGGTATATCAACGATATCCCGGTAAGTATCTCTCTCTGTATGTGGTAGTCAATATATATAGTGACTCCTCTGAAGAGTGTGAAGCTCAAGTGGGTCATCCCAATCGCCTCGAATACATCTTAATAAGAGATGCCAATAATGTCTACACTTGAAGAAGAATAGTTGTGCCATTGTTTTGATTTATGTGATGATCGGATTAGAGGAAAAGGGGAATTTCTCTCCTTTCATTTGTAACAGGGAACATGTGGGAAACTATACTATCCACAAATGGCAATCATTACTGCATCATCTGTGGATCCCCGTCTCATTCTGTACAAAAACCTCCAAGATATGCACTATATGTAAGGATAGGTAGAAACTACGGAGGCATCTTTACAAGGAAAAACCACGAGGGTTCAATTATTGATAGTAGTTCATATCGGGTATCCAATTTTTACTGTATTACCAAAGAAATTACCCTCCGTACGAGAAGAATCTTCGGCTGAGAGTATGATAGCCTCAGCTAACAGTTACACGGTATTGTTACATTTACATTACCATGCGAAGTGCCACAAGGCAGAACACTAGATGGTGGATTGCTTGCATGTCGTTTTTGTTCGTATAAATATAGTTCTATTTCATACAAAAGTGTACGAAGTTGATAGAGGGAAGTGTAGTAAAGAGTGTAAGAGTTACGTTATCAATTGGTAATTGGTTTGAGTATTGAGTTGAGTTTCGTATTCACTGTCATTGTCACGAAAGTAGGAAGCAGGAGAGAGAGAGAGAGAGATTGGCGAAAAGCAAGAGGAAGCAACGGATGTTGAGTTTAATAGGAAGTGTCAGAATAATGGGGAGTCGTGTGGACGGACCTCTCTACACTCTTAAAGTCTTTAATGTTTTTCCATTATGAGCCATAACTTAGTGGGTAATTGAATTGCCCACTTTTCAATTCAATCATCGTGTGGTCTAATGTCCCTTTCGTCACTTTCTCTAGCCTTTACACATGCATGCATAAAAAATGTGGAGATCTTTTTCTCTCCCCACCGTTCGTTTGTATTGTATCAAGGAGAGAGATCAGTCCGTGTAACCATTCCATTAGAAGGAAAGGGAGACACTAAGAATAAATTGGATGGATTTGCTTATACCAATATG
>Ga0194135_10003017_pt1 | contig 10273 bp, 13 predicted proteins | sample LitLau_LLRF_2013_FD_134024 | JGI IMG/M metagenome (GOLD analysis project Ga0194135, IMG submission 134024) | Freshwater sediment microbial communities in response to fracking from North America - Little Laurel Run_MetaG_LLRF_2013 (version 2) | ecosystem: Environmental > Aquatic > Freshwater >... | reverse complement strand
GCCATGTAAATAATGTTTGTATTGTACACGTACCCGCCTCTGCCTGATCCATTGTCCCGATCTCGCCAGGAGGGGCCTCCAGGACCTCCTTGGCCACCTCCACGACCCCAACCGCGATCATCATCTGAAAAAGTTAACAGGTTACTTCACATCAGGGGCTCTCCCTTGAACGGCCAGTCACGTTACGATTGTAGTCAGCTAGGGTTCCTAGCGGCATATTTCCATCCTAAAAACATTCATGTCGTTTTTTTCGGCCCCGGTAAGCATGGACTTAGAGTTAAAATAGAACTTTTCCGTAAAAAATCGACTTTTTCCATCCTCCCCAATATTAAATCAAAACGGCATACCATAATATTGAATCACTCCAATCCACATAGCATTACGTCAAGAAATTATTTAAAATTAGATTCAGGGCGAACGGTACAATACTCTTTAACCAGAGTTTATCAATTCTAATAGGTACTTTTCTATGGCTTAAAATCATTAACTATAGGTTAAAAAGAATCGGCTCGTTCGACCTTAAAATATAATCAATAAATTATTACTCCGAGGGCGACTACGATCTCTCCAGTTGTTACCGCCTCCACCTCCTCTTCTGTCTGGCTGTCTATCACGGTTATCCCGATTGTCCCGTTCACCAAACCCTCTATTGCGGTCATTACTGTATCCACGATCTCCGTAGTTATTACGGCCACCACGTCCTCCGCCACGGTTGAAATCTGCGGAAAAAAGTTCATAGAATAGGTCTTTCCACTGGGTTGTGTAAATACAGAATTGTAATGATCATAAAAACAAGTTAAATGTTAAATGTTAAAACTCCTTTCTCTTTTTAAGTCAAACCAAAAGAACTTATCAAATTTATCTGTCCATCGCATTGTCAATAGTCATTTGGCTGGTAGGTTGACGATTTGGCACGAACGTCATGTAATATGTAAATCGGTTTTTTTCTACACGTCATCTCTACACTGTTTGCCTTATAGTTGTATTTTCTTACATACCTCTATTGAAGCCTCCTCTACGGTCTCCCCCAGCCCTTTCCCGGCTCCTCTCGCGACTGTCATCAAGTCGGGGCCGTTTGTTCCACGCCGGCTTGGTTACATAGCCAGCGTCATTTCCTTCCTGGTTGTATTGCTTCACCAAAACCTCAGCGGCTTCCTCTTTGAGTTCTACAAACTCGATGACGTCAAATGTCTCTTTATCCGGCAGTGCATAGTTGGCTGAAAAACCATTCACAAATGTTGGTATCCTGTTAATTGATTCGCATAGGCTAAACGACGACCTCTACTTAAGCGCCATCTTGTATTTTTTCCATAAGATAAACATTGCAAAAAACGCAAAATGGCGCTTAAGTGAGGTTGTCGCTTAATCAAGGTGAAATATTTTTGGCCGTGTAAAAATATTTCACTTTTATTAATCATAGGCGCGTATTCCACATGCCATTAATTTCCTTCAATTAAAATTGACGGTGTGGCTCATTACTCTATGAATAAAAAATTAAACTGGCTTTATTTCAAATTGGATGGATTCTAGTATTTTAATTTTGAATTTCTTTATTTGTCTTGTCTTGTCTTGAGATTAAAATACGAATGAGGGACCAATAGAGTAATGAACCTTAACTTGGTCAATTAAAATTGGAGGAAAAATGAACAGTGGAATACTCACCTAAGTGAGTATACAAAGACAACTAACCGCTTTTGCAAAACCATTAGTAAAACGAACTTTGCGGCAGTGATCTCTGAATAAATTATACCATGATTTACGAATCCGTCAATCCGCAATTGATTTTAAAATTAATGGAACTTGTTGAGAGTTTGATAGTATTTTTTGGGCGGACTGTTTACAGGTGAGACCAGAAAAAACTTTACGATATTACGATCATTATTGATCGTAAAAAAGCAGACAAATAGATCTTTCGATTTGATAGTGTGCGGGGTGTTTTGAAAAAGGTAGCAGACGATATTATCATTTTCACATTACAGTCTGTAAACAATGTACAGATTCTTATGGTATAGAGCCAGTGGTCCAGCTCGTTGGGCCGAGTGAAGTCGTAAATCAAGGTATCGGTAGAGAGTTAAATTGGAGGAAGTTCCGGGGGACAACAAACCTTTCATCTCGAGCAAAGCTGAATCTGGAACGTCCTTGCCTTCCTCCTCCTCACGTTTCGCTGTCCTAGCCTTGAGTTCCTCATCCTCAGGAACAATCACGACTGCGCGTCGCACGAAACCTTCAAATCCTCGCATTTTCCGCTTTTGTGCGGATGGATAGACATTTGTCTACAAATGGTCCATAACAACAAATCCAGGATTAATATTTCACATCGTAATAGCCTTTCCCCATGAGAGGTCAATACACCTTCAATGCCCTTAATATACTTACCGATAGTAAAAAATTGTGCCTGAAAAGGGTCTTAAAATTATTTTACATGTTTGAATCACAAACAAACAATAGGTAGCCTTCAAACCTAGATTGGGAAAGTTAATGAGAGTTGACACATTTTTTGGTACCATCAAACGCAAACATTTTCCTTTCGATTCCATCATTTGTAATCCGAAGCCTCACAGTTTCGGATAGCTTCGCTATTACAGCATGGGTGCCAGACATGCCAATAGTCTATTTGAGTATGGGTCAAAGTTTTAAGATTTGACTATAACAACAACAATCGTCGCACCAATCGATGGATAGCGCAAATCCAGATTCCCAATCACAGTAGTAAGTATTTTAGTAATACAAAGAAGCGTGAAGAATGACTTCCCCACTATTGGCAGGTTGCTGTGATGGGGCCCTGTTGCCAATAAAGACCCATTGCTAGACATCAGATCTAGGTGGCCTTCATTGGCGTCAAGGCCCCCTCACAACCCCCTTGTCTTACTCTAAATAGCTTAAGCGTATGATATCTTACTTAGGTTACATACCTGTTTCTGAAGAGTAGACGCCTATCTATCTTTCTAACACTAACCTTATTGATATTCCTGAACATTTTGAGACTGAAAGAGAAAAGTACGGACCTGATAATAGCAGATGGCCAGCTGAAAACTCAGAGGAAATACCTACTTACCTTTTTTACAAGAAAATTATGTTATTCCAAGTGACAAGGACCCAACAAATGTTGGATCAGTTAGAATATGAACTAAGAGAAATTCCGCGTGGACCATCTCCATTGAATCTCCATTTGCGAAATCATAGAGCAACCAATAAGATGTCTTGTGGACCTGTATTTGTGTGTAAGACTTTTAAAAATTACCTGGTCAAGAATATAGTTGCGACGTCTGGTGGCAGCAATATCTAGCAGAGTGTTCAGGCATTTGGTACATTTGGCTATTAGCCCCTCCCAACGCCCACTGTAATTCCGTTTACGAGGGAGCCCCATAACCTAGGCAAAACAAATTTCAATTGAAAATTGTACAATCGCACTTGATCATTTCTGTGGTCATTATGTCTGTTCATTAATATTTAAACCATTGCAGTTGCAGGATGAATTCCAGACCAGACTATCAATTATTTCAGGATTCATACATTTAAATGGCAGTTCCGAAGATTCTTCATGATAATTCTAATGTTGATGGCTTTTTCTTGTCTCCCAAATCCTAAATCAAGTGAATCGATGCATAAAAAACAATCATGAAGCGGCAGATCCTCCGGCAGAAAATTTGAGTACATCGTCCAATTGTTCGTAAGATCGTAAATCGTTTTTAGGTTTAAAAATCGAGATAATTTCCTAACAAATCTTGTACCTTTGCACCAAAATTGACCGATGGCGGAGGAATGGTGCGAAGCGCCATTGAAGTCCGAATTTTTAAAATCCGCAAATTTTTTACTTCTCCAAGGCCAAGGCAAACTTCCCAATACTCAGCCACTGCTTGAATAAATAAAATCAATGAATATAAGAGTAAAATCGCGAACGAACTGCAGAGGTCTTCGCATTGTCACACGAATCTTCATAATTAGTGACATCTACGCTGTGATTTTTCGATGTTCCAAAATGTAACCTAGTTTTGTCATGATGATTGCGATGATAATATTCCACACGGAGGCATAGCAAATTTTTCATTGCCCCAGTCTAGTGAGGAACAAGGTTGCCACAAGTCATAATCCATTCAAGACAAGAATAATATATACATATAAATGAAATCCATCAGTGTTCAACTGGTAAGAGCTCACTATCATTTATGTGAGATAAGCTACAAAAATAGGCAACCAGGCCGAAGAAGTAACAAACTGAAACATGTTCAATACCCTTCATAAAAACTTTGAAAACTTACCTTCATTTTGTCGATTAATGTGTTGGTTCCAAGAATATTATACGACTTGTCTTGATTTTCTTGAGCATATTTCTGCGCCCAAGTAGTTTTCCCACTAGCTGGCAATCCGATCATCATGATTACCTGTAATATGGACATGATTCAATTGGGAGGTTCCTTGGCAAATAAATTTTGAATCGTGTAAAATCTCGCCAACTTTCTCTTGACAGATGTTGTAATATTAGGTGTCAGGTTGTAGGAACTATTATAGCTCAGCGAAAAAGCAATGGCTAACTGGTTTTGAACATTTTGGGGTTAAACATGAACGGTCAAATACACTTTAATCTATAGAGTTAATTATTTAAAACATAAAAAATCACTGATTAAAATCTTTCAGCCCTGGTATTAGAATATTGTAGCGTAAGTACTATTATTAACTGTTACTTTTTGCTTGAGTATTTTTCTTTCATTTTTATTCGTGTTTTTTAACATATCACAAGCGACCTTTAACTCTAGCCGGAGAAACTTTCCAGCTGATTAGTCTCTGGGTAGTTGGGGGTGCCTCTTTCGTTGAAGGTTGTACGGAAAAGGTAAGTAATTTTTACCCACCTCGCATTCCTCTCGCTTGGCAGGTCTTTTTGGGCCGGGTGTCCTATCCGCCACCGCAACTGAGCCTACATAAGTGAAGCCTGGGAGAGATGTAGCCCAGGCTTGTTGCTCACCAAAGTTCACTTGGAAGGCGCAGTTTTTGGACAGAATGTGCGGGAATAATGCGCATCCCTTCAGCTCATTCGGGTCAATACTGTAAGCAACTCCTTGATCTTCTCCATTAACTGTAAACTTCAACTCAACTGGGTCCGCATCAAGATCCTGCACATTTTACACAATGCAATAAATATGGGTATTCGGGTTGAAAGACTTCCATTGCGTATTCGCGTAAATCGCGAAACAGACAGCATAAAATTCTGGAAGAAACTAGCCATTTTAAAAAAGTGTTGTCGGCACAGAGCTTTTTTTGTCCTCTAGAATACAACTACATAATGCCAAAAAAGTGGATTTATAATACGAGGACCCTATTGTGTTAAGTCATTGCCTTCTTATTTCTTACTCACAGTTGTAACTCAAACTACGAGTAACCGTCATCACCTAAAACATCTTGTATTTTAGAATTTAGTAATACTAGTGTTATAATACGAACCACATAGCAGCCGATGATATCTCCTTTGGTAAACGGCTTGCCATAATCTTTGAATTGGTTGTTGCAGGATATTTTGCCTGTGGCGCCATATCCAAAAGAAAGAGGCTCTTCACCAAGTTGTAATGACGTTTTGCTTGAGGACCAGCCAACACGAATCACGTGGGGATTAGGCTCGTCTTCTAGATCACTTGCGTCTAAAAATTCTGAAGCCTGCAAAAAGTCAATCATTTTTTATAAAACTTAAAAGCGAAATATTGATCAGTTCTATTACGTTTGCCATCCTATGACACATACGAGTACTAATGGCATTCACTCTAAGTTTCAGAATGTAAGGAAGCTTAAGAATGATTACAGTGCAATAACTTTATAGCATGTAAGTGAAATGTAAGACCAAATAACTCGTATGTGCAAACTATACGCAATCATTCAGCCCCAGTTAGGATGCGACCATTATTGTTTTCTAAAATTTAATTGGTGGCCAAAACATTTATTTTTAAACAGAAAACCTCACTTCTGAAGAAAAAACCCGATATACTAATACAAACGTTTCTGTAAGCTTTTAGGTAGCACGGTCACTTCAGAAATAACTTACATAAAACCGTTTTTGGTCGCATTTGGGAACAGGTTATACTATTCAGTCTTGGTCCAAACTGTACATTTCTAACTGAGCCGAGAAAGACTTACTTTGACCTCGTAGTACACCTTGCCCTTGTTGAAGCCATGGGTAGCGCGGACACCGGCCCAGACGTATCCAAAACCATCACTGTTGTTCAATGTAGCGGAAAAGAAGTTGTCTTTGTCAATAAGCATGTGCAAGTCAGAGTCATCTGAAACAACATTAGAAGAGCTGATAATTGACCATGTAGTCTATCATTTATCTATGAAAGTGATGGTGAGTTCACTTTTTCACCGTCAAATCACAGCTCTAATCAATTCAATGCAAAATGCGACTGAATCCTGCCTTTTCTTGCACTGGTCAAGTTCATAAACTTATGAGAACAGTCTTTGTAGGGTTACGACAAGGTTTCTTAACCTAAACTGGTGCTTTTAATTTCAAATGTTTATAAAGATAGTGGTATTCTGTTTAGATTTTTCACCGTCAAAATAGAAAATATCGTATCGTCTGGAATAATTTTAACACTGCCTGTATTTTTTTTTAAATTGAGTTTAGTGCATTAATTAAAAAATATAAGTAGATGTTTTCCAGTAACATTCTGGGTTTTTAATTATGAACGTGATCTGACTGATTGAAATGGATGATAAATATGTTACAGTTATTGAGCAACATTTTTCCAATGGGCAACCCTATTTTGACGTGTTTACTCAGCCAATATTGTTTTCTCTTTGCTGCGCCAGACAATTGTAGATTTGTTAAAGTCAATTTGCAATATATTCTTCTAATCTTACGAAATCTGCTCTCTTAATCCAAGAACGAATAGCTCTATAGTCAACTTACACCAGCTGAGGAGAACATCGTCATCATTAAAGTAAGGTTCATCTTCTGGTCGCTGTTTGAGGGGAAATGCTGCTGATTGTGAGTCCGACCACTCGCGCTTCCGACTCATACGCTCGTCATCAGGACGGTTTGCAGTCTGTCCAGTGCTGTCCTGAGACTCAGATGGCTTTGACTCTTCATCCTTAACGACCGCCGCGGCCGGTTCGTCCTCCATTGGAACAGGGTCTGCATCGGCCCAGCGATTGCGTCGTCGTTCGCGGGGTTCCGCTGGAGCAGTTGCAGTGTTTTCGGTCTTGACCTCAGTCGTATCACTGGTGTCGCCTGCATTACAGAAAATTATTGATTTCTATGCACGATAATTTGTATTTAAGTTAGATGCCTTGAAAACTTAGCCGTATTCTAAGTTGGATCTTGGCAGAGTTGAGTAATTAACTTTTTATGCGGAACTAATCTGACTCAATCACAACTCAAGCGCCCCAAAAGCACCCTAACTCAATCGATATTCTTCGCCATTGGGTTCGGTCAATGTCTACAAAAAGGCGAAGTTATGGCATTTTCATTTCCTGACTGTGATTATAAATAGGGAACTGAAGTCTTTACTTAACTTCTCTAATCAACTTTATTACTAATATTGGAATCTCCAAAAAATCATAGAACAATATACCTATAGTTGTTTGAGTAAAATGAATTTTCATGCATGAACCCTAGATATTTACCTTCTTTATTGTCTTCGGATTTGGGCTCTACTAAGTTTTCAAAAGTTGCTTGTTTCTCCTCGATTATTTCTTTATTCTCAGATGTCGCGGCATCTCCCGAAACCATTTCTGTATCAAGCTGTACACGAAGGTAATTATTAAGTTCCAAATTTATATACAAAAGGTAACTTTCAGAATTCTAAACATGATAATTACCGCATCTTGGGCGTTACTATCTTCTAATTGTAGAGAAGATTGGGGAGCTGGCTCCTCAGGCTCATATGTTGTATCATTCCAGCCATCATTTGACTCGGGCTCCTACAACGAAGTGAAATTTCGGTTATATATCTATGTTGTTATATTTGGATTCCCATGTGTATTCGGTTTTTGGGGTAGGCTTTTACAAAGGAATACATATATATAATGGAGGGAATCTCAGTAGTTGTTGTTGCTCTATGTTGATCGCTTGGAAGCCCTATGGCTTTTTGACAATCGCATCAGGACATCTCAACTCTTAATTGTATTTTGTAGTTGTTGTCACAATACACGAGGAAAAAAATAATCTAAATGGAAAGCCGAAAGGAAAAATTTGCCCGCTTTATAAAATAAAATTTCAACTTTAATACCTAGGGAAAATGAATAAGGAAGCGTTCATGAAATAATAAGAAGAACTTTCTAATTATCATAATGAAATATATAGTATTTCTAATCTAACAAAATATGGAGTAAAAAATTACAAACACCTACTATCATAGCATGCAATTTTTTCCCAACCATTTTTTGATAATGATATCTCGCATTCATCAAGCCGTTTTTGAAACAGAACATGCAATAATGTTAATCTAGGAAACCCACCATATCAAAGACACCACTCTCATCGGCACCAACGTTTTGATAAATTCTAAACTTACTTGAACATTGCTCGACGAGTTTTGGTCAAACATTTGCTGCTTGCCTTCATCGTTGGGTGGAGCTTCTTCTAATCGTACGGGCTCTGAAATATTGCTCTCGGACCCCTGTTCGCTATGGGTAGAAGTCTCGTCAACTGCAGCAATAACACTTTCCCTCGACTCTTCCTCCTTGAATTCCATTGGTTCGCTGCTCTCTTCGTTGGATTCCGGTTCCTGAACAACTTCGGCGGGTTCCTCAACCTCTTTAGGAGGTTCACTACTTTCTTCACCTACATGCTGAATTGAATCATCGTTTACCTCTGACTCTGGGACTTTCGACGACTCTTCTTCTTGGAATGATGCAAACTGGGAAGACTCTTCGTCCTGTCCAGCCTCTTCGGTGTCTCCCTCAGGTGATTGGGTTTCGTCCGGCTCTTTATCGTCAGTTGAGTCATCTTCATCTTCTTCCTGTTCTGGGTCTACAACGAAGCAAAAAATAGTTAATTTAAAATTAATCGTAGGCATTAGCGCCATAATTGCAACGCACACTTACCTTTGGAATCCTGCAAAGGATCATCGTCTAAGATACCTTGTTGTTGAGCTTCAAGAAATGATTGAAGACGGGCAACCAACACTGGTTTATTACCTGTTCAAATAATCAAAAATAAAATTATTCATAGGTCATCAATCATCATTGATCAATCAAATACAAGGCAATGAAAGTTAGGTGACTATAGAATGTGGAACGCTAGTGGCCCGCCGATCCATACTAACCAACCGCCTTCTCAATGATAATGGCTGGAAATTTTAGCGTTCCACATCAGGATTTTTAACCTCCTGCCTGCACAATTCATTTCATTAGGTCCCACCTAATTTTCCTAGTAGGACCTAAGCAAAACAGGCATTTCAACCTGAAATTTAATAATTAATTATCGTTAAGAAAATGTACAATGTACCTAAGTAGGCACCTACCCACATAAAGCCTGAAAGCACATCATACTTAAGCCTGTAACAAATCTTAAAATAGGTATCTTGCCTTCAGATTGATTGTCGACATCAGGGATTCTTTAAACCATAATGATGCCCTTCACATATTCAGGTCTATGTTTTACGTCAAGGACCCCAATTCGCACAATTACATCAATTTTACCTTTTTGATCAAGTCCCCGCTTAGCTAATTCCGCGCGAAGTTCTACTACTTTTAGTTTTGCAACATCCATTTCCAACATTTTGTTGATAAATAAAGAATCTCTAAGTATATACTCTAAAATTATCTCATAGTTTTGATTCAAACTATAATTATGCTGATTTTTATTCTTAAAATAAAAAATAATGCCGATTTCCCTTAAAAAACAAATAAGATGGCTACCAAGTACCAACCAACGCCGAGTTGACTACAGCAAAAAATTGACTGAACGGGAAAAAATTCGAAACACGCTACAGTAAAAAATAATGGCCAAAACCAAAACATTGTCGAATCTTTTGGAAAATGTGTGGAAATTGTAGATTTTTTATTTTACAATTCAACCCGAATGTAAATTTTTAGCTTTTTCTATTTTTTATTGTTTTGGCTGTCGGCAATCTGTATCCGGTTTTGCAAGGTATCTGTGCTATTTTCCATAGAGTTATTAAATAAAGAAGAGGGTGCGCTTGTCCATCGGAGTGAAGCCAGTTGGGCGAGGGGTCACGTGACTCTTGTAATGCCAAACTTCCCAACTCCAGTGGCGGCATTACATATTTTCCTTATTTCCCATTAAATATTTTCCTTATTTTTGGACTAACTCTTTTATTCTCAT
>Ga0194135_10003016_pt1 | contig 10275 bp, 15 predicted proteins | sample LitLau_LLRF_2013_FD_134024 | JGI IMG/M metagenome (GOLD analysis project Ga0194135, IMG submission 134024) | Freshwater sediment microbial communities in response to fracking from North America - Little Laurel Run_MetaG_LLRF_2013 (version 2) | ecosystem: Environmental > Aquatic > Freshwater >... | reverse complement strand
GGCAGACAACGGAGTAGGAACATTCTTCCCATCCTGAACCACAAGTCTCCAATGGGGAGAAGACGACCTCGTATTAGTATCAATAACATGCAACGACAGAACGTACAATATCAGGTAGTACGAATATATCGACCACCCCGAGAAGTTATCTTGCCCAGACGGCATCTTTCACGTCCACCATGCGTCAAGTCTCTAAAACCACAATTAAACACACACACGTCAACAACCAATTTATAATAATTTATATTATAAATCCCCCTTCAAAAACTATTGTTCTTCACCTCTCTCTTCCCAACAATAGTTAACAATACCCTCACGAACACAAACTATAATAATACACTTCATACACCACCAAAGTTTAAACTACTTTAAAACTCACCTTATTAAACAATCCTCCACTTCCGTATTATTAATGTAATGTGCTGCAGTTCTTTTTTTATAAATCTCAAAACAAGAGATCAAGTGAACAAAAACAAATACTACACAGACCGACCTTCAACTTTTACTTTCTCATATAACAAAACAAACCTCCACCTCTGCCTTTTAAATGTAGATAAACAACCCGAGCTTTTTAAACCACGTTAGGGGAAAGCAGTGTAAGTACTATATTATGATGCTTTGTTCTTTGAAACTCTCCGTGAGTCTCGTCGTTGTTCTTCTTATTATTATTATGTTGTTGTCGACTAAAAAACACACACAGAGAGCCCCTCTCTTCATGTGACGATGAGTACCTACCAACTTGCTTGTGTGTGTAGTGTACAACTACTATAGAGGAGCAGAATAATATCATCTCATGTTCCGTGTAGAAGTTGTTTCATTGATATTTGATCGTCAAGTCAGGCACAGATGAGTCTCATGTACGACCAGAAGAACGCACGCGTTCAGCCCTCTCCATCACCACAACTTCCGCGCATTTCATCCCAGCGCTCCCTCCTGTCCCTCCAGCAAACTTCTCCATAAACGATGATCCAGGATAAAAAATGCATGTTTCAAAATATTAATCCCTTGATGTATCAAGTATCAGTTAATAACGAATTGAGTCATGAATTTGAAATATTTGAATATTTTGAATAGCTGATGGAATCTGATGGATGTCCAAAATCTGCTATCTCGTGTTATAGATTGATAGAGTTGGATCGCATGGATGCGTATGACTTTAGCATTAGCATAAAGAGCGCAAGGAGAGTAGAGTCTGCTGGAGAGTGAATTGTGGTTGGTGGTGGTGCGAAGGAGTGAATCTGACGGAGTGACACGTCTGCTCTCACTCTGCTTGCTTGCTGTTATTGACAGATCCGTGGAAGTTGAAGAGAGAACCACACGGACGAGAAAAAGCCGGTGCAACCTTATCAATAGTTATATTCTTCTGTGGAAATTAATTAAATTTTATTAATTGCTCAAGGTAAGATATTTGAATATTGAGGAACTATTGTGTTTGTGTTGGTGCGTTTGGTAGTAAGAAAAAGAAACTAAAGAAGGTGATGATGTTTGTGTAGGAGGAGGAGGTATGACGGGAGAAAAGTCGACGAAGATCTCAAGGGGGAGGAAGACGATGGGTGGGGGAATGTTAAGCCACGGGTGGTTGTGTTGTCTAGTCCTTCTGGTGGCGACCTTTTCCTTGGAACCGGTTATCACGCAGACGTCAACGGCTAACAAAAGTACTCTGGTACTGCTGGATAACTTGGCTATCAAAGAAACGCACTCTACTTTCTTCAGGAAACTTCAAGGTACCTACAAGAGATTTATTTAAAGCGTTCGAAATACTTGTATTTGTTGCATTGGTAAGAAAGAGGAATAAAACGGGAAAAATTATTACGTGTTTTAGATTCTGGATATCAATTAACTTTCAAGATGTCTGATGATGCTACATTGAGTCTGAAAAAGTATGGTGTTTGGCTGTATCAGAATGTCATTTTGTTTGCTCCTGGAACGGATGAGCTGGGTGGAGATTTGAGTCCTGAAGCTATTGCTGAGTTTGTTGACCATGGGGGAAATGTTCTTGTTGCTGGAAGTCCAAATGCTGGAGATGCCATTCGAGATTTAGCTGCTGAATTTGGGGTTGAACTTGATGATCCGAATTCAGTTGTAATTGATCATCTAAACTATGACGTACTTGGGGATTCTGGAAAGGTAGATAAATAATAATCATAAAGTTCAAATAAATGGATCTAAAACGTTGTAATCTAATGTAGCATACAAGAATAGTTGTGGATCCCAGTAACCTTATTGATGCGGAAACAATTGTTGGCCCTTCTAGTAAGTCGCCATTGCTTTACGAAGGGTCAAGTCTTCTGGTTGATCCTGATAACCCATTAGTTTTGGAGATCTTAACTGCCTCTTCTGCTGCGTACTCTTATGAACCTGATAAGCCAATCACTGAGGTAAGTAATTATTTAAGTATTTACGAATGAAATTATATTGGTATGTTGCAATCGACAATGCAAGAAGTAAATGTAATAATTGTGTTTTAGTATCCTCACACTGTCGGAAAAAACACTGTCTTAATTGCTGGGCTTCAAGCAAGAAACAATGCTCGAGTAGTCTTCAGTGGATCGTTAGACTTCTTTTCAGATAAATTTTTGACAGCTAGTGTCCAAGTAAAGGTATGACAATTGTCAAAAACTAAGAGAATATGCATATAAACATCTAGAAATTATATTGTTTGGTATATTGTCTATAAATCATATTTAGAATGGAAAAGTATTCGAAAAATCAGGGAACGAGGCTTTGGTGAAATCACTCAGCGACTGGGTTTTCAAAGAAAAGGGTGTTCTTCGGCTCAGTAATGTCAGCCACCACAAAGCTGGAGAAAAGAATCCTCCTGCCGAATACACAATTACTGAGAATGTCGTCTACAATGTTGTTCTGGAAGAACTGAAAGATGGAATCTGGTCTGGTTACACTGCTGATGATGTACAATTAGAGTTTGTTAGGATCGATCCTTTCGTCAGGACTAATTTAAAGCGAGTGGCTGGAGGTAAATCCGGACAGTATGAGGCTAAATTCAAGATTCCCGATGTTTACGGAGTGTTCCAATTCAAAATTGACTACCATCGTAAAGGGTACACCTTCTTGACCAGTGCCACTCAGGTACATAATTTTGAGATATAATTCAAATAACAAAAATCAGGAGCGTGTTTTGTATATGTAATTGGGTATTGTTGGTTTAGGTATCAGTGAGACCTCTAATGCACACGCAGTACGAGCGCTTCATTCCAGGAGCATTTCCTTACTATGCAAGTGCCTTTTCAATGATGCTAGGTGTTACTATATTCTCATGTGTGTTTTTACATTTCCGAGAAAAGGATAAAAATGAGTAATTCAGTAATTATTTACGCGTAATAATTATAACAGTTACTGCTTATCAGTCAGAAGTCCATCGACTGAGCATTGGTTTCTTTATATAATCAGACTAGTTTAGTTAGTTAACTATAATTTACAAAGAAAACATACTGTGCATTTCTCAACCATCTTGTTATACTTTAGTTTTTAATAAATTTCCTCTATAAATCATTTAACATAAATATTATTAAAATATGTCAGATTCCATTTCAAAATCGATACAGACGAAAATGACAGCAGAACTTGCTGACGCTCCGGTATTAATGTCATGCATTCACTTCATAGCTCGTTTTCTCCATTAGCCCGAAGCAATGCATCTGCAACATACAAAGCATTAAACTCAGTTATTTTGACGGACAATTTCTTCAACTGAAACCATGTTAAGTTAAGTATGCATCAATAATAAACATCTTTACAAGTTACGATTACGAACTAATTTTTGAACAAAATACTTTATTGTTAAAAACTCTAAAAGTACTTAAGATTACAAATCAGCTACCTTTAACTTAGCATAGCATACTTTTCATTTCAAACATTTCACTTCTTAAGCTAAGTGAGTCTATGCAGTGCATATTTAGAAAACAATCATCTTATAGGTGAGACTTGCATGAAGAAATTAAGAGTAAAATAAATATTTCTGCCAGAGAAGTCTTCATCAGATGACACAGTAAATGGTAATTCATAGTCGTCCTTCTGCCAAGGGATTTCCAGAATAGTCTCGGCAACTAAAGGGAGAAGTGCGACCGTCAAGGTTATCTCCAGAACGATTCGAAGATATTCTTGCAGGAGGCACATTGGAATGATTTGCAATGTAACTAGGCGGAAGTTTTGGAACGCCTGCACTTTTTGGTCTAAACATGAATAAGTAGCACAATAAGAACATGACAACGAATTATGAAACACATTTTCTGTACTTACAGAGAGTACGCTTGAGGTGTCAGAATTGGTAACGCACTCCCTACAACTCTTTGGCTAGTAACACCATATACTTTAATGGCATTAGACTGGCTATCTTCCGTCGATGTTTCAGTTTTAAATGGGTCGATTAAAACTAACCGCTCTCGTTCAATTTGTTCTTTCCTCTCTCGTTCTTTCAAAATATCTTTAACAGGAGGCAGAAGTAACTTTCCAACAAAATCCACTAAATCAACCGTGTTCATCCCTTGTCTGCCATTTGCAATCAAGTAGTTCGCTAATTCTCTTGCTACTGCAAGCTTATGTTCTTTAGAAAAGCTTGACATGAGACTTCCAATTTCGGAAACTGTGGCTAGGAACTTATTAACTGGTGCTGATTCCTCTTTCCGCGTGGGTTTAGATTTTTGTTCCATTCTCGGGTCCGTCCATCCCATGCCCTTGTCTCTTTCAGTTTGCTTAGAAAAAGGATTTTCGTCAGTTGGCTCAGCCACTCGCTTCAGATTTGATTTACTAGATTGAGAAGCAAGAGATTTTGTGCGTTGGCAGCGTGGATCATTTAGAATATTGTCCAGTGCATACACCGTCATTTTGATGGATTTCAAGGATTCATTAGACAATACATTTGAACGAATCTGAAAGCACCAATACTGTTTAGAACATACAAATAAAAAAGAAAGGTTAAAGAAGATGCTTACTAGAGTCACCAGCCGATCCTTTGATTGGAAAAGTAACGTGACTAACTCCACATCTTCAAACAGCTCATACGACCCTCTTCGTTTTGCGAGCTCCTTCTCTTCTGCCTTATATCAAAAAGTTAATTCATATAATCTGCTTTAAACAGCTACTTTATAATACAAGAAGTGATTCTTACACTTACAAGTTTAAAATACTCGAAAACTTTTGGAGCAAGAAAGCTCAACTGATCCTCACATTTTGAAAGGAGTCTCAACACTTGTATGAGGTCAAACCCACCAAAATCATTACTGGAAACGCTGCTAGATGTAATGTCTGATCGATTTCCACTTATACCACGAGTTTCTGTAAAATCATCTGGTCCCAACTCATTGACAGATTTAGCACGAGTCATAGCTTCCCAGTTAGACTTGAAGTCTTCTATCGTAACAGGAACTGAAATTGACAAATAAACTAGAACTAGAACTATATGGTCTTCCTGAACTAGAGGAAAAACTACGAATGCCTACTTTACCTGTTGGGACAGCTTTTGGTTGTTCTATTTCTCCATCAGAAATAGACATAGATTTTGTCGAAAAATTATCCGTCATACTGACTCGTCCAGAGTGATTGGACACCGCAGATGCTACGGAGGCTGGTGGTGCCGGAACCATGATAGCCTCTGGTTGCATTATGAATGAAGATATAGGAGGATTGACTGCCGGCTTAGATTTGGGTATCTCAGGTTTCCTAAGCTTACTCAACGTATCGAAGTCCATGCCATATTTGCGTTTGATCTCTTTTCTAAAACCAGAAAGTAACTTTAGATTAAAGACTTCAGATTACTGACTACAATTGAATGGTAGTTTACATTCGTTTATCAGCCTCATCTTGAAGCAGGAGGTTCAGTCTTCTTGTCCAAAACTCTTTCCACTCCGAGACGTAATCATAAGCTTCTGGGTCTTTCCCCGACGCCTCAACTTCTTGGTATCTGGTTTCCCAAAATTTCGTCCACTCATCACAATACTGTGGGTGGTCTTCTGGAGTGGTAGTGTATTTTTTTCGTAAATCATAAAACTGTTCTTTGAATCTAGTAACATAAATACAATGCAATAAATACGCATATGTAGTGTGTACACGTAACATGTGTCGACATTAAAACAGATAAGGCGACAAGGCGTTCTTACATGGCCTCTTCTGCCTCCATCAGTTTCCAGTTTTGCTCCAGCTCAGGTGTCCATTTTCCTTCGGCTGTTAGAGCTAGTTTTTCGTGAAACTCTTTGTTATCTTTTTTAATTACTATTTGTGGACTTTTCGATCGGCTTTTACTTCGCCTTGATCGCTTTGAGTATCCATTGTTTGTCGGTGATTTTGACTTCCTTGTGCGTGCTAAAAACTCTTTAACTCGTTCTTCAGATGTGGTTATTCGAGATCGGGCGTTCCTATCACGTCTAGCTGGAGATCTAGACCTTCTGGAGGGTTTGCTTTTGTCAGGAGACCTGGGTATCCGACGTACTGGAGACCTAGATTTCCTGAAAACGAATTATTTATTAAATACAAATGAAAAGGGATACTGGAGGTCTTAACTGATAATTATTTTTTTACCTTCGTCGTCTCTCAACAGATCGCGATCGAGATCTCCCTTTGGACCTATTTCTGGACCGGGATCTAGACCTGCGTCTCACATTGGGAGATTTAGAACGAGATTTAGTTCGACGGCGAGCAACAGGTGGAGATCTAGATCTTTTCCTACTGGGCCCCGTTATCGGAACTTTAACCTTAAGGCCTACAAATAAAATATTAATTCTAGTTTGTAGTATTTAGTATTTTAAAATCAAAATCTTCGCTGATATTGTTTGGAGCTTGCTTAATACCTGTAGATGTTCTACCAAATTCCATATCAGGACTTTTGCTAGATCGTTTTTCTATTTTGATTCCGTCTACATACTTTTTTCTATCCTTTTTCCCTTCTTTCTGTTTATTTTTACTGTCTTTTTCTTTGGAAAGATTCTTGTCATTAGTTCCTTTGTTGTCAGAATTTTTGGTTTCCGACGGCTTCGATGATTCTGTTTTGTTATCGACTTCCTCATCAGGAGAACCCATTATTGGCTCACCTACATAAGTTTATCATAATTCATTACATGAGACAGGATAACATCTCTAACATCATATTTTCATATTTTAAATCCAAGTACGCACACAAATCTTTTAAATTTTTTGAGTGAGAAATTCCCCTGATGTGTTGTGCAAGGTCTGTTCGTCCGATGATCAATATGTTGCAAAGATTGCACTTAGCCTGAAAACAAACAAGAAACTTAATTAAGTTCATTCAAAACTTCATTACATTACACACTATTATAATACCTGGAAATTTTCCTTTTCATATGTAGTCCCTGGACGTAAATCAAAAATATTTTTAAAATTTTCACTGGTCCCGTCTCTAATTTTAGCCGTTAACAACGACCGACCCTGAAAATTGACCAAATCACAAATTGACTCATCTATATTTACGAGTTTTACATATTCAAAATCTTCTGGTATTAAATAGCAGTTGTCACAATCCCATATTAGATCAAAACGCCTGAGCAGTAAAACAAGAAGCAAAAATCCGATGGTGTGATACTTACGCAGCATTCCTCCTTATCCAGATCGCCACCTGGAGCTACAACATAGTTATCAGCGCGACTAGTAGAAGATATTTCATTGACTTGGCATTTATCGGCACTACAACAGCTATTGCTATTATAGCCGCAAAAACTAGAGTCACTGCCTAAGTCCCCATGAAAGAATGAAGGAGATTTATTAGACAGATGAGAATCTGATTTATTTGTGCCCTTAGCAAACCACCAGGCGCACTTCTGAGCTGTTCCTTGTGTAGGGCATTCAGATTCCTTCAGAGCGGGCAAGTCTGTTTTTCCTTTACGAAGAAGTCCAACTACTTGTACTGCTAAATTCCCAGACTGTAAATCATTTAATGTTGAAGTGTAATTGCTGCAGCCTTCCGCAACACTTTCGATAACGTCCACTGCCACTGAAGTATCAACTTCAAAATCCTCGTCATGAGGCTCGTCAAATCCAAGAGGAGACCCATCAGCTGGACTATCTACATCTACTTCAGTTTTTGAGACAAGTGGGGGAGAAGGAGGTGGAGGTGGAAGTCTTTCTGAATCTTCTGTCATAAAAGCGTTCTTTTTCCGTTTTGACTTATACCGAGTTTTTGTAATGCTTTCGGTTTCTTGAGTTGTTTCAGGTTTCACGTCTTCGACTTTTAATTTGCTATCGAGTGACTTGTTGGAATATGGATCTGATAATCCTTTATTTTTTTTGTATGATGCATAAGTTAGCGAATTCTCTTCAGTTTTGTTTTTCAAATCTTCGATTTGTTTGGGGGGTTTTCTTGAATCCTTTTTATTGTGTTTACCAGTCTTCTCTTTTTGAAATTCAACCTCTCCATCTTTTCCTTTTTTGCACCGCTCAAACTTGAGATTAATTTCTGGCAATTCTTGTTTTGCAAGAGGTGTAGAAATTTTTGAACAATCGTCTCCTGTATGTGCCTTGTAAGATTGTTTTTTAGGTATCCTGCAAAAAATAATAATACAAATAAGCATTTTTGTGGCTCAACAAGAATTAATGGAAGTTACACATAGAATAGAATTATTTACTTGATTATAACTAAGCTTAAATTAATCAATCTTAATTTTTATTTCAAACGGGATGGATCTTAACTTCAAAGAATCAGAATAGGATTGCAAGCATTGTCAGCTTACGTGGAAATTTTTAACTGCTTTGAAATCAAGTAAGTAACGTTCAGACTTATTAAAAAACATATCTTACTTAAATGAAGTAGCTAATGTCTTTCCTTGTCCATAAAGATCGTCAGGATTGAACCCTCTAGGATTTTTCTTTTTATCAGCCAATTTTCTTTTGCGCTCTGACTCAAGTTTGCAGAATTTCTTAGCTCGAATGTCATCTTTGTCTCGTTTTCTTCCAAATTGCTGCCCTTTTATTTCTTCATCTGAGTCACTCTCCGAATCGCTGAGAGTAAATGCGTTTGGTCTTGGCTTCCTGGATTTTGTACTAGGAAGTTTTTTAGCTAATTCATCTGAGTCATTGTCTACTTCTTTTTCAGAAGCTACATTATCATCTTGAGCATCATGATCGTCGTAGTTGTCGGTAAGATCTTGGTCGGCAGATGGAATAAGCAAGTCCTCACAAGCAGTCTCAACATTTTGAACATTGCCAGTTTGAGTTTTAATAAGTTCTTCTTGATGATCACCATCATTGCCATCAGCTGCAATAACGACGGTAGGATTAACATAGCTCGTTACGGCATTCAAGTCCGGTGACAAGGCAGCATCCTCAACAGCTGTAGATTTACTATTTAACTCGGTCTTAACGTCCATGTTAACAACTTGCTGTGTTAGTTCGTCCATAGTAGCTAATACCGCTAGTTCCACATTAAGGATTTCATCCCTATCTGTGGAAAGCCCAACCAGTTCTTTATTCTTAGAAGGGTGTTCTAAGCCGTCCTTATCCTTAGTTAATTCTGGACAGAGAACTTCTTGGTGAGTTGGTTCATCAATTTCAGACGTACGATCTGACTTATTTCCACTAAAAGCAAGAACCGCCTGACTGTCAGTACATGCGTGCCCTGCAACAATTTTGTCTTCGGCACCTTGAACACCGACTGTTTCCAACTTCAATCTAACTTCGGTAGTTTCTTCACTTTCTCCTACTCCTGAAGACACAGACTTTAGGCTACTGTCAGTATGCACATGTCCTGCAACAATATTGTCTTCGGCACCTTGATCAACTTCGGCTGTTTCCACCTCCAATCTAACTTGGGTAGTTTCTTCACTTTCTTCTACTCCTGACGACACAGACTTTAGACTAATGTCATTTTCTAAAGAAGAAATACAGACAGGCGAGTCTTTATTGTCCACAACCACAGTAGTTGAAGGTTTCTTAACGTCAGATGAGTCAGTCAAATCTTCATCGACAGCAGAAGCTGTCAATTGTATCAATGTTTTATCCTCTACTACAATGGAAAACGTGTTTGTAATACAAATTTCACTTATTTGTTCTGTGTCCTCCTGATCTGCTTGGGCTTCACTCATATCAAAAACTTCAGGAATTTCTTTGTCAGGTTCACTAAAAATGTCTGGGCTATTTGCACTAAAGTAATTGTCGTCATCTTCCTTATCACTATCACGTAAAGAAATATTATTGATTTCAGTGTCTTTAACGCCATCATTATCGTTTTCGTTGGGGATTATTAGAGGGCGAGAAATGTTTTCATGTGGTGGTGGGTCACTCTTTTTGTCTTCAAAGAACTGACCAGTTCTAAGG
>Ga0194135_10003015_pt1 | contig 10277 bp, 8 predicted proteins | sample LitLau_LLRF_2013_FD_134024 | JGI IMG/M metagenome (GOLD analysis project Ga0194135, IMG submission 134024) | Freshwater sediment microbial communities in response to fracking from North America - Little Laurel Run_MetaG_LLRF_2013 (version 2) | ecosystem: Environmental > Aquatic > Freshwater >... | reverse complement strand
TAGGAAAAGAGAAAAAAGAGAAGGAAGCCACTCTGTCGCCAAAGAGACTCTCTCGTATAGCCGTGGGAGGGGGAGAGATAGTGAGAGAGAGAGAGAGAGGAGGGATGGGGAGGAAATTGTTTTAAGAAAACTCGGTGAGACACCAGATCCCGGAGGAATTATGGAAACTCGATGAAAATGAAATTCCTGTTCTAATTCTTCTTTATTTATTTTCAGACGCCAAGCTTGAACGTCGTTTACGCGGCAAGCGAGGTGATCGTGGCCATCCTCGCCATCTTTGGAAATCTCCTCGTGGTCTACGTCTTTTGTACGAATCGTTCTCTCCGACGCTACCGGAACTACTATGTATTTGGCCTGGCTATTGCCGACTTTCTCGTCGGGCTCTTGGGAATTCCGCTCGCAATCCTGGCCAGCATTGGCCTGCCAAGCAACAGTCTCTATGGCTGCCTCTTCTCCGTGTCCATCCTGATGGTCCTCTGCACGATCTCAATTCTCTGTCTCCTCGCCGTGTCGATAGACCGCTACTGGGCCACGAACAATCCGTTTGCTTACTACCGAAACATGACAACGTCTACTTCAATCGGTAAGTAAGTCCGACCGTAAGAAATCCATGTCATTTTTTTATTAGAATTTTCCTCCGTCATCCCTATACCATAGAATCCAATATTCCTCACTCCCTCCCGAGTCAATTCAGGAGGCTTTGAGTAAAAATGGGAACGAGCAGCAGAAGCCTAGGGATTCCATTTAATATCGGTCCAAATCCAGCAGTGTCACGCATCACAGTGTGGTTCATTTCATTCTAAAAGCCCCGACTTGGATAATAATATTGAACTTGGCTGCTTCCCGCGATTCAATTCCGTGATTCTTCAAAGTATCTGGCACGTAACGGACGTAAGTAGCTGCTGTGAAAACCCAGCTCACTCAATCCCCCTGCTGTAATTTTGGGGGTTCAGGCCTGATTAATATTTAAAATACAGGAATTTTGGTATACTAATATGAGCATCATGGGGAGCTACATTTTTAAAGAACCATTTTCTGATATACCACATTTTTCTCCAAAGTCATGTCGGGTCACATCGACCTTTTAAGAAACCTTGCCTGTAAGTGTAGGAAATGGAAAATGAGGAGAGTCTGATGGAAATGGAAACGAAAACAGAAAGAATGGTGGTGAAGATTGGGGTGTCGTTGGAGGAGACGAAATTTCCTTCCGCAGGCTTGAACTGAAAACTGGAACGGAAAAAGGATCTCATCCCGACTTTTCACTCCCTATCATCTCTTCTCCACCTCTGATTCTGATTTCTATTACTATTCATAGGAAACGTGTAAAAATTGTTATGAGAGCGTTGAGCGTCATCTCCCGAAACACTTCCACCGTTTTTGAAACTTAACCACTCTGAAGAAATTGATTCCGAATGGAAAAGACCTTAACGGTTTAATATTACCCCCGTTTGACATGCTTATGTATACTAACCTTCTCACCTTTATACTTTGTAAGGTGAAAGCTATTGTTACTCTCCACTCTCCATCCCTTTTCAATATACCCCATACCCCCACCTGCTGCGAGCAGTCGATGTGGTTTGCTTTTGGATTATTCTCGGCTTCCCATATAGGCTTCACATATAGGGGCCATGACGGGGCGTGGGCGGGGTATGATTAGTAGGATATTAAGGTCAAAGGTAGCGACTATACTACAAAGTCCTCGTTCCTATTATTTCTTGACAGATGATGGATTCAGGCAGGAGTCAGAGGTCAAAGGGATGAGAACAAAGACCATGCATTATTATTTGGATGCGGATAATAAGGCGGATTAAGGTTCGGACTTGGACTGTTTGAGGAGGGATAATCCATAAATATTAAAAGTTTCTCTCTCCTTTCTCCATTACACTCCAACTTCCTTTTCTCTCCATTTTAGCTTTCTCCTTTGCTCTTTTTTCTGCCCTGCCTGCCATTTGCTATGGACGTCCTGTTTCCCAAGAGTTGATTCAAGGTAATAAGCCGGAGCAGGAGAGCCTTTCAACTCTGAACGGAATGACGGGCATATGCTAAACTCAATTTTAAATTGTCGTTGAGATATTTTATAAAGTGGTCGATAGGTACGAGCATAATTTCTTATAAGGGGGAGGATGACGTCAGGTTCGTCATTCCAGCAGTTGTGCTTGGCAGTCCTCCTTTCCCCAAGCGTCAACTCGAGGCACATTAAATTCAAGACATTTCCCTTCTAATAACCTTGAGAATTCATTCTGGGACCTCTCCGTTCCGTTCTCCTTTGACTCGGGCAGTGTGAGTTATTATTACCCGTTATTCGGATTTACAAAATCGGGCTAAATGGGCAGCATAATGCCCCTTTCACTTTCTAGGTAGCTGAACCCATAAATTAGGGAGAGAAACTCTAGAAACACACATTTTATGATCCTCCTCAACCGGAGCCTCCTCTGGAGAGGAGTTTTGTCCGAGAAAGTTGGGAAATGCAAATCAGCCGCTTGCGTGACTCTGCCGAGTCGGTTACACTGCCCACTCGCCGCCCGGCCTCTTCCTCTAGGCTCCACGATTAGCTCCTCTCAGGGAATCACAATCATTACGCCAACTGTTCAGGTGGACGCAATTAGGAGTGCCGGCCTAAATTAAACACTTCACTTGGAAAGGCCGAAATTCGTGGAAATAATTATTGGATGATGAGATGAGAGTGGCAGGAGGCCAGAAGTTAACTTCATAATTAAGAGAATTAATTATTTTTCAACCTCACCAACTACGGGATAGCTGGGAACGTACCATAGCTACTCCATACCTCCTTATTACAAAATCTTGAGGGTTATTGTCTGGAAAGAAAATGAGCGGAAAGGAGAAAGGCGGTCTAGGGGGAATTTTGGGAATTTTGGCTTTTATAAATTAATCAATCAGCCCATCATCATCTTCCAACCCTATTCCGCATCCTTCCTGTTTGACCTAATTAGGGACTAATTTTTTCCAGCTATACTCGAGACACGCGAAAATAATGGCATCCAACCGGCATGTCCAAATCGATCCACAACTCGGACTTTGCCAAATGGAGTCACGCTGGATATTTTGACACACAATAATGGTGAACACGAAAACGCACGGTGTAGTCGGACTTTAGGGACGGGATGATAATGAAGTTTGGTTCGAACAATTTTTTATACTGCTGGCAAAACCGTTCAATTTAATCGTAATGTCAATTTACAAAGAAATGAAAGGGAGCAAACGCGCATCTGCGTTGGGGTTGTTGGGACCCTGCTGGAGAATCCCTTGGATGCAAGGGGATGTGTGCATGGGAAGGGAACCACTTGGTGCGTCTTCCTCCTTGTAAAGTGTTTTGTCGGCTAATAAAGCCAGTCGATATTATACGACTTAAATTATTTGACCCGGGAGATTTCAGACATGTTTTTCTGGCTTTCGGAAGATCTTCTCCGGTATCCCGTCTGCTCAGTCTGCTCCATTTCTTGTAACCAGAGTGCGAGGGTTGAGCAGATGCGGCCAATTCAGAAGCCCCTCCTCAGGGATAGGGATGCATGGATCATAAAATATTAATGAGGACGCTTTAGTGCCTCTTTCCTATTTATTTCCAGGCAGATGCGAACCAAGGCTTAAGTTTAACAAAATTTCGGAAACCGATTCTCGTTAATCATAATCATCCGTTCCACATGAGAACTATAACAAGAATTATTATTAGGAACCAACAACTTCCTTCACATCAAATCCCGTTTCAGAGGTTCTCATTCAGAGTTGAGTTAAAAATATGTTCCAAATTGTCTGTTCCCACTCAATCACTCATCGGTTCATTCTTAAATTTCGCCCTCTTGAAGTCTTGTCTTATTCCCTGCTAGTGGATTCTTAAAAAAGAAAATAAAGGATTAAGTAGGTACTAGGAAGCTACTTTTTATTCCCGTTTCTTAGAAAACCTGGAGCGCCGAGCAATTAATAATGAAAAGTCTTTTATGACATTAGACCAACTCTCGGATGAACGGAAATAGAAACTAATTGAAGATTGATTAGGTTGATGAATTAATCCATTGTAGGATTTTCTTTTCATTTATCAGCTCGCCTTGTCTATACTTTAAACTGAAGTTGAGGATGAAGCTTGAAAAGAAACGAAAGTGTTTATGAAATGAAATTAAAAGTGAATTTATGATTTGTGTTTACTTTTTTAGGGATAATTTTGTCTTGCTGGTTTGTGGGTGCCATTATTGGGTTCCTCCCTTTATTCGGATGGTACAATCAGGAGGGATGGCATAATCAGAGTCATTGCTACTTCACAAAGGTCATGGACTACAGCTACATTGTCTTCATTTACTTTACCACTATTGTGTTCCCCGCCCTCCTAATGGCTTGCTTTTATGGTTACATCTACCACATCGTTCTCATCAAGGTATTATTAATTTAATTCCATTTGATTTTCATAGTAAATACCGAATCCTTGCTTTTCTCCAAGTATTGACTTTCTTCTTTCTTTATTGACGATTGATTGAATTCTCTTGGTTTCCACATAGATTAGACAGAAAGGGACACTTGCACCGGCCGGTCGGCGTCAATCCGAGGCTTCGAGATCAGGGTCACTCAACTCGGATCTTCGAGACTCGACACAGATGATGCGTGTGATGGTGTCGGAGAAGCGGCGGGAGGGGAAGGCTGCAAAGAAACTCAGCATCATCGTCCTCTTCTTCATGATTTGCTGGATGCCTCTCTACACCATCAACTGCGTCCAAGTAATCCTTAAACCTCCAAATGAGTTCAGCCATTTTAAAACTTCAGTTCACTGACCATTCCGTCATTCCCTTTTCAGGCATTCTGCTCCACTTGCGTAGTTCCGTTAGAAGTGCTGAACTTTACCATTATCCTGTCTCATGCAAATTCAGCGATGAACCCTTTCCTGTGAGTGATTCCATTCCATCCTGCTTTCAAGGAATGCTGGACAGGGTAAAGATGTTAACCCATTTCTTTGTTCAACTTGATATTCCAGCTACGCGTATCACTTGAAGGAGTTTCGGTCGGCTATGAGAAATGCTCTGTATGCCCTCGCCAGTCGTCTCACCTGTGGATGGATCCAGGATCCGCTCCCGAAGGATGTTTCAGTCTCGGTCAGTCGTACCATGACGATGCCCTCAATTGCTGCCAATGCCTCCCTTGCCACGAAACATTCCACAAAACTTCGGAAGGTTGACTATGCTGGAGCGGAAAGGATGCAGTCACCGAACGGACATCGCCCAATGCCATCAACCCCATCAAGGGACACGCTCCTCCGTCCAGCCTCCGACAAGTTGATTTCTTCTCTATCGGTAAGAAGAAGTTAGGGAGTTTGTAAGTTATCATGACGTGAAGGGGTTTGATTTTGGAAATCAGTTCCAGACGCAATCTGAAGATATGGGACCCGCCTCATCCCCAGATGTCAAAATCCTGTCTCAGCGGGCAGTTGTCAGAGATTACGAGAATTCAAGCTCGGATTCGAGTCAAGAGGAAGTGGATGCGGAGGTGCTCATTGTCCAATGGAATCTACCGGGCGACGAATGAAACCTGCCCAGATTAAACGGAAAACGGTTATTTTCTGGAGGTCATTCGATTCGTCTAATTTAGTAGAATCAATTTAATCTCAACAAGAAACCCAGTGGCTGCTACTCTCACACTCTCAGGTTCATTTTATAAATTCAGGAGTGCGGTCGTGAATTAGTAACAGACCGTCTACAGTACTGATCCTGGCACAAATATTTTTTATTATAGTGACATCATATCATATATTATTATTGATCCTATAAAGGCACATATTCCAAGCATCATTTGACGATCCTAGGAGTGCTGATGCTGATCCTACAATTTGTACTTTCGAATTTAAAATACTTATTTGCTTCTTTTCAAATCAATTTCGTCAATCAACCTTGTTCACCATATTGAATTCAAATCACCACTTTAAAAAAAAATACTTAACTAACTATTGAAACTCTGTGTTTACTAGATTAGTCAGCAAAATTAAGGGAACTACTGAACGTAGGGGAAAGGCGGTACTTTCTTGGGTCGTTTTACCTTTCTCCTAACCCTCACCCTTACGTCCGGGAACTTCTGCTTCCGCTGATCCCCAGCCCCAATCATAATCATCCTTTTGGACTTGTTGATCATCTCATGAAAGACTTCCGCTTCCAATTTCCTAGAGCCGCTCCCATACTTTTTATAGAAAGCTTCACCGAAGAAAGTCAGGCTGGCTAGTCCTAGTCCCATGAAAAGGATGTAGACTGCTCCCTAGTGCAAATATGTACACGCCCATTCAGAATTAATAAAGGCCATTCACTTTTGATTAGATTAGATCATTTCATCTAACCAACCCTGTCGAGCCGAACAGAGGGATCTAAAAGAACTACACTACACCCACCCACCCGCCTACCTGTAAGTCATGTATACGGAGCACCTTCTGCTTCTTGGAATCATTTGGATGACCAACAGAGTCCGACTCATCCAATCCTTCCTCAACACTCCTCGTTAAATCCGAATTTATCTCTTCGACGTTGTTCCTGTTGTACTCTCTGGTCAAGGTAACGAGACGTTGGGCCCAACGCTTTGTCAGCCCAGATTCCTGGAACAATCTGATGTACCTATTGAAAAATGAGAGCATTTGTGCAGGATCCGATTCCTTCCATTTCTTTCATCATTCTTGTGATCTTTGTTATCATGTAAACTATTTTGGCGTCTATAGGCACCTGGGTCACACTATTTGTCATATTTATTAGTCTGTAGCATAGGCTTCCACAGGGATGCTCTTATTTAATGCAAAAATGTATTTAAAAAAAAAATAAGTAAAAATAAACATGGTGGTTTACGTGACTTATGCCCATGTGGAGAGGCGAGATCCGAATTCATAAGCATTTATTTTGTACTCGAGGAGAAAGCAAGCAGAGAGTGAAAGTCCACTTTTACCTGTCCACAGTGAGGGTGATGGCGGAATTTTTCTGATAGGCAAATCCAATATGAACCGGCACAATGCATTGCTTCATGACACGCGAGGTCGGTGACCCATTTTTGCTCAAATTTCTCGTCATCCTAATGAATTTCAAAAATCTCACATTCTCGTACAATGCAAATTTTCCTTCGGCAAGTCTGGAGATCCCTTCATCAATGCTCTCCAAAACCTGGGAGAATAAAGTCTGTTGAAAGAAATGTGTATTCCCACGGAGGCTAAAAGGTAAAGACGCGTCATACTTCATATCGTGTTGACAGGATACTTTGGATTTCCTTGTCCGGATTCACTTGGAGATGTTGGAGGAAGATCCGCTGGAGTTCTGTCCCCCATCCGCCGATCTGCAGATTGGCCTCCACAAGATCCCGCGTATTGTCAATGGGTTGCTCATAGAGAGGAATTGTTAGGAAGGAAACCATTGCTGCCCGATATCCTGAAGTGACGCAGAACCAGAAGAGCCAATACCATCCAATGAAGAGGCGAATGGGCCAAAACTTTGGCCAGAGATGCAGTGCGACTTGTGACATGATGCGGAAGGACGTAAGGAAGACGTGCTGCTTGGACCTAAACACTGCATGCTCGGCATGATGGAGGCGCCGGGAGGCAAAAAAGTAGAGGATGAGGGGACCCACACCTCCGGAAATGGCCATGACGAGGAGCCAGAGTTGACCCCGGAATGGGAGTACCAAGGCCAGGTACCGGGGCCTTGGTACTGGGTTTGGGGTTAGGAGTGACGTACAGGCGACTTCGAAGGGTATGCTCATGTCAATGTGGTTCAAGTAATGCTTGAGAATGAAAAAGGATCCAATACCAATATCCGCCTCTCCATAAATCAAGCGAGAAACGGCTCCGTAAAAGTCACGCCTTCCCGGGCCTGACGTATTCCCAGGAGTGACTTGACCGCCCCATTTGGTTTCTGGATCCGCATCTTGGAATTCGTAGGAAAACTTCATAATCTTGGACAGGCTCTTTACCATTTGGATTTCAGTCCCTGCGTATTCAATCTGAAAGGAAGGCGGGCGGGGATTTAGTAAAGTAAACTTTAAAGATGAGCTCATCTCCTTCAGGCACACCTGTCCATTTGTTCCAGTATATTTGATGACGCCGGGAGGATGTTCCACCACAATGATTCTGAGTGTCACGTTCTTCATATCTGTCGTCTTGTCGTAGAACCAAACCTGTCCAACATCCTTCTCTCCCGTCTTATCACCCCAGAATTCAATCACTCGAACTCTTGATTCCGAAGAATTTACTGTAATTGGCCATTTTAGTTGACGGACAGTAAATAGAAGGCCCCTAAGCAGTAAATTTGAAACTAAAACATTTCCCGATTTGCAAACGAAAGTTCAAGCTGCTTTCGTTCTACTATGCTCAATTGATGTCAATGTTCAACTCAAGCCTATGCCTAGCGCCTGGAAATGAAAAAGTGGGCTCTCTCCAGCACTGGAAGCCAAAAAAGAGGAAAGTGTGAGAAGAGTGAGTCAAAAGAAAGCATCACTACGAGCGTCAGAGTGAAGGTTTTGAAATTGAAATGATTTACGGTTGTCTCTTCTTGGGTTTGGAGTGAAAGAAGATCGTGTTTGGGATTTTCTCCCACAGACTGTCCCCTTCAAAGGTCTTATCATTCCCTTCATTCCAAATCAGAAACCTGGAAAATCAAAACGGAAAATTCCAACATTTCCTCTTCCGGTCAAAGGAATTTCGGAAGGGAACAATAAATGCAAATCCACATATAATGACAAGTTACAAGCGAGTGAATGATGATACCGTGCTCTAGTGTTCACAATTCGTAGATGGTGGCCCGTCTGCAAGAATTGGATGACAGCTAGATTGTCACGCAGGAGTATTACATAGCCAGCACATCTCCGATTGTAGCCCGCCATTAGTGCTTTCACTACCATTCCGCTCATGTTCCCTCCTATTGGGAAAGAGTTAGACAGTCTAGGTCATGGGTTGACGTAGACCTTCACAGTTTAGCAGACCAGCATTTTAATTTATTAGGAAAGCAAACAGCTTCAATTTACTAGCGTTTGCTCCGAGGCGCGGGCGACTGTGGAGTTCGACGGTTTTATTGTTACTCACACAGGGACAAATAAATTACCGTCAGTCAGTATTTGCACAACAGATAAAGGTGGCTCACCTTCATAATGGATTTCGTATTTGTAGGGGGCACAGAAATCGGACGCTAGGCTACAGCTTCCTAGAGACCCAATTAGAAATCCAAGGTCCTCACCCGAAACAAATGTGATGCAGCTGGGGACAGGGGATGGAAAATTTTTTTATCATTATGTTAACCCAGCCCAATTAAATTGGTTGGAATCATATCTGTTTGGCATTCATTTTTGATTACAATGATTCTTACTTTGTTCCAGCCATTTTTTCGTAAGCGTAGACCATAAACCGACTTGACTCCTCCCTCCACATGACTTCCGGTGAAAGTAGAATCCTAACACAACAGAATGACAAATACACGTAATACATATTTAGAATACAACGCATATTGAAAAAAATATGTAACTAAGTAGGCAACAGCTTCGCAGGTTTTCATTTCATAAAAACTTGTGGTGAAACTGGAGGCCAAAAATGATCAGTACACGCCCTACGCAGCTTCCTCCCGAGGATTGGTTTCCGGAAGCATACTTGGTGTTTAGCTATTAGATTCTTGCTCTATGAGTAATTTGCAAGCAGAATTGATGACATTGCAAAAGCTTCTCCGCATCTCACCGGTCCTTTGTTTCCTACAGGTATAGTCATGGTCCGCATTTAATGATTTGGCAATTCGGAGAAAGTTTTTCTTCTCGACAGCAAAATTAAAAGGCCATCATGGGGAAACAATTCCGAAAATTGAATAAACTTTTGTTTAACCTGGTGAAATGACGGGTCGACACTGAAAAGAAGTGGAAAAATTTACTGGTATTAAGTTGGAACGTTAATCGGAAATTATATAAAGAAATGACAATTAACTTGATGCTTTCTACTCTTCCTCATTTCTCCTTTCCCCGAAATGCAGCTCATAGAGAGAATTTGATTGACACAGGAGGAAACTAGAGTCACCGTAATATTTTCCAACAGAGTGATATCCAGCGCGTGGATCCGGACTACTACGGCTGAGGAAAGGTGATCATTTCATCCCTAGCAAACAAACCTAAACTAATTTGAAATGCTCTCTGATTCCTTGGGAGAGGTAAGCAGGAGAGGCACGCCCAGTTAACGGAAACAGAATGACCTGACTAAACTTTCTAGGCGAGGTGAAAACATTAACGAAAGGACAAAAGACGAGTCAACGGCTTGTTACTTTTGTCTTTTATTATCCTGTCGGAGG
>Ga0194135_10003014_pt1 | contig 10279 bp, 6 predicted proteins | sample LitLau_LLRF_2013_FD_134024 | JGI IMG/M metagenome (GOLD analysis project Ga0194135, IMG submission 134024) | Freshwater sediment microbial communities in response to fracking from North America - Little Laurel Run_MetaG_LLRF_2013 (version 2) | ecosystem: Environmental > Aquatic > Freshwater >... | reverse complement strand
CTTTGCATTGGTGACGTTGCCGGTGACCGCGGCTCCCGGGAAAGAACCGGGTATTGTGTGCAGCGAATGTAATCGATGTCGCTGTGCTTCCTGCCGCACGCCGCGGCCACTGCCGTCCACCTTCCTGTGCGGCACCACTTGCCTCTGTTCTCCAGAGTCCGTGGTCAACTATGCTACTTGCATGTGCCTTCCGAGGGCATGCTCCTACCACTGTTCGCAAGAGGAAGACGAGGAGAACCCGCGCCCCAGCTGGCCCTGTTTGATCCTGACCTCGTTCTTCTGCCCATGTCTCCTCTGTTACCTGCCCTGCAAGGGGCTCCTCCGGCTGTGCGAGGCCTGTCATAGGCTCTACACTACCCCTGGATGTCGCTGTTCTAAATTGTATTCACAGACTCCCCCGCCGCCGCCCATGGAGAAAAGGTTGCTGGATAGTCCAGAATGAGGAAGAAGCCTTTCCCACAGCTAGTCAAACGTGGGGATGGCCAGCGTCTCGACTGAGTCCGTGCCAAATACACGGGCCTTGGCTCATTTTGTAATTGTTGACCCCTTAGGTTTACTAACGATCGTTGGAAGCTCGTTAATAATTGTGTAAATTGTACATACTTGCAATAAATTAAAAATATATAACAATTATAGATAATCCGAAGGTTCATTGGCGACCAGTAATGTGGTTCAACTATACAGGCGCACAGCCTACGAGTCTGGAACCTAACGACACTCAGGCTTCCTACGCGACGCCTATTGCCGCGCCGACACGCGCATAGGCGCGGGATGCCATGGGACACCTACAATCCTACATGCCACAATATGAACGAAAGCACACATTATCTGATATTCAAAAAAAAGTCTAGGAAGGTACAAAAATTTGTTGATAAATAATAATACCTACAGTGTGTGTGTGTAATGTGTTTGGTGTGGTGTATAGATATCCGGGAGTAGGGTGCAGCGTGAGAATAGAATAGGGCTCAAAAGCTCCCTCACCTCAGCTGCTCCTCTCATATGTATTAACTTGTTTCCTCTTCCGCCATTTTGTTTTCTGCCATCTCTTCCTTCTCCTTTCTTAGGTTCGTAATTATTTTGCAACTTCCTCGCCGGACAACAAACATATCGTCGGTACATGAGGGCTTTTTTTGGAAAACCATGCGCTGGAGTGACAAGGAGGGTAAATAATGACTTTTTCTACCAAAAACAATACGGAAAATACATGGTATTTTGCATTTATTACCAAATAAGGGTCGGCGTTTATCAAAAGTCACTAAATGCTTTTAATTACTTTTTTCGTCCGTGATGCTTAGATTATTGATGACGAATGGGTCGCCAATAGCATTTGGTTACTTTTTACCTCCCAAAGAACACTGAAATAGGCTGGTCAATAATTTCATTATGATTCAAAAGGAATAAGAAAATTGAGAACTGCATTACTGCACATTGGTGTTTTTGCCCAAGTGTACCCGGTGCACCTTTCAAAACACCGAAAAATGGGATTGTTGAGGACGAGAATAAAAGGGACTCGGGTTGGTGTGTTGGGCTGCAGAGATGTTGAATATTGTATTATATAGGAGAGGTACCTGTGGCTGTGATGAGGCTGTAGGCGGAGGACGGGAGCGGCTTATATATATGTGGGTTCCTTCAATGCCCACCTGCCGTTCCATTCATTCACCAATCTCAGTCACGCATTTCCGAAACCTACCACTTACCGGACTCTGTTCTCTTCTCTCCAAACTGGGGACACTCACAATCCACGGCCCACAATACTCAATGCCCTACATTGCTACTACTGTCTCCGGTCTCACCCATACACATTAGGCACTAGGCACCTATCTACCTACCTACCTACCTAATATTTCATTCCATATTTCGTCTTTATTTTTGAAAAATTTCAGTTATAAGTCTCGGCGATTATGTAAAACTCCAAAATCATGGAACGTACCTACCTTTTTTTCTTCAGAACCGACTTGAATCAATCACGACTCAACAGCACCAATAGCTCTTCTTTATCAATTAGGGTGTTTTCCCCCGTGTCAACCACGCTGTTGTAATGGGGCCACGTCGCCAATCAAAGGCCATCTATATCTGATGTTTAGCTTACGGAGAGCAGTTGGCCTCTACTGCGGCGTCTAGCTTAATCACAACAGCGTGGCTAATACTGGTGAAAGTACCCTACTAAGTGCCAGGTATAATTTAGCAGCTGTGGTTCAATAACTCTTAGCTACGACCATATCCATGAATTGAGAATGGCACATAACATGCAAACTGTTAGGGATTCACACGGTGCGTTATGCTTTTCACATTTTTTCATATGTTGTGTTAAACAAAAAATCCATCGGAAATAATTCCAACGCGTGTGCTAAATTTTTCTCTGTTCGAATGCTAGTTGGTAAACAACCGATGTACAGAAAGCGTAACGCACTGTGAACCCCTACTATTGTTACAATGTCACATCATTTAGGTCTGAAAAACTCTAGAAAAAGTAAAATCACGTTTTCTAAAGAAGGCTTTGTGTGTGTCAAAATCTACGAAGTCTTGGTTAGTTTTGCTTGCCCGTGAGTCATTTTTCTTATCAGATTTACAGAAGTTTGATTTTTTCGGAACAGACGCAATGATATATCGGAGTAAATGAACCCAGTCAAATCAGAAGAACAGGCATAGGGTCACAAGATTGACAGTCCAAGATTTTCATCATTTGATTTGCAAAACCAAGATATACCATGCATGAAGGAAACGAAGAGTGCCAATGCGTTTTGAGTGGAAAGGACTGCCCGGAGTATGACATAGAAATGTACCCGGTGAGAACAAATCGCTGTCAGACTACGCGTCCACACAATCTGCCTAATTATTACATTGACCATTTGGTTGTGGCTTTTACATTTTAAAAAATCAGTTTATCATACCAAATGAAGAAAAACCGGCATGTGCGAGCGTAGCGAGCCATAAACCTAGTTATTGATTTAAATAGCCAATTTTGAAATTTATTTATTTACTTCTTTGTGTCTTTTCTCCCCTCCGCCGCCGTCAACCACTTCTTCTGCTTGTCCTTCCTTCAATACCTCCTGCTCTTCAACCTTTGTAATTCCTAGTTGTTCATTGCGATGGCTTTCTATTACTCCTCTGATTTTATCCACCAAGTCTGTAGGTTCTCCTATGCTTCTCTTTGTACCTGCACCAAACCAAAATTACTTTTAAACGTACACTCTTTTGAGACGAATTTATTCTTTTATCTTTAAAAGTTGATTTTAGATAAGGGCCCATCCGACCACCTCTCCACAACTCCTGTCCCCCAAGGTTGCTTCGTCAATGCTTAATAAGTATTGATGGTGGGACCTAAGGAGTTGTTGTTGTTTGTAAATTTCTGAAAAGCCTGACGGCCTATTGTAGGACTGTAGTTCTGGAGGAGAAGTGGTCAGATCCATAGTCTACAAAATTAGAATGAGAGAGAAGGGTTTTCTGCTAGAGGCGATGTCGCAAGGAAGGTAAACCATCGACATTTTACTAGATGTATTATTAGGTACCTACCTACCCTAGATATAGACAATGAAGATACCACATGAAGCCACAGCCTGGAAAAGTTAAGTTGTGACTTGTCATGTTTTATCCTTACCCACGTGTAACCATTTCATCACTTAACATGACGAAGTTTCTCGAATGTCAGGTTTTATCAGCTTCACTTTTTAACTTAAAGTTAGCCATCTGCTACGCTACATAGCTACCTATCTAAGACAACAGGACACAGGACCATTCACCAGTCATAGCGTTTGGGAAAAGTGGGACGTAGTCTACCCAAACTCGATGACCAACAAGAAGGGCCCTTACGTAGTTTAGTACGTCTGTACGGAGATATCTTACTTCTCTTATCTATCTCCCTCTTACTCTTATATTGGGGTAAGCTGTATAAGAAAAGGTATTTTATTTTCCTACACTACTACATGTGCTCGACACTATGCTTCTCCAAAGTGAGCGAATGTGGGAGTAAGGACTATAGTGACAAGTAAGACCTACCTAATAATACAAGTTGGATGTGATCAAAGTGATGATTTCAACCAAGAATAGCCCTTTTAATCTTGGATAAAAGTCCCTCCCGTTGGGGTTCGTCTTGGACCTGCCCTTCGCGCCCAGCCATTCGCTCTGCTCCTCCTGCCAACAAACCACCCGATTACATCCATTCTAAAGAAGGACATAGGACATTACAGGGTAACCCAGACCACTAAATACTGTTAAGAATTCGATTTCGAACCGAACCTCTGGCGTTGGGCCTTAAGTATGATTCGAAACGCAATAATAGGGATCCATGGGGTGCGTTCTATGCTTTCCTCTGTGCTTTTTGAATATTGCACAGTGGCCCCGTTTGGAGCATGCCAAACAAACCAGGAAAAATGTAGCACATGTAGGGTTGGACTTATTTCCCGGTAGGAATGTTTGTTTTGCATTGAAGTACAACACATGAGGCAATAATTGTAAAATCGAAAAGCACAGGAAAGCATAACGCACCATGTGGACCCCTAGTATTTGAACAAAAAGGCCCATTAAATCTAACTAAACCATGACCCTTCTATGTATATGGGAGTCAGACAGGTGCACTTTGATCACATCCAAAGTCGATTTTGAAGGAAAAAATGAGAACTTCGACCTTTTTGTTTGATGCTAACATAATGTAGAGGCATGTGTGATTGTGAACGTGGATCTATAGAGATTGTGCGAGTTACAGTAATACCCACAATTTCTTAAAGGAGCTAGAATATATTCAGGGTAAGGGGCAACTTACCATCATTTTTCCGAGTAATGCCATAAACGAATCCAGGGGTGTCGGCTTCTAGCTCTGCGTAAGCTTGGACAAGCGCCCGCTGCTCGGTTGTCAGATCTTTAGGTATGGCAATTTTAATGTGAACATAATGATCTCCTTTCTGCCCTGAATTGATTTTCTTTATTCCCTGGCCAGTCAGGCGGATCTTGGCATGTGACGCTGTCCCTGGAGCAATCTGAAAGTTTGGGTACAAATTGAGTGAACGTGGTAGCTACTATATTGGCCAGTGCTATAGCAGCGGGCCACTATTGCGTCGGCTCGAACTAGCAGTCTGACGTCCATACGCTCACTGAGCGGCCGATGTTGCGTACACGGGCCTACGCAATAATAGGGGTAGGTACTCTTATAATTCGAGGAAATTTCCATCGTAATTGAGAAATACTCCAGGCCTCATAAGAGCCAATGGTATAAAAGCATTTGAATTCAAATATGGGGTCGGAGTTTTTCCGATTCCAATGGAAATTTCCAAGAATTACCCCTATATAGTGAAAGCCAAAAATTTGATATTTTTTATGCAAGGACCCCAATCGAGTTGCACTTTTGTACGAACAAGCAACTCCTCCAAAAAGACCCTCCGGGGGATACGGAGGTACGGGTATTACGCTATTTCTTTATTTATTTATTCATTAGTCCTTGAGTTGAATTCTAACCTGAACTGTCTGATCTTCGTACATGCCCTGTATTCGTATAGAGCCACCTAGGAGGGCCTGCGAGAGAGAGATGACAGCGTCCGTATGCACGTCTTGTCCCTCCCGTCTGAAATAACTAGACTTCTCCACACGGAATGTGATAAACACTTCTTTTTTAGCCACTTGCATTCTCACAGTCTGCCCATCTTCGATTCCTGAAATTCACATACGCAACTGTTAAAATGGACTCTTCCACTGGTATGAGCTATTTACAGAATCAGATTCATCATAAAAACAAGGTCATGCAAGTGATAACCATTTAACAGTGCATGGCATCGTGGTAAACCGTATTGCAAGCCACTCACCCACCTTACCACAAAGGCTAGCTGACTATATTCCGGATGTTATAATAACAACCGTACGGATATCTCTTACCCGAGTATCGAGGTACTTATCGCGGGTCATATTCATTGCATTAATTCTGGTTTTTCATTAAAAGATTTAACTTACTTACTTACTTCCACTTCCCTAGTCCGTTCTTCTCTCTCTCACACTCATAATTATATAATTTGGGGAAGCAAAGTGTCGTATAAAACTTGTGGCGTTCGAAAATAAAATTTCTTTTATTATTTTAGTTCGCTTACCCCTGTGTAAGAGTGGAAAGAGAGAGAGGAAAAGTAAGATATTTTGGTACGGTCGTTTTTAGAACAGCCAGACCATAGTCAGCCAGTCATACTTAATTTGAAAAGAATAAATACCTGCGGGGACTGGTACCACAATCTTCTTCCGTTGCACAGTGCTACCTTTTCCTTCACATTCTCGACAAGGAAATTTAATAAATATGCGAGTCCCTTCGCAGTAACGGCACGTCGATCTCATAACAAAAGGACCTGGAAAATTTGTATTTAGATTATCATCAAACACAATAGTAAGGGGCGCTGTGGGGGTACGATCATCCTAATATCATAATGTATAAGTATCATTAAAAATTACTTAAGTCCAGCACAAAAACGTTCGAGGAAAGTATTCAAATAAAAAGTGAGAGAGCGAACTTCGAAAAGTTAGTATCCTTCTCTTCACAATACTTATTTGGCCCCTGGTAAATACCTAGCTATTGTTAAAAAATATGATTTTAGAATAGCAATAGATATAGAGATATTAGTTATAAAAAAAGAAGAAGCTAGCGAAAGCGGGAAGGGAAGGCACCATGTAGTATGTCGAAAAACATGTAAGAATGATTGAGGATTAAGTTGATATCCTTAAGTACCTGTAGTAATGGTCTCCATGCCGGTGCCATTACAATGCTGACATCGCTGAGACTTAGTTCCTGGTTCACATCGAGCTCCACTGCAGATAGGACAGGTATCCACCACATTTAATTCAAGCGTTTTATTCACACCCCGGGCTGCTTCACTCAGAGTAATCGTCATCGACAACTAAAACGAACAACAATTTCCAGAGGAGTCAAGATCAAGTACCTACCTATAGTCGCGGTGTAAATGTTAAGTTAAGTAAAAATCTTATACTTTCCCGAATTAACACTGGTCAAGCCTAAATATACTCGGGCTCCTATTAGAACAGCCGTACGGAGATTTCTTACTCTAACTCGCACAATCTCTCTCTCTCTCTCTTTCAATCAAAGTGTCTAGCACACCTAGCTTAAACTTAGCTTAGGCACCCAAATAGAAGAGTGAGAAAGAAAGAGAAGAGAAGTAAGATAACTTCGTACACCCCTACTATAGCTAGGCTTGACCAGTGTTTACTTGGAGAAATTCTAAGTTTTTAACTTATCTTGACCTTTCTCCGTCAAAACCATACTATAGTGTCTAATTTGTTTTTAGCACAGCATTGACCTACTAATAAAGCTGAATCCTAGACGCTACTAAGGAGGATAAAACGTGTAGGACCTGTAGACTTGAAAATAAGATATCCTCCGTCGCGCAAACAAAAACAAAAAATATAAAACACTTTAACATACTTCATGAGCGGCACCAAAACCAAAAGAGCTATCAGCAAAATCTTCTTGTTCTCCAAATCCAGGTCTGAAGCCGGCATTTCCAAATATTTTTCGGAACAGCTCCTCAGGGTCAATGTGTGATTTGAACTGCCAGTCTTGTGCAGAGAACCCGCGCCCGGGGCCTGGACCCCCACCAGCTCCCGCTCGACTTTGTTGCTCAGATGTTGTGCCCCACTGATCATATTCTTTTCTTTTGGTGTCATCACTTAAAACCTAATAGGAAAAACAACAATACATAATGTAAGTTTTAATATTAATATATTATTTTTGTGCGACTTTTGATTGGTCTCACGCTAGTTACAGGTACACCGGGTTTTGGCGGTGGCCGGTGGCCCAAAAGTTTTTACTGTAGCCTCGTGATTCGATATCTAGCAACTCTAGAAAAAATGCTTGTGGGACCACCTGGTACCCGGGAAAACTTTGTACGGGTCTTTACCGTACGCTATTTTCAACAAACTATGCACTTAGTGTCCACAACAATTTTTAATTGGTCACCGCGGTTTCAGCATACGCCATCGTCAGACTGATCAAGAAACTAGATAAAACTAGTAGGGTGGGCTTTATTATATTGTAAATTTTGAGCTTGAAGTTGAGCAAATCCAATTTTCAATTGATGCCAAAACTCTCGAAATGTTGTTTGTAGTAACCTAACCTAATTAGGACTGGGTAATATTAATTAATGGCGATGGATTGAGGAAAGTAATGAAATTAGCTAGATTGATCAGTCTGACGATGGCGTATGGTAAAACCGCGGGGGTCTGATTTTTAATTAGATTAGTTACCGCCAGGAGTAACTTACGCAGGAACAATTACCGCAATCTTTGCACTGCAGTTATGTACAACATGGGTGCGGTCAGACTGTAAGTGCACCTCGGGGTTACAGAATACTGACTAGATTATCGCCCCTCGATTTGTCACACGATCGCCGGCTTTGCTGTTGGTTAGTAGGCTTAAGTTGGAATTCGGTCTTGTTGTCCTCCCTATGCATAGCAGCCATGTTGTACATTACTGCAGTGCAAAGATTGCGGTAATTGTTCCTGCGTGAATTAATCCTGGCGCTAACTAATCTTGCGGTAATTATTCATAGGTCCCATAGCATTTCCATAGCATATCAAAAAGCGTCTTCCGCTTTTTTGTATAGAATTGCATTTCACCGAAATCAACCCGGAACTAGAATTATTCTTTATACCTACCTCATAAGCTTCTGAAACTTCTTGAAATTTCTTAGCTGCATTCGGATCATCTTTACTAGTGTCGGGGTGGTATTTTTTCGCCAACTGGTAATAAGCTTTCTTTACATCTTTGCTTGATGCATTCCTAGATACACCAAGAATATTATAATAGTCCTTTTTAGCGGCGTATAGGTGCGAATTAATGTGGAATTTTCTATTTAATGTACCTGTAATATAACAAAACAATATGAGCATAATAATTTGCCTAGATAATCAAGTTAGTTATTAGATATAGATAGGTAGACGGTACATTGAAATACCAAATACTTACATTGAGACAAAGAAGAAGGAGAAGAGAATCTATACTTTAATTGACCATAATGAATGTTGCAAACATTAAATCTAAGGGCTAAACTATGACATTTTTTACTTAATTTCAAAGTAGAAACTAGACACCGTGCACCGGCCATGTTTTTTAAGCAGACGAAAAAAATTCATAGATAAACAACTGAAAATAGGTTTTTTAAAAACAAAACAAATAAGTCATAATCATGAGCAATATTTAAATTCGATAGAATTTATAATAAGTTCAGGTTTTATTTTAAAATGTAGCTTTAAATTTTGTAAAACGCTCCTTGAGCTCGATGGTATTAGCATAGGCACACTTGTTTGAGATGGGATTGGACTTGGTTGGGGTTTTGGTGGTTTTTGGTGGTTTTGGTTTATCTTTTATCTTGTTTATCTATGGATGGAATTGAATTGACTGTCGAAGTGTCGAAAACAAAGTTAGCAAATACCTTTTTGATTTTTTAAATTTTCATGGTCTCCTAATAAATTATGTCTTGGCAATTGAACAATCCAGGGCTACCCAATTATGGAGCAGTTAGTGAACGGGACGTAAGTATCCTCCAAACTGGGAATAAAAGATACTTTAGTATAAAGTAATGTCCTTGACGCACAGCGTAACCAAATCATGCAATATTTTTTTAAACAAATTACCTATTATACTGTTCTGTTACTTACCTACCACTGCAAAAAAATCAGCAAAGTTTTCTCCTTTTTAACTTGTTTTCCGCATGCTTACAAATTGCTCGTAGGTAAGAGCAGCTACTTAGTGGACAACTTAGAGCTTACCTGTTATTAGCTAATGGAAATTATTGTGACCCACATAATAAGCTGAAAAGCTGTCCATCCTTTATTTCCAACGGGCCCCGCTTGTAAAAAGAGAACTTATTGCCTATTGTCCGAAACCGGCCCCAGGTTTTTACCTCTAAATGTGGTCCTAGTAGTGCAATGTCGTCGTCTCCGAGATCTTCAAGAACGTATTGCTAAAATAATCCTGCCAACCTCCCGTTCCGATGGTACCTAGATATAACTCATGGAGTGAACTACTCACTAATGAGTTTATGGGTGTACCTAATGCAAGTCACGCTCTGGGCTGGAGCTATAAAGAGCGTTCGCAGAGAAGACACTAGGTACTACCTAGTTAGGTACCTAAGTATAAGTAGATATACAATTAATGGTTTGCGTTCTAGGTAATGTTTTCGGGGGAAAATAATGAGCTGCGCTATTTGTGCGACAGTATCACCACAAATATTTACACAATTAACAAAGTTAAGTACCTATTTGTTCATGGGCAATGCATATCTTATTTGTCTTGAGT
>Ga0194135_10003013_pt1 | contig 10282 bp, 5 predicted proteins | sample LitLau_LLRF_2013_FD_134024 | JGI IMG/M metagenome (GOLD analysis project Ga0194135, IMG submission 134024) | Freshwater sediment microbial communities in response to fracking from North America - Little Laurel Run_MetaG_LLRF_2013 (version 2) | ecosystem: Environmental > Aquatic > Freshwater >... | reverse complement strand
TAGAATGTAATATTACGGTAAGCACAACGTCCCAAATGATTACAGGGGGCGGGTCTCCTATTGTACGACAAGCAATTTCATGCGATCCAGTGTCACCAATGTAGAACTCGTAGTAAAAGACATCGTTTATTATGCTTGGCTCCACTCCCGCTACAATGAAAAAATTGTAAATATAAACGATTGGATATATTTTACGATTTTATCTAGTATGCGTGCATACTTCTCAAATCGAGCGAGAGAGAAAATTCTTTCCACTCGGTTTGATTTAACATCGGGGCACTGTACATAATTTTCGTCATGCCCGGACTTGGTGTCATTTGACTTAAAAAGAATTTTTGATGCATAACGGTAGATTTTTTGCGTTTCCAACAATCATTGGTATCTTCGTCTGGGAGCGTTAGAATTTGACAGCAAATGCATACATAATAGTTTGTAATAATACTTCAAAAAAGCACTTGTTAACAGTTTTTTACACAAAATCGCTGATACTCCAGTTCCATTGTACACTGCCAATTCACCCCAGTCCGGAAAGAAGTATGGAGACAAGGTAATCAAAATCACAATCTCGTCATCAAACCCAAAATAAAACGGGTGATTTTCAAGTTTGAAATTCAAAATAGCATCTTGTGTAATCACATCAGTGTCGAAGAAGTCTATTTGTTCACAAATTGATTACAAATTCAAATATTCTATAATTGTTTCATTGAAACAGCGTATTATTCTACTCACAAGTTATTTCATCAATTCCAGTAAAGTATCTGTTAAACATTTTCGTATTTGAATTTTTGCAAAAAAACATTCCATAAGGGTGATGACCCAGAGCTACTGCTTTCGTGATCTTATCATTGAAAGTATTCCGTCCTCTATATATGGATCTGTCATTTTTGTGTTCCTTCAATTTGCAAAGATGGTTTCAAGAAAGAACACCTACCAATAATACTACTGTAAAGCACTCTTAAATTCAAAGTTCACACCTTAATCTCATCATAGTGTTGCGCACAATCGGCTGCATTTATGCACAAAATATCATCCAAAGTTAAAGCAGTCTCTTCTTCATTAAAGCAAGTGTACATTTCACAAGATGGCTTGTAGTCCCATAGCCGATCCTTGTCTCCAGATAAGGCTAGCAGGGAATCAATTAAACGATTTATCAAACCCCTCTACATACGCTATGTGCACAATACGCAGTAGTTGTTTGGATGCTTACGGTTATCGATTAAAAAATACACCTCTGATGCCTTTGGAGACCCTAGGCAATGAATAATTGCATCATGTGATAAATTTAACTCGGTCGTGGCTGAATGAGTTAGTCCATCGCCACGAGGAAACATTGGTCTAACAATAACATGTTTGGGATCTATGTTTTCGTCAACTCCGAAGATCATTACGCTCGAATTTCCTTGACAGGAGAAGTTGAATGGAATGTTTGACATTGGATAGTTGTCGTACAAGCTGTGTTGTCCTGAAATGATAAAAATGCTAATAAGTTTTCCATGAAGAGAATTCTGGAGCCTAGTGTATCTAATCCTGGATACTTTTGTTGACATCCTTGCGGTGCACTATTGTGGGACCCATGTTGAAGTCAGTCAATGTAGGAAACAAGACAAAATTTCCTCTTAGTGTGTTAAGCAGTGAAAGTAGAAAGCAGGGTGCAAAGTTATGATAGAACTACCTTAAGTGACACAAATTGTGCTTTTACAAATTAATTGCACATATATTATCTATTATTGCACATAATACATTTTTCTTGTCAAAATCCATATTTAAAACATGAAATTTGATTTCTATAGAAATAAATTGCATAATTGACGTCAAAATTGGCATGAAAACTAATTGTCTTTAATCTGTAATACTAACAATAAGTTATTTAAATGCAGTATGTGAAAAAAGTTCTGTTTTTTTAAACATGATTTTATCACTTCGCTCCTTTCTCGATCGAAGATGAGATTTTGCCATACGTTCCGCCCTTTAAGAACCTTAACAGAGGTATCACAATTGTGCACTACTTAAGATAGATCAACCGCACATGTACTTTCCAGGAAAATGTTCTCATAACCTTTCAATTCAAATCAACCATGGTAGTTCTGACCAATTGCACCTTATGTAGGCCGTGTTTTAAATCTTTGATTAATATATGGGAATATCTTATTTGGGCTACCAATTTCTGAATTTACCCAACCAAAGTTTCTGTTTTGTCCTTTCTGAAACGAGCTACCAATTTTTCTTTGCCCTTACCAATTTCTTATTTTTCCAGAAATTTAAACTGGTGAAATTTTAATTTATTTGAACATATATATTTATATTATTACTAAAGCGTAATACTGAAAGGCTACTGAATTTCGCCACAACAAGATAACGCAAAATGTGAATTAATTACCCTCGTAACTGACACGTACGATTTCTCAAATAAATAGGTAGTAAATGAACAATTGTACCTGGTAACTCCCTCCACGCATAGATTCTTTTGGTTACATTGTGCTGACAAGCGAATTCCAAAATATTATACTCCACGTAATAAGTTAAGAAGAATCCCGACTTTTTGTTGAACGTGGCATTCGGAAAACTTATAAAGCTTTCGTTGAATTTTCGGCTAAGCAGTTCATAAACATCTTCAGGATAGGCTGCTAAACAGGGCACCCGTATTTCAACGAAACCAAAGTGGTCCAAGTTGGAAGTGTTCAACACTTCTATATATTCTTTGTCGTCGTCAAATGGATTTCCATCTAAATAAGTGGATATACAACTGATATAGTAGGTTTTTATGTTATAGCATAAATCGTTTTTCCTACTCCTTGTGTTCTCAACTGAAAACACACCCGTATTTTAAAAAAACAGAACCAAGTACATAAAGCTAAGCAAGTTTAGGATACGAGAGTTATCGTGATAAAATGTCTCCATAATTATTGTCTACAATTCGTTTGAAATGATAATCTTTCCAGAGCCGAATGAGTCTGGTTAAAGGCATTTATAAGATAAGATTATTACCGTTTTGTACAAACAAATAAACTGAAACTGGAGGATTTTCAGGCCCATATTTTTGTTCAAGAACTTGGCATGTATAATGCCCTGTTAATGAGCGCCCATCGTATTGGCTGTAAGCCCGTAATGTTGCTCTGTATCCGTCGTTACTGTACGAAAGATATGTTCGCACGTATGTAAATCTTACCTAATAAATACCAAGACAAGTTCGGTAAACAATTTGGGAAGCATCAAAGAAATCCTTAAAATTGAACTCACCATGTGTCTGGATAAATTCCACTTCATTAGTACGGGACCCGTGCACACAAACTCGAAGAGAAGAGTGTCATTTTTCGAGTTCCGAGTCGATAGAATACTTATTGTGTACTCTGTAGTTTCTCCAGGGACTTGAGTTAAATTAGGCTCAATTACATGCAGTACACCACGCGTCGTTATGCAATTAGTAAGTATACCCACCATATATATTTCAGTAAGTTTCATGATTTGAATAGTAAATTTTTCGTTTCGCTTCTTATTATTATTTATTCGGTTGGACTTCAAACTATTAAACTGCGACACATTAGGCGAAGTCTGCTCTTGGGCAAATTGATGATACGAGTCAACTATTATTCTTGGATTCTCCGTCGTTTTTATTGTTCTTAAATTGTGGTTAAAAGATTCGACGGTCTATTTGTCGAGAAGGAAAAGCCGTAATAATGATATTCTTGCGAAGGGATATATCTTCTGCTAATGGTTACAGTGAAAAGCTTTGCCATCTCCGTTAACGAGGAAGTAGGTAATTGAAATTATTGTTTATTAAGAGTTGGGCGATTAGCACAGCTATTTATGTGAATGTTTCCGTCCTCCTCCTCCTCCTCCGTCCGCATCAGTCTTGAGTCTACCACATTTTACATATATCTATTCATGTGAATTCCTAGATTTTCTTTTGGTTTAGTATCAGGGGTCTCTCTAACATTATAAATACGATGTTTTCGTGAAAATCAATGGGTCCCTGCAGGGTCTTAAAGGACCCTGATGATCAATTTATGGGAAATTCAAATTTTTTCGTTCTGAAACTCATCAGGGGTTTCTTTAACATTAAAACTAATGCATTTTCGTGAAAATCAGTGGGTCCCTGCAGGGTCTTAAAGGACCCTGATGATCAATTTATGAGGAATTCAAATTTTTTCGTTCTGAAATTCATCAAGGGTTTCTTTAATATTAAAACCAATGCATTTTCATTAAAATCGAAGGGTCGCTGCAGGGTCTAAACGGGCCCTTACCATCAATTTATGAACATTTCAAAACTAAGGAGGATAGGATGGAGGACAAAAGTCACAAAAATGTTGAAAAAAGTCATTCGGGGTTTACTAATGAACCCTAGGTTTCAACATTAGCCCAACTCTTTTTTACGCCCATGTTTACATGGTTTATTTAATCGTCGAATCTCAACTAATTAGCTTCTTTTAACTCGGCTTGTGTTGGGCATAAAGAACAAATAATTAATGAAGATAGAAATCTGCTCTTGTTTTTACAAATGCATGATGTGGCCCATCTATCATTGTCGTTTTTGGTTTTAATTAATTTATAAGTTGTGATTAATTGAAATGATGACAAATGAATCACAATTGGTAATGGATTCAGCTGTTTAGCTGTTTAGTTACCATGCGCATCATGTGATGATTATTCACAAGGAAGAAGGTAAGATTTATTAAGAATAATTGTTTATTTATTCCACAGATCTTATAATTAGTTGCCAATTAGCTTTGATTAGTTGGAATTAGGCATAAGGACTATTCCATACTTTGCTGCGATAGTTTCTAGAATACACTTCTATTCCAATATTGTTTTCGTCAACTTATTTACAAGTGTGCGAATTAGTGAGGTCTTAATGTAGCTTTAGACAATTTAACAACAAAAATGAGTTAATACCGTTGGTACAATTAAATAATCTGAAAAAAATATGCTATCTTCGTCTCTACAACATTGATTTTTAGTTTATCTAATTTTGATTACTCATCATTATTACTGTTGTTTGATAGTTTCTAACCCAACTGCAACTGCATTTTGCGGGATTTGAATTCTAATTTTATATCAAATAACATTCAAGAGCACAGAGCTAACGAGCTGCTGATGTTTACTTCATTATGTGTAAATACAATTTTCTACTTCTACCATCTGAGACGAAAACAAACATTTCTTTTGACAGATAAATTAAATTTGAATCTACCTATGTAGGAAGGCATATTATTGAAGATTAATTTTAAACTAACTAAGGAATTTTACAGCTTTGTGTGATACACTAAAAGGCCTAGCATATTTGTTTTTGTCAATTATATCAATTAATATGCATTTGGTAGTTCATCAATTCATTAATGACATATTTTAAACTAAAGGATTTAAGACGCTAAAAGAAGGTTAACCACGTTATCTAAACACAAATGAAGGACTTCAAGCGGAGTGGTCATTTCGAAGAAATTGGTACTTCCCATCTTAATCTTCAATTTTGAGAGTGATTCTATTTCTTTTCGTTTCAGTGACATTAGTTTCCTGTCCCCTTTTATCGACGTCAATTTGATTTTAAAAGTTTCCAGTAGTTGTTCAGATTTCTTGTTAATCTTTCCGCATTCTTTTAAAAGAAAGTTAATAGCCAAAACTCCATCAAGTGCAAGAGCTACAAATATTGCAAACATGGGAAACGGTATGACGTAATAAAGCCTAATGCCTGTATAGACACCAATGACAATGATGATACTCAAAGCAGACACATTTCCAGGGTTAATAACAGGAGCCAAGCATACATTAGTCAGCCCAACTTGAAGTTGAAAAACTAAGTATTCCAACTTTTCCTTCCTAGTGAAATTGTTCCCGTTGTGTTTTCTGTGGATTAGTTTAAGACATTAAAAGCTATATCACACAAAATAATTTAATGTTTGAATTTTTGAACTACCGCAATGTTGCTTCCAAGAATGTGCGGAGGGATATCATTACGTAATAATTTCCAGGAACATTGGAAAACACACCAGCGCATATTTGCTGCGTCATTTGATACCATTCAAGTATGGCAAATACTACAATATAGAGTGCCGCAGTTAGATCTCTCATTTCAACATTTGTACAGGGTAAAAATAGAGAGCCCAGAAATATGTCCATGCATGGGTTTACAAAGGCCAGGATTCCAGTTAAGATGGGCATTCCTGCAACTGCCACGTAGCTTAAGAAATAAGCGATAGGCCAGATAAGATCTTCGTTCCATCCTTTGTATATTGTGTTAACGCCTGTTTCAACAAAACCATTTGAATTCATATGTCCGTTCCTTGATTCATTTTTCTAATTGTTTTAGTGATTGGATATTGCAATAAAGCATTGTTACCTTTAGCTATCTGCTGTTTTTCCAAGTAATGCATTTGATTCAAGAGTAATACAGTTTCTTCTTTCTTCTTGAAATGTTCTAGTCTATATATGAAGTTGTAACCAATCAATGTGCTCCACATGGCGAACAGTAACATTTGAGTTGTAGTCAGGACAGAAGTCTTACATTTGTAAATTATTCGGATGGCATAAAACACAATCATCACCTTCGAAAGAAGTATATTCGCGTTCTGAACCGCTTTTCCGAGCTTTGTTCTTGTTAAGACAACTTTTTGATCTTCTACACAATAAGGAAGAGAATAAAGAATTGAGAAATACTTTACACCCTTCAAGTCCATAAGATAGGCGTAGGTGAAGAAATTGCTCATTATGAATTCTCGTGGAGAAAACATTTTGATATCAATTTTGCGAGCTACTTTCGTTTCTTCTACAAAAGGATAGTTATACGCGATACACTATGGGCACGATATTTCCAACCCCTGGCACCACAATGAAAATGTTGTATTATCAGATCAAGGATTGAAGTGTAAATGCTATTACAGTTGCTTGGAGTCATCCAGCAATTCCGAAAACCAGGAAGCTTACTCTAATAATTCATTGCGCTTAAATTTATTGCTTATTGGTAGCGTTATAAACACTTTAATTTTCAATACCGACCAATCGATCCACTATTGGTGCGATTAAATGTGTACATGTCGTTTTAAGTTTGGATATGTTGTTGCTGCATTAATAATAGCTACAAAACTTACGCAGTAGGGAAGTATAAGATGATTGCCTTATTCCTTGTAATAAATCAAACTGCTTGTGAGCATGTACAATTCTTGTTTACAGACGTGATAAACACTTTGATTTTTGATACCGACCAATTGATTCACTGGTGCGATTAAATATGCACATGCTCTTTTAAGTCTAGATATGTTGTTGCTGCATTAATAATAGCTACAAAACTTACGCAGTAGTAAAATGTAAGCTAATTGCCTTCCTTGTAGTAAATCAAACTGATCGTGAGCATGTATAATTCTTGTTTACAGACGGTGGAAGATTATTTCACTACTGGTAAGTTACCAACAAAACCTTGTGGCTTTTAAATGCGAATGTAGACTTATAGGCGCTTCATGTTTTGCATTAATACAGGAGGATGTTACTATGAATTATCCAGAATGGCTTATTTGGAGAATAACATCGACCTAATATTTACTATGAGATATTTGGATTACTGCTTGACTGCTTGTCAATTTTCATAAATTGATTATTTCACTGCAACTAAAACATTAATGGTTAATGCGAGCAGTAAAACTTTATATAGATTTAACGAATATTAGAATAAGGTGGTTCACTTGCGGTTCAACTGTTTTATGAACTATCTTACTAATATACTCTACAGGTCGTTTCAAAATGATTGATACTTCTCCAATGTTATTTTTCCTGTAAGGTTACGTGAGCGCTAATTAAGTTGCTATTAGCAATTAAATATTTATAATCGACACACGTTGACGTAAACGGCAACTCCACTGCCACATAACCTCCCGAGAAAAAAAGTATCAACAATTTTAAAATGATGTAATACCTGTAATACACTATAATTCTGAGGTTATTTTCTTTTATTAATTTAGAAAGCCATACCATTCACTCCTGGCTCCTGGCCTGCTATATCCTAGCAAGGTACAAGCAAGTAATACTCACTCACTCACTCACTCACTCACTCACTCACTCACTCACTCACTCACTCACTGGATTCATTTGTTTGCACACTATACTGTCATTTCCAGACATTTAGATTTCAAAAAAATGTGAAAGAAATATAATTCAATGTTTTGACGTCGGTATATTACCCTGTGTGGTTGGGATTAGGTATTACTAAATTCAGTTAGTTTAATGAGATTGAGATTGATAGCGTTGCATAAACTTTAGCAGAGATATAGAAGCGAACTAATTTCTAATTTCTTAAGTAAATATGGCAGGCGAAACAAATGTACCCTAGACGTGTTTATAGAAATTGAAGTTTTGACGATTAAGACACTTGTGAAAATAAAAGATATAGATCGTAGGTTAAATAAAAAAGGTTTAAAATAGAGCGGGTCTGTGATTAATATTTTTCGCGTCAATTGAGTGCAAAAGGGAAAAACAACTATGAGCTGGTCATGCTCATAAGCAGTAGAGGAATGACATTTATAATTCATGCGAAAACTAGAAGCAGATTTCGTAAAAATAGAAGCAAATCGGTTTCTACTAGCAAGGCAATTAGTCGTATTAGTGAAATAGAGTGGTGGTACAAATTAATATAGTACCAGTAGCAGCGTAATATTGAGTTTCTTTGCTTGTTAATAAAGGAAAAAATTTAGACAAGATTTCGTAGCTTGGACCATTATGCATGATTTGATAGTTCTTATGGTACAGGCACTAACAATCAGGCTTTTTATGCGTAGTAAACCTGCTCCCATTTTGACAAATTGAACAAGATGTATGTGGAGATAAGTATCACAGTAAAAGCCAGAGGTACAATTTGAACAAAAATTCTTGGAAGTACAGTAATGCAAATAACAAAAGTTGATGAATCCATATTTTTCTCAATATTTGGCCTTTGAATTATTCATATTAGTAGCCTTTTTAATACTTAAAAATTTTTACTTGCTTTTAAAACTTTATTTATAATTCACGTGGTTTCTTTTATTCTTCTTGCTCAATATTTTTCCCAATACCATGTCTTCCTTAATTAGTTGCCCAATATTTTTGTATTTTACTGTAGCAAGCTATATAGTACCACGGTTGACAAAGAAATTTGCATCATTACCACCGCCTCATATTCCCAGCAAACATTTATCACAGTCCTAAGCCTACGGTTCATGATGAGTTCCGAAGGGGTGTGGGATCTTGCGAACATACTATTTTACTACTTATCTCCACCAAACTATATAATACTATTTGATCCAACAAACAATACAATTAGGAAAAACTCCAAAAAGAAACGTTGGTTTTATTCGTACTTAAGTTTTGCATATGCATCAGCTACTCTTGTAATATATTTTACACTGTTTTACGAATCTAAATCTGTACAAGTCCCGGAATCCAGGAAAGCAGTTGCAACGATGTTTGGAATTTTATACATTGGAGTAATTGGGCTGCTTTCTGTCTTCACACTCAGCATTGGCTTCAGAGGACACACGTTTTATGACTGCTTTAATAGTGTCATGAAAACCCAAACAAATATTGAAGGTAGGTTCACCAGATGAAAAGATTACTAGGAATACTAGGATTACTCAATTTGTATTTACATATTATTATGTACAATATATACGATTGGTTATGCCAATTTGCAGCTCGTGATGACTCAGCCGTGACAATTCAAATTACGTCGGAAGACTCTAAAACTCTCAGATTGACCATATCGCTAATGTTGACTTCAGTGATAAACACATGGTGGTTATGTGTTTGCGTAATTCTTCTAGAATTAGATCCGTACTCATATATTCTTTCGATTGTCTTTCGTAATCCACCTAAAAATTTCTTCATTTTTGTCATTAAAGTTTGCTTGCACGGTGTCGTCCATCACATCGGTTGGTACGGTATTACATTGGGTATTGTAATAATTGTGATTCAGTTACATTATGGTTTCATATTTATCCGCAAGAGCCTTAAGTTGGTGAAGGAATTAACTCGACATCAAATACCAGTGAGCGCAAAGAAAACAGAAATCCACTCAAGAAATTACAAAGAGTTAAAAACTGTCAGAGGAATTCAGAAAATATTTACATACATACGGTTAGTTATGCCAATTGTGGACGAGGCTCTTTTTATTATCCTTCCTTCTTTACTCATATTCGGAGAAATTATTCTTGTGTCTTGTAATTACGCAACTATCAAATTGTTCAATTTGATTCCAATGCCATTTAATTTAGTCGCTCCTGCTTTATCGGTTTTTGACATAATTTTTATAGCAGCACTGTTTCCATAT
>Ga0194135_10003012_pt1 | contig 10283 bp, 6 predicted proteins | sample LitLau_LLRF_2013_FD_134024 | JGI IMG/M metagenome (GOLD analysis project Ga0194135, IMG submission 134024) | Freshwater sediment microbial communities in response to fracking from North America - Little Laurel Run_MetaG_LLRF_2013 (version 2) | ecosystem: Environmental > Aquatic > Freshwater >... | reverse complement strand
AGAGGGTTTCTATACCCAGCCGACGCCTTCCTACAACTCTAAAAAATGGGACTAACAAGTGATGTCCCAATCAATAATGAATTAAATCTCGTTGGATTCTTTGCTACTCTACCGGAATCCACGTAACTTAACTGAATGAATTGATTAGGCTGGACGTGTTGTTTTATTTTGGGGTGTTGCTCCTGCGACTGAACTGAACTCGATCTCCGCTTGTCTTCCTTATCCTCATTCCTCTCTCATGAAGATGAAGAAGATGATGATGAAGATGAAAGAAGAAAGGAAGGAAAAGTTTGCGTGTTTGAAAAATAAAGGAAACCAAACCAAATCAAAGACCACGGACGGAAGAAGAGAAAAGAAAGGAGGACAGGAGGATGATCCATTCCCATCCTTGTGTTTCTCTCTCATCCTTTCTCGGTCTCCTCGGTTGTTCAAATAAAGTAAAATCAAAAGGAATTCCGTGATTGGTGATTGGAGGATTGAATGGAGGAAATTAGTCATCAACACCCTCACAACAGTACCACCGTTTCCCTTCCTTATCCCTCCTTGGATCAATCCAAAAGGCCCAGGTGATGACTCACAGTTACATCAACCCACATCCACATCACATTCGACATCAATCGCAAGGAACGAGGAGACAAAGCTAAGGATTAGTACAAGTTTAATTTATTCAATTCCCCTTTCCTTCCTATGCCCTGCATCTCCTCCTGCTCTTCGTCCACGCCCAAACATTCAATAATTCCTTACTTGCCTTAATTCGGGACGACAACTTGATTCATAAGTATTTCGAAGAGGAGAATGCCTAGTAAACACTACGCCCAGCATCAATCAAACACTGAAGAGGCTCCACTTATACTTCCTGATGAGGTCTTCCAAAATGGAATCACGTTCAATGTTAAGGTAAGCATAAATGCAAACACGTAAATATTACACTAAATCAATATAGTATAAGATGCTATAATTTACAATGTTAATACATGTAATGTGTGATGGACGGAACTAATTCAGTTTGTCTTGTCTGTATTTTAGATGATTGGTTCAATGGATATTCCACGACCCATGAGCAGGGTGGAGATTGTTGCAGCCATGAGAAGAGTCAGGGTCAGTCACCCTCCTTTTTATTTATAATAATTTAATTTTTATCCAATACTTTTCTCCTTCATCTGATCTCTGTTCCCTCCTCGGTTGGTTATTCATTCCAAATGTGAAATCCTTTGTCTACTCTTCTTTCTGGTTGACCTTACGCAGCTGGAATTCAAGTCCAAGGGGGTAAAAAAACGGAAGGTGGTTCTGTCAGTCGGGGTCAACGGGGTCAAAACCTCTCTTCGGATCAAGAAGAAACGGGTACTACTCAATCATGTAAATCAAACTAACACGTCCTATATTACTATTTATTCATTCATTCTCTTCATTTATTTCTTTATCCAACTAACGACATTCACATCTTTTCCTTTCACTGGATCTCTTATCTCTCTTGTGTCTAATCATCCGAATGATGACATTTATGTATACTCTAATTCATTTGGTTGGTTTGATTTGATTTGGATAGAAACATCAGCTCAAGTATCGAAACAACGTGCAACGAGATGAGATTGTACTCCAGCAACATCCCATCTACAGGTAGGCCCAACATACTTAAGCGCACTCAATCCCTACTCGATCCCTTGGTTGTTTACGTCACGTCCAGCGTGTGGGGTTTCTATTTCCTAATTTCTAATTTCCTACTCCAATGATTCCTTTCTTTCTTTCCAGGATTTTCTACGTTTCCCATGACTCTCAGGATGTGAAAGTGTTCAGTTACATTGCTCGTGAGACTTCATCCAATGTGTTCCATTGCTGTGTGTTCAAAGCCACGAAAAAGGTAATGTTCATAAATTCCCATATACGTGAGCAATTACTTGATACTTGTTAGAAATTATTCTCAATGAGAGGAGTTATGAATGACGTGTGCTCAGTTAGGTAAATCCTTGGTACTGTCAACTGTCTCTCATGTAAAGTGTATGCGTGTGTATATATTTAATATGCATATCATTTCTCTATCAAGTTCTTGTATCCTTAGCCTCCACCTGCAAGGGGAGGTGGGAGTGACGTGATTCCCGATCTCAGTGGATTAATCACTTTCAAGGCTAATTTATGGATCATTTCTCGGGTTCAAGTCTCCTCCTTATCCTCAACGCAGTTCATTTCCAGAGTCGTCTCATTATTTGCGCAGAGATTCCCTTGCTTTTAAGCATTTGATTTCCGTGGTTGGCTCCTTCCTTGCGTCGCAAAAATATAACCGACTGAATGCAAAAATGGGCTAGAGCCAAAAAGAAAGGAAGACAGAGTAAGTAAAGTAAGTAAGTAAAGTAAGTAGAGTTTATTAATAATCCAAGAAGGACGGCACAACAGATTCTCGCTTGATTCTCACAACACAACACAAGACAAGTCCCCACTCTCTCTTGCAGTATTTTTAGAAGCGTCTCTCACTCACAATCACGATTAACTTCCAATATAACTTACTACAACTTGTCTCTGGACAGGGCTCAGCCCTCAGTCACCACTCACCAACAATCACCAACAAGAGTTGAGGATGCACACAATTTTATACAAGCAACACTCGAGCAAGTCCCAACAACAATCCCAGTCCGGACAGGGAAAGACGCAGGGACAAGGAGCCAGGGAAAGGGACCCCAACAATAAGTCACAACAATCACAATCCACCTCCGCATCACAGAGTTACAATCACACTTCCACCAAATCACAGTCAGGAGGAGGAGGAGGACATGGGCAGCCTCAACAGTATTCAAACAAGTCACCAGGGAACGCAAGGTCACAGTCACAATTACAACAACAGCACGAGCAGAATTTGGACAAATTCATTCAGATTCAACAGTCAACCACCCACCATCATCAGCAGCAGCAACAACAACAACAACAGCAGAGGAAGAAGATTTCTTTTGAAAATCAAATCAATCCTCCTACTACTACATCCAATCCACATCTCAGCTACTCCCTCGCCAAAGAATCATCAGATGTTAGTTTAGTTTAATTTAACACGGAACCATACATATTACTTTTAATTTAACTTGAATTGCCAATCAAATATTTATTTTTTAACTAGAGCATAGTTGTCGAAGTTGTCGAAGGAATTGAAATACGGAAAACTTCCCTTCCAGTCTGAATGATTTTGACTAATTTCTGTTGTTTTTTTTTGGGTGTGTTCCAGAAACAAGCCCTCAGAATAGTTCGAACCATTGGCCAAGGTAATACCGGAACCAGGACCTATCCTTTAGATTTTAGTTGTGATTGTATTATTTTTTGAATTCTCAGCATTTGAGGTTTCTCACAAGTTGAATTCCCCTGGGGGTGATGGTGAGGAGGAGGAGAATGGACAGCGAACGGCGGAATCACCAAATGAAGGTCAGCCTGGAAAGGATTCATTTAAGAGTCCTTAATTTGTTGGGGATTTGTATTTTGGATCCTCCAATTCAAAATTGTTAGAATGTGGAATGTGTGTTTAGATTCCGAGTCTCCTGGGCGGGGTGAGGACGTGCCTCGGTCGGTGGGAATGGGCTCCACACTCCAACCAACCTCCAAGAAACCGCTACTCTCCACGATGTCTTCCAAACAACGACCTCCGCCATTAGAGGTAACTCACCTGGACGACTAAACACTCCGCTCTTGGCTCCTTATCCCTATCCCTATTTATAATAAGTTGCCCATTTCAATTTAATTTTGGTTATGTAGAATACCTGGGCTAAGCAGGTAAGGGAACGGGACTCCCCTCCGTCCCATGACTTCAAATCCCGTGATCATCAGATCCAACTCTTGAATGAGCAGTTGGAGCAGGAGGCTCTCAATACCCAGGCAGCCATGAGTCAACTCAATCTCCTCCGGGAGCAACTCAGCACGGAAATGAGTGCGCGGATTGAGGCTGATAACCGGAACAAGCAACTACTCCACCACAACAAGGAACTCCTCAACCACCTCCACGTCCTTGTCCAGCACATTCAGGAACTGGAAGGGCGGCCACGGGATTATGCACACATTTCATCCACAAAAGGATCCTCAACTGCCTCACCACAAGTACGTCCACTCTCTTCAGTAACTAACTTCTTTCTCTTTACGCTTCAATTTGCACGTTTTCAATCTCCGTGTTTTTTTGTTTTTTTTTCTTCAATTATTGGATTTGAATGAGGCGCATGCAGACGATTCTCCGGTCGTAGACCGACTTACACACACTGACTTGTCGCGTCTCTTAACCTTTTACGAAAACTCAAATTAAGAAAGCGCTCATCCCTTTCTCAATTTCGAAAAGAAACTCTCTGGAATCTCCAATCCTCAATTGACTTTGTTTGGACTTGACTAAGATGTGCATGTTGATGGGGTTTGGGTTTGACTAATCCCCTCCATATTTAATTCCAATTCTCTCCTCCTTCTCGTACCTATTGACCCCCGACTTTTGTTTTCTTTTGTCGGCCGTGGGCATGCTCCCCATGCATGAGAGGACTTTTAAGGATTTAGGGTATGGAGGGGTGTGGTTCTTGTTGGTGACTCTTGAGTGTCGTGTAATTGTGCGTGTCGTATGAGGAAGGAACTGGAACTAGGCGGGATATTTTCATTTTGGAATTCTAGAATCCATCTCCTGGTCCACATGGGCGGAGTCTGAACCCTTCATCCTCTCTCCTCCTCCAGTCGAGTCTGTTGGAGTTGATTGAGTCTCAGCTTCATCGGTTCTACAGTCCGAGCCTCGTCGTGGGGAATGCGCATCTCGAGCCGGGCAGAAGCGGGAGTGGGAATCTCAATGTCAGTCCCAGTACGCTCGGCGGGGCATTTCAGCAGAAGAGTGTCAAGTTACCTGCAGAACTCCTCAAGCCAACACTCACCTCCCCATCCTCATCACCGTCACCCTACTCAACCGGATTGGTCCCAATCAAAAGTTCACTCATCAGTCGCTCCGTCTCCGAGAAATGTCATAGGGAACTCCCCCAAGTGGAGAGAACGAGTGCGTGGATGAGGCACACTACCAAATAAACCACTCCCGGACCCCTCGATTCTCTTAATTTGAAATTCAAATTTAAAAGTTACCGCCTACTTCCTCCATTCTCCAGCACTGACCCAGGACGCATGACGCACTCCCTCCCTCTAGGCCTACGAGTTAGTAGGATAGGACGAACGTAGAACGGCCTTTCTGGACTATAAATCCAAACAGAGGCATGGACTGCTGAGGATGGAATGAATGCTGAACGTGATTAATTAACAGCTTCCCTCCCATCCCATTAAGGACGTTAGAGCCAAAGGTCTCCACTCCGACTTGAATTGTACAATTATTTTACTCTCTCCCGCCATTTTAGAACGAAACGATCTAGTCATTTGAGCTCGCAATGTGGCCAGCCCACGACTATGCTAGCCAAATCTAAGCGCCAATTGTACTAAACTCTACTTTTGGAAATAAAATACAACTTCGGAGCTCTTTGCCAGTTTTGTAAGGAGAGAAACCAAAGACGTGAGATTTACTGCCGTAGCCGTGGTGAGTAGAGTAGGCAGGGGGAGGGCCTTTCTTGGAAACTCTTAAATTCCGAAATTGAAATCCGTTAGCGGAGGGTGCGCCTGTCTCTTGATTTTCATGTTAATCTGTTTTGATTTCTTGTCTTTTCCAGTTGACTCCTCGCTCCAAAGTTGAGCGTTGGTTCGTCTTATCCAGTGGTGGGGGTCCAGTGGAGTCACCTTTGGAGGAAGGGACGACGGGGGTCGAAGGTCATCTCACTTCTACCGAATCCGGATTCGTCTCACAAAAGAACCTCTTCACTTCTCTCTGGAAGAGAGTCAAGTTGAGGAGAAGGAAAATTCGAAAGTGGCGTCAACGCTCCGTCCTCACTGTTTGAAGGGTCACCGGACCGGTCTCCGTCCGCCCACACCCGCTTCTTGTCTCTGCTCATTGAATGACATGCTCCTGCGCATGCTCTCTATACTCTAACAAAGTTCGATAACTCACAACTCAGCACATCACAGCCAGTATCCACCCATTGGTCTCCGATTTAGGAGGGGTAATGCTAATGCTCTGCCTTATCCTTATGTCATAATGTTGGCTGTTTATATTTCTAAAAAATGTTAGCATGTTATAGTGGTATATATAGCTTACTTTTTAAATTTAAATTTTTTCATGACGTTGTTACTGGAAATGTTGAAGGAAGTGACGTAAAGTCTTGTCTCATCCGGTGCGGCGTACTACTACTGGTGGCTTTAAATAATTCCAAAGAGATCCGCCCAGCCTTTTTGCATTTCCTAATTTAATACTTTTGCTACTTTCCACATTTTATTACATGGCTCTCGTGTGGGCATTATTATTATTATTTGTTTCGTCCATTTTTTGGTAAAATGTTCATACTTGGGTTAGAATTAAATTCCATTTCGGAATAAAATGAAATGAAAATGTGAGCAGAATTATTGGAATGAGGAGTTGGACTAACTAACTAATTGGGTGGGAAAGGGCAAGAGGAGACAGGGAGAGTGTAAAGTAAAAGTAAAACTTGTGAATTCATGCTATGCGGTGGTAATTGGATGGGATGATGATGGTTGGATGGGAACTCTTTTAGGAATTTCGGGTGTTTAGCCCCAATCTCAATCTGTCGTGGGAACTTTTTTTTCTCCTCTCTTTCTTTCTTTCTTTCTTTCTTTGTGTCTGCTGTTATATTTTGTTGTTGTTGGAATTCCTCCTTGTCCGTTGTCCGTATTAAGTTGTATTATTATGCATAAGGATGCGAGGATGAGGATGGAGGCTTGGTGTAGAGAGAGAGGGAGACAGATTAGATGCCTTTTGGTGGAGACGGAGAGAGAAGTCTACACCGGATGACCTCATCTTCATTTTTCTCACACGGAATGGAATGAGAACTTTCAAAGATGAGAACGGACGGACGGAGAAGGGAACAAGACGCGGCGGAATCCCACCCAATTCCCCAATTCCCAGGCAAAAGAGGGACGAGAAGAGGGTGAGAGAGCGTCCAAAGAAAAAAAAAAAGTAAAGAAGTTCCCATGGGATTTTTGGGATCTTGGGATCCTGTCCTTGTTCCACACCTCAACCTTCCTTCTCCTTCATCTTCATTCCCGCACTCCAGGCAGGGTCTTCTTCCCAATTCAATTTCTCATCCCGAGTCCACCGACACCGTGGAGTTTCCTCGCCTATCCCTTCACATGAATACGTGAGAATCTGAGACTTGGAAACGGGATTCGGAGGAAAATTAAAAAAAAAATCAAAACTGATTGAGTAGAACCCAAGGCTCTCATCTCCTGATTTTGAGCTCCATTTCTGGAATACAATTTAAAGTTAGAGGGATTTCTAAAATCACTCCAAGAATTCATATCATCTCATTTCCCCTGGAACTTTTCGTGCGCGGGCCGCGGACATGTCGGGCGGGGCGTCAATTCAAGGCTTCCTTATTCTATACAACATGGGGGGCCTGCCCCTCACCGACCGATTCTTTCCAATTTTTTGGAAAACCGTAACAGACGACCTTGAAAGATTTGAATGAGGGCTCTGCTGGACGAAATTTTATTTCTTGTGGACAACAACCCTTGCTGACCGCGAGCCTGTCCGTGGTTAAAAAACAGAAAGGAAAGAAAGGAGAGGTTGGGACTTGGAAATCTTGAGAGAGTGACTGAGAGCCTGTTGGTCTTCCTTTTACTTTTTGCTTCTTTCATCTTCATCTTTTGGGCAAAGCTAACGAGTAGTCTGAGTCTGAGTGAGGGAATCCGTCCGGTCGGTCGGTGGGAAGAAAGGAAGGACGAAAAGGAGTTTCCATCGTGGGAAAAAGAGAAACGTCCTCCGACCTTTCATCCCATTCTCCTCTCCTCGTATACCATTCCCAGCCATCTCCTTCCCAAATTCCCCAAACCCAATTCAAATTCTCATTCTAGATTCTAAATTCTAAATCCAAGGAATTCCTCAGTCCTTCTTCCTTATGAACCAACAGAAAAAAAAAACAGCCAAAAAAACAAAAAACAAATGTTAGACAATGCGGGGGAAAAGAAAGATTTTCTCCTTTTTTGAGGTTTCTTATAATTTCCATTTTGATTTCGTGATCTTCTTACGTCATGATCATCCTTTTCCTAGCCGCCACCCTCCAATTAATTAATTGAGTCTGATATGGCCATGCCTAATACTGACCGTGAAATAAATGAAATGGAGGACTTTGGAATCAAATCCAATAAAATAAAATAGTCAGTCAAAGGAAACCTGACTGGGCGGCCTCTGGAGTCTGTGAGTGAGAATAATTCATTTCATGATTGAAACTTTTATTTTCAATTTTCAATTTTTAGTTTTGAATTTACTCAATTTGTAAGTTCTATAAAATTGTAGAGTATTTTACTGATAGGAGAGTGAGTTAGTAATTTCCTTGATTATTCTTTAATTGTTACGTTCTAATTTAATTGCAAATGTTAAGTTCCGCTGTCTGCTATAATTTATTTTGGAGGAGGAAACTAATCATGTCAGAATTACCGGAATAGGCAGCTATATCTGGAAACAACATTCAAAAGAGAGGACAATTAGACCCTTGGACTCCGGGAATCAAAATAATCAAAGCAAAATTTAAACATCAACTACAGAATTCCGTTGAAATTAATAAATTGATTTTTTTTTTAAGTGAAATTCTGCCTTGAGCTTTTGGTTTTTGATTTTTTTTTGAAAAGACGTCAAGGTTGCGCATGCTCTCTCTGAGGGGATTCCATTGTTTCTTAACTACTTCCAACCCGCACGCTTAAGTAGGAACTCAAATTTTGGAAAAAGAACTGCTGCGGAGCTGCACTTGTCAAGATCCGAACGGGAGGAGTTTGGAATTATGAATTCAGTTATAAATTGAATGGAATTTAATTGAAATTAATGAAATTATAAATGGAACGTAAGGAAAGTTTAAAGGGAACTTAGAAAAGAAGTCAGAGATCTGGGCATGTCCGTTGGTGTCGGCGGGGCTAGTGGGCAGGGAATGATTGGTCTGCCGTGTCGTCTGGGCCTCATGCTCCTCCCTCTTCGTGTTTGTGGGTGGGATTGACATGGAGGAGGGTGATTGGGCCCCGGTGGGTGCGTTGTCTCCCAAATGATTCCGAACACACTTCATGCCTTCCACCGAGGAGGACGGAGTCTCCTGATGATTCAATTAACTAAACGCTTAAACTGAAACTAGGCTGATTGATTGCTCATGAGCTCTGATTGGAATTCCCGCCTTTCCTCTTCCTCCTTGGTAGGATTCTGTGTGGAGGGGGTCAAGGGTCAAGGGTGCGTGAGGGGTGGGTAGCTAATGCTTTCGAGGGTACTTGTCCTGGTTTCTCTCCTGCCTCTGCATCCCCAGTCACTCCATTCTCCGCCGACGACCAGAGAATGAATGAAATCAAGTCCACACTCTCCACACACATTCAGAGTTTGAATCTTCTGATTTTGGGATCCCATCCAGGGATCTTCTTCATCCTTCCGACGAGGACGGAGAAGGGAGAGCATAAGACCAGGAGGAATTCATCCCTGGCTACTTTAGGCCATCCCTTCATCCCCCTCCCCTCCTCAAAGAGAATGAATCAATCAAGGGATTTAATTAAACATTTAATAGACTCATAAATTAATTCAAGTAATTCATTCCTAAATCCAACTTATTCCCAACGAATCCCTCTTTCCCCCAATGAGGTTCTTCCTATGACACTATGGTTCTTTACATCTCTAGACCAAGGGGACCTTGCTAGCGGAATAATGAAAGCGGCGGCCTTCCTTCCAGAGAGTCCGTTAAATTCCACTACCGGCGTCCCTAGCCAAGTCCGACGGAAGAGACGTGGAGGGTGGGTGCCCTCCTTTTGGTTGGTCTTCCTTCCGGCCGGAGCGTGGGAACTCGGAATGAAGGGGTGCGGGAAGAGGGCACACGCCAAGGAGAAATGGGAATTGCAGACTCAGACTCAACTCCTCCTTCCCACCCAATTGAAATGAATTTGAGGGATTGGAATCAAAATTAGCCCAGCCAAAGACTCCGAATGAACAAGGGATGATGAATTAAATGATGATAAAGGAAAGGAATCAAGTTGGACTTGATTCGTTAAGCTCATTTAGCATCTTTCCATTTTTCTTTACTTTTTCTTTTCTTGTTTCCGGTTTCTTTCCAGCAGGAGTCCCTCTGCTACCACTCCACATACAAAATGGATCAGAGGACTTTTGCTCTAGACAGTCTTCTAAAAAATAGCCCTACTAGACTAATTTCCCAAGTAATTGATGAATTACTGCGGGATATCTCCATGTCCATGCCCAATATCAGCGTTAAATTGAATATTTT
>Ga0194135_10003011_pt1 | contig 10283 bp, 8 predicted proteins | sample LitLau_LLRF_2013_FD_134024 | JGI IMG/M metagenome (GOLD analysis project Ga0194135, IMG submission 134024) | Freshwater sediment microbial communities in response to fracking from North America - Little Laurel Run_MetaG_LLRF_2013 (version 2) | ecosystem: Environmental > Aquatic > Freshwater >... | reverse complement strand
TGCTTTTGGTGGCTATCACTGAATTCCATCGCTGACACGTCGATTTGCAAACCATCCTCATCAGAAGAACTATGAGCAAGAGACTTGTTGCTCTCATCCATTGATGTCGACCTCTTTTTATCGATTTTCTTTGCTCTAAATTAACGAAGTCCAGAATGTAGTTAGTTATTTACGGTCTCACTCTAATCATTAATTATTAATCCAATTGAAATATAAATAAATAAAACAAAAACTCACCTTGATTGCTTCAGGTGTCTGAAAGGGTCCTCGTTCTTGTCCGACTTTCTACCTTTTTCTTGCTGCTGTGGCTGAACATTGCTCTTGCATGCCCGATTAGATCGAGCTTTAACTTTGTCGTACATCGAAACATAGTTATCAATAACGACCTCAAATATCGAATGGTGTTTCTTCTTACTATCATCATCTGAAAATTCATAAAATCAATTGGTTAAACATTATATCGCTACATTACTATTAATACCTGTACTTAAGAGTAAAGAGAACATTTGTCTTACCAGAATCTGATGACTCAGTACTGACCACAAACTTTTTCTTCTTCTTTTGTTCGTGATTTCTTGATTTGTCACTTCCAGTATCACATCCTCCAGATCTGTGTCTTTCTCGTCTATGACCAGATGATTCTCTTTTTTCATGTTTGTCGGATTTGCTAGAAGAAGAACCTTTTTCATGCAACGAGACAAACGATTCACTACCCCTGTTGCAATCGCCACTACCAGAATTGTTGCGAGAAGATTTACTAGGGATGTTTTCAGGATCGGATTCAAACGAGCTGTGTTTTTCTCCCTGAGATCTACTTCTTTCTTTACTGCTGCTGGAGGAACCTGGTTTGTGCGATGAAAGTCCACCACTTTTACTTTTACTACTGCTCCCGTGATGACTACTACTGCTAGAGTGATGCTTAGATCCTTTCACATTCTCTTTTCCAGGGCTGTTTTTCTCCTTTCTTTGCCGGTCCCTTTCTTTGTCTTTAGTGGAATGTTGTTGTTCCGAGCTCTTCGAAGGGTGAAAACCTGGTCTAATTTCAGTAGGAGTTCTGGGTTTTTCGCCATGATGTTTGTCTTTTGAGTTACTTGAAGAAGATTTGTCTTTAGAACGATGACTATTTTCTCGAGATCGATAATCTTCTTTATCTTTACTGTCTTTATCATCACTCTGCGGATGAGAAGTTGATAATCGTGATATTTCTTTACCTTCCTTAAATCGGTCTTTCGACCCACTGCAGCTAGAATCTCTAGATTCTCGTCTTTCAGTGTTAGACGAGTTCTTCAAACGATGGTGGTGAGGCAGATCTGTATGGTTATCCTTGGAAGAAGAGGATTTCGATTTCTTGTGATCTGGAGAAGAAAAATACAAACCTTATTAGAATTATTATACAAGAATATGCTTGGTTCATACTGGTTAATCGAATACTATCATTTATAAAGCTATTAATATGCTCAAGGTTATCCAAACCCTGCATCTGAATCGCATTGACACTATTATTTTACGTTTATCCAATACTTCATTAAAAAATTAATCTCGATCAGACTTGATTTATTAGAAGAATCAAAACTATAAAAAATACAACGAACCCTCACAAAACTCCGCGTTCCTTAAATAAGAATTTTAGCTGTGATTACTCAGAGAAAAAATAAATCGTACTAAATGCAAAGAACAGGAATTTACACTAATTTCTAAGTATAGTACATGTAACTCAACCGTTCCTTCTGTAAATGGATATTACGTTAAATTGAGAAACTAACCTTGAGATTCCAGGTCCTGAGAGCTGGCTCTTCGCTTTCTCTTCCCCGATCCTTCTTTCTCCTTTTTGTGACTTGAATGCTCACTATTCTCTCTACCGTCTTTGCTTTCCTTTTTGTCTCGCTTATCCCGTTTTTCCTCAGACTTCTTCGAAGTAAGGTTAGATGTTACACAGTCCACATTTTGATTGTCATCCAATGTTACATTTACACTAATGGAATCGCCGCTTCCTGATAGCGTTGCAGTTGGTTTTTCACGTTTCTCTTTTTTATCCTCAGACGAAGAACTACTTTTGGTACAGTTTAGCTTAGAAGGTCCACTAGTATTACTACTAGGATCTACTTTGATCCCTGAATTACTAAAAGGTCCAGGAGGGTTGGCTGAACTAGAACTGCTGCTGGATTTTATCTTTCTTTCTTTGTCCTTGGATGAACTATCTTTTGTAGACGAGGAAGTATGGCTATCTGACCGGGAGGGAATGAAAGGGCTAGATTCTGAAGCTACAACTGCCACAGTCGTTTCCTGATGTATTGGTCTCATCTCTAAGACTTCTTGTTTGATAAAATTCACATCTTGTGGTTTACGTGCTAACAAGTCCTTTCGAGCTGTGGAATTGGTATCTGACTCAGAAATTTTTTCTGACTTGACGTTATTCAAAGAACATATTTTTTCTGAATTCGGTTTTGCCTCAGACAGGCATTTTCCTGGGAATGGTGACGACTGATCTTTCTGTCGTGTGTCTGAAGCACCATTACTGTGTTCTGTACTTGTCTTACCAGCGACTGCACTTGAAGCATGAGAATCTACACTTGATCTTCTCTGTCCGCTGGTAATACCTAAAGCATTAAAACTATTCAGTGGTAAGCCTTTGTTTGCAACAGTGTTAGGGTGATCAGGTGCACTGGAAACAATAAGTGGGGAGCTGGGGACTCCATTATTCCAGCTACTGTTCGATAATGTCTTCTTGGAATCCAGGCTCACAGATCTCTCCACAGCACGGGGCAACCCTTGATGCACCATAGGTTGAGGAGTTATCGGAACTGTCGGGTTAGGAGGTTGAGACGTTACACTGTTTAGAGGAGTGTCGTCATGTCCGTCAATAGCAGTGGCTGTAGTACTACTACTGACAGAACTTTGTGATAGAACAGGGACACAGGGAGACTTCATGAGAACATTACTTGATTTCTCAGAAGAAATCAATTTAGGAATTTTCGACGAGGTTTCCACAGATTTCTTAGTTGAGCCTTGTTGAGGGGACGGTTGTACTATGTTTGCTCCGCTCTCAGTAACTAACGAGTGAGGTGGGGTGGGAGTAGAAAGAGTATTGTTAACACTATTTAACTGAGTTTTACTAAAGTCAGTATTGATCTTAACGGTAGAAGCATTAGAGCCTTGTGCCTGGTTAAGGTTGAGATCTTGTTTATCTTTACTCGTCATTGGCTGAGAGCTATTTTGAAAGACATTTGGGATACAGGAGGGCTTATTGGGCAGATTAGGACTACTACCTCTCCCACAGTTCACGTTCGACAGTGGGAAAGGCAATACAGGGTGGGAAGACAATGACGACGGTGCCTGTTGAGACAAGCGTGAAGGCGTGGGGATAGTTTGATGGGGCATCGGGAAGCCAGTGGAATTAAAAACAATCCCACCATTGACAGGTGTCAATGGTGTAGCTGGTGTTAAAGGTGTAGCTGGAGAAAAGGGCGTAGATTGCCAACTACCATTTGAAGATGTGGACGCCGTAGAAGACGACCGCTGATAAGCCAGAGCTCTCCATTTAGTCGAACTGCAACTTCCAGTGATTCCTGTTGCTTTCGCCTCGTATTTTTCTCCATAATTTTCCAAACGTTTTAGATCTTCATCGAAAACAGATCTTCTAGCTAACACGGATTTTCCAATATCAGATGGTTGATGCACAAGTTCGTCTAGATCTAAAAACTTGTGCCTAAATCTAGGCTTGTCTGTCACACTCTCCGTTTTAAGTATTTTTCCTTCAGAAACACTTTCCGGCCGCTGGGTTTTATCTGTTGTAGAGATGAAGTCCAGCGAAGTTGAATTCCTCACAAGTACTGACTGACTAGAGCACAGATTTTCTCGATTTCCATTAAACAAATCGTACGATTCACAACACTTTTGAACTCTTTGATTCAGAATCGCGCTTGTTGGCGAGCTTGGTGTAGAAACACTCTCAGAATCTGAGCCACAATACCCACTTCCTTCTTGGGATTCAGTGTTAAGATCCCCACTCGCAAGTACACTTTTATCCCCACCAATTTTCATGTCGGCATTTGAACTGCTTAACTTTTCTGCAGAATCTACACCAGGATTTTCACACTTGTCACTCCATGTAGCAGAAGATCTGCTTTCTATTGTGAAACTGGAAGTAGAAGGTATATCACTATTACTCTGATCCTTTTCTAAAACGGTTACACTTTCTATTCCATCGTTGACATCATTCGATGGCGATGCAATACCAGACACGATAGCTGATGCAGATTTGGTTGCACTTGATAAGGCTTCAACAGAATTAGTCAATTTAACAGATGAAGAAGGAGATTCCTTAGAGGAGCAGCTATTAGCTCTCTGCCTGCTTAATGCAAATCCAGGGAGAGGCAGACTTATTGGATTTCCAGCACCCTCATTAACCTGCTCGTCCTGATCCTTAGCCAGCTCGGAATCAGCTGAAGCATTTTCAGTAACATTGAAACACTCTGGATTTTCATCACACAATGGGGTACCTGGTCTGTTGTCATCGCTTTCAGTACCATCGCCACTAGTCACAGATGCAGTTGTAGATGGTTGAAGATGAACAACAGAAGTCAGTGACGAGGAGGACGAAGAACCTGTTGTACTATGCATGTACGAGCTACAAACCATGTTTGTGTTGCCTGAGTCCGCTGATGATCTCCTCACTTTACATTCGTTTACTTTCATACGAGGATCAGACAATCCTACATTATAAAGAGAGAAAGTTTCAAAATCAGTAAAATGAACTTTTTCGGCATGATATTCATTAGTAAACATTACAGGCAACTAGTGAACTTACCTCCCACTGTGCAGTTGGACCCCGTAAGTAAGCCAGATTCAAAGCAACCAATTCCTGGATCAGGCGAAGCTTTTCGGACGGTTTCTGGTTTAGGTTCAGGAGATGTACTGGAGACTCCATCCACAGTTCCAGTCACAGAATGTGGAATATCACTTGATACAGCTTTCCTGGTTACTCTCCTCGTATCTACCACAAGTGAGTCAGTTCAATAATTAAAACTTGCAAATTTTTAACACGAATAAGAATAGTCAACTAAATTCTTTCACTTACCGAATTCCAAACTGCTTAATTTTTCATCCCCATTGACACTGGAACTGCTACTTCCTAAGTTCATATCACTTTCACTTTTCTCGTTCACTATTACATCTGATGACGACGTTACTATAGCTGAGTCTGTTTCATGGCAGCTAAAGTCAATTTTGTTTCTACTATTTGATTTTCCACTGCTTCCCTCTACTCGTTCCGTATTTTCAAATTCTAACTGCTCAGCATCAGGACTAACAGGACTGGTGTAACCTTCTTTTAATCTATTAAAGCCTCCGCTTTTTCCTTGGTCAGAGTCTCCTGACGAAACAAATTCTTTCGCCACAAGATCACCTGTGACTAAATCATGAAATTTTTCTGAGCCACATGGAATGTCAATAGTTGTCAGTGACTTGGTTCCATCAATACTACGCCTGTAAAATCAAACATTAGGGGCAACGAGTTACATAACTGAATTCTAATCAACAGCTATAATTAACAACATTTAATACTTTACAGCTAGTCTAAAAAAATAAACTTTTATATGAAAAACATAAAAGTACCTGAATGTCACATCCTCATTTTCTGCTTTACTTCTCCCTCTTCGTCCAAGCCGTTCCTTCGAAATTCCGAATGAGGGTGAGCTTGTTCGCTGAAAATTTGGCGAAGAACTTTCAGGTGTGCCTATCGTAGAAACTCTGTCTTGGAAGATTTTAATAACTTCTGGCGAGGCAAAGTCAACTTGGAGGTGTTTCCCTTTAATCACCCAACTTCTTAACCGATGAATCGCCGTTTGAGCAACAGATATCTGTCAGCGAATATAAACCGTATTATGTTTTAGTAAGCGCTCATGTGAATTTAATTCCTTGTAAACTTAAAAATTCCATTACAACTATTACCTCTTCGAATTCCACCAATGCAAGAATTCTTTCGGAATCCATTACTATTCTTTTAATAGCACCATACTGAGAGCAATTGGAATACACTTGCTTTTCATTCACACCACTGGTTCCATCCAGCAATAGGGATGTAGTGGCAGGATTTCGGTAGAAAGAAACCCGAGTTTCTCTAGATTTAAACACATGTCTACCCCATTGTGCTCTGATCGCACTGGCTATGTCGACAAATTCACACACCGCGTGCGTTGCAGTTCCGGGTTTTCGAACTAGCTTAATATCCTATATAATAATCATTTTTGTTTTAGCAACAAATTCAGCCTAAAATCATGGACAATTCTCATGAAGAAACGTACCACAATGTCACCGTATTGGTCAAAAACTGATCTTAATTCAGCTGTGGTTACACCGACATCCAGTCCTGTGATCAAAATAGTCCTGGTCGGATACCCTACGCTAGCATTTTCTTCCTCGCCACCAGTTCTGCTATAAAAGTATTTGACAATGCGTAATTATAATTAGTAAGTCAAACACGAATATCCTATTATTAGCATACCTATTTTCTTCTTCTGATGCAGCAGCTATATCTTCACCTTTATGATGATACGCTGTGACTTGAATTTTACACCCGAAGAAAAGCTTGTCTTGAGATGAAGATACAGCTCGAGAAGCATGATCCGTGGACTTGAAGCACACAATTGCATACCTTTCTGCTCCAACCCCACAAACTCTGACCCATGACACTTTTCCGTGCTTTTTGTACTCGTGATATAACCCGTCCTTTAAAGACGTGTCGGATGATCTAGACGGCAAATTTCTAATCTTGATTGCTGCATGCATTTCACCTCCATTTGAATTCCTACGGTGATGCTGGGTTCCGTGAGAATGATGGTGATGGGACGAAGTGGAGTTCATGGCTCGACTGTAATTTTTTTGATAAAAATATGCACTTAATCGTGTTTGGTATTATGTCGTGATTATTGCTAGCTGTTACTGTACTAATTTCCGACTATTTTTCAACTAATAGCTTTAAATTTTTCTGTATACGGTTGTAGATGTAGCAGGTATTTGTGATCTTCCTCAATTTAAATTAATTTAGCTACAAGCAAGACAGGCTAGATAATGAAAAAGTTATATCATTTGAAACATCGATCATACCTTGGTGAGAAAGATTTTGAAGACGAGGGCGAGTGAGATGGTGAGTGAGGTGCAGACACTTTTCGATGAGGTGAACGAGATGGGGACGAAGAGGTCGACGATGACGGACTCGCCGCAACAGGAGATCTTGAACTATGACGAACGCGTGACTCTGAACTACGATTCACTCCTCGGGACCGACTGTAACTGAAAAGAAAATGGTGTTCACATAAGAGGGCAATTTGAGGTAAGGTTGAGCTTCACGGAACGAATACCGAAGCTGATATCTGACTCAGTTATTATCCATACAATACAGATTAATCAGCAAATATTTCTTTCATCTCAAGAGGATTTGAAAGAAATGTGGTTTTCATACATTGTACAGCTAGATACATTTGACTGACTCTTTGTATCTTAATTTTTCTTTGTTGTAATGAATGTATCCTATTTCTTTAGTATTGGAGTACCATTTATAAGCAATGATTTCTTGAAATAGATAAATAAATCGATAAATGGCACAGGGTTCCGATTGTAAGGCCAAAATTCACTTATTATCGAGAAAAGAAATTCAAACGAAACTCACCGTTGGCGTGAGTAAGTATTATTGTGGTGGAAGCGCCCACCGCCACCACTGGATGAACCACCACGGGGAAAGTGACCTGAAGAAGTCCCATGATGTGGTGGAGGAGATCTGGAACGTCCGGAACTTACACTTGTTGAGACACTAGACCGTGAACCTGATCGAGATCTTGAACCAGCACTACTACCTCGGTCTGTACTGCCTGATTCACTAACAGATCTATGGTAGAAAATCACATATAGAACGTGAGAAGTTTAAGTTCACTAATTATTTTCCTTTTAATGAATATTCGTTTGTAATTTGTATTTTAAAAAACCTATCTGCACATACCTAGATCTGTGTCTTTTGCTTGGTATGTGACGAGAAGAGACCGAACTGGCAGGAGATTCAGGACGCCTAGGTCCTTTAGAACTAGATTCACTGTTAGGAGGATGAGATGCCGTTGGAGGTATAGGAGGTCTTTCCTCAACCTCGGAATGAGCTGGAGGAGCAAATCGACCCTCGTTGGGGTAACCCCATTGGGACCGATAGTTTCTACACCCACGAGGAATGGTTTTCTTAGTTGTCTTCTTAAATGTTTTTATTAATACTGTTAAAACGAAGCTAGTTACCTATTGTCGTTTGGGAATGAATGTCTGTTGTGGAAAGGCCGTGAGTCACGACGACCTCGGCCCATATGGAAGCTATGACCATCACCTCTGCCACGACTAAAGCTTTTCGGTTGATCATAAAAATGACTAGAAGAATCATCCGATTGCCTGCTATAGAATTAAATGTAGAGATAATTAATTACCTTTACCTTTCCTTGATAATTATATTAATTTTCTAGTAGCTAATTGTATTATCCTGGATAATATATATTACATGCATGCAATTGTTGTACAGCATATCTCATCAGAGATTATTTAAATTATTTTAGTGTAAAAGTGTATAAGCCCTAGCTAATCTGTGTTCAGTATGACTAAGGTTGACCAAAATTTGAATTTTACTACAGCGTGGGTTCAAATATCAAATATTGACTCAATTGGACTTTTATGAATATCAGAATGATACGAATCAAGTGAATTGTTCTCAGTCCTTTCTTAATATGGAAACCAATTAACTGGAAATAGTGCCGCAGAGAAATAAACTATCCATGTAGACACTCAATATCCCATCACAGCAGTGCTTTTACATGTATACAAAAGACTATCATTAACTGAATCAATACACTAACCATAAATGCTACCTTTTCTTTAAAAAAAAGAGACGAGTTACTCATATTGATATACGACAACTTTTAGTGACTAATTAGATGTGATACCATGATACCTACCATTTACATGACAAAAATGAGAAAGATTCCGAGACAAAACATACCCGTGCTGACCAGAGAACACCTGGCGATATATTCCTGCATTTGTGGGTCCTGGAATGCAATTATTGTTCCCCGATCCTACTCCCAAAGTCGGGCTGGATTGATTAATACTGTTATTAATGGGGACTACACAAGAATCGGATGAAATGGAAGCACTATCCACAGGAGTTTGCAACTCAGTTGATCTAATAGAATTGTGAGAAGCAACCGAGCCAGGTTCGTGGTATTGTATTTCGATTGGCTGACCACAGATAGCCCGGACATTTCGCAGAGCCTTCGACGCTGATCTAATGTCAATAAATGCAACAGTTGCATTTTTAATTGAACGAAGTTGTCCGCCATTGTTTGGGCATAATTTGTCATCAGACAACAATTTTACACTTTGAACTCGCCCATGTCTGGAAAGCACAAAAAATATTTCCATTAGCTTACAAAAATGAGGCATATTAATAAAAATTACATTACCAGCCTATCAAATCAGCTTCAGAGCTTAAATACAACCAAGATTCATTGTTGCATAATGCATTTACGAAGTTATAATTACAAAGGGTCTAATTGCTTGATGATAATGCTAATTTTTAAACAGGAAATCTGTTACTTCTTATATTACATCACATTTTATTTCAGTTTATGAAGAGTAAAAACTATTATATTGCATTTTAAGACTATTAATGCTACTATGCTACCATTTTAAAATAAAATATTATGCCTGTGCAAACTACACGACAATACAATTCAGGCCCTAGCTCTTTAAGAGTGTAACGTAACTCATACAAACGCAACTACTGGAATATGAATATGCAGCGACAATACATCCTGATGATTCATTTTTCTTGCGTAAATAACTTATCACCAGCCCCTACCACTCTTGTTTTTACAGATTGAATTCGAGCAACGAATTATTTCCCTTTTACTCAATTTCATCTTTTCACAACATTACTTACTATTTTAGATTTAAAAGATCACCAGTCAACTATCAGAATCAAAAATACTACAATCAAACTATACATCAGAAAAACACAACTAGCAATGACAAATGACAACATTGAGTTAACGAATTAAGATTATAAGACCAAGATCTAGTGCCAAAGGTCCTTTTCAGCGCGACAGGACTGCCTGGCAAAAATTGGACTTATACGCTTGAGTGTCGAATAATAATTGGCTTAATCGCAAGCTATATTATTGAAAAAAGTTTTAACTACCTAATTTACCCCTAAACTGTACGTTTGAGTATTATAGCTTCCAAATTACACGAAATGTATA
>Ga0194135_10003010_pt1 | contig 10283 bp, 16 predicted proteins | sample LitLau_LLRF_2013_FD_134024 | JGI IMG/M metagenome (GOLD analysis project Ga0194135, IMG submission 134024) | Freshwater sediment microbial communities in response to fracking from North America - Little Laurel Run_MetaG_LLRF_2013 (version 2) | ecosystem: Environmental > Aquatic > Freshwater >... | reverse complement strand
TTGTAGAATCGACTTCGATAAGTTTGATTTTGAACACAACGCGGAGTGGGACACTGTAACTTATTCTCCGTCCAAGACGTACTACTTTCAGCCTCACATGTCAAAGGGAAATGAAGATGACCTTGTCACTTACATAAACATCATCTACGTGGTTTGATAAAACGAACAGAATTTCAATTAAAATCTATACATAAAAAATAGATCGGGACTAGATAATTGGTGACGAGTGCATAAATTGTTCCAGGCTGTGTCTCACATTGCCCATGACTTCACTGATTCCGAATTCGTTTTGGAGACTTTGGATGGAATGCTCAGAGACAGTGGCGAAAAGTTGACTCGAACCGATAAGGTCAGAGATCTACTCTTTGATGGAGTCTCAATCCAAGCATACGTTGATCTGGTTGAAAATCCTTTGGTCCAACAAGCAGGATCTGTCTCGCTACCTGAAAATTTTGCTGATGGACTTTTTGCCCTATTCAAAGGAGTATGTTTATTTTTCGGATTTTTCCAATCAGTTATACCTGAAGAGTTATTACCCATTCATGGACACGATGATTTTGTGTTAGAAAAATGGCACAAAGGACGGTAGATGGGAATGCCACAAGGGAATACGAAACAGTAGTGAAGTAGGGAAGCTAAGGAGTTATAATGGAAATACAAAACTAGACAAATATGAAGGGGACTCGTGCAATGCCATAAATGGAACCGATGGATCTCTAAACCCTCCGTTTATTGAGCCAGGGGTCACGGATCTTTTCATCTTCATTCCCGAACTGTGTCGCTCCATGAAATGGGAATATACAGGAATGGCCAAGGTGGGACGAATTCCTGTAGCCCGACACAGATTTCCAGATATCCAAACTCCAACGGAGAATCCAGACTTAGCGTGCTTCTGTCCAAGAGAAGGTCGATGTGAATCTCATGGAGTAGCAAGCCTTGCTGCCTGCTTTGGGGGTATCGCATTAATCATTACTTTTTTTAACTCTCAAGCAGGGTTGTAACCTACAACCGGAAACATAATTAAAGATGATCATTGATCACAGGTGCACCCCTCCTATACACAAAGCCCCATTTCTTGGGGGCAGACAAATCTCTCAAACAAAAAGTAACCGGAGTTAATCCAAATTCGAAACTACACGAGTCCATATTGAATGTTCATCCGGTAAGTACAATTTAAATCTGGTGTAATTTAACTTTAATTTCATTTAATTCTGTTGACCGGGAATTTATATAGCTGACAGGAGCTGCTATTTCTGCAAGTGTCAAGATGCAGTTCTCTATAGAATTGGTTCCATGGCCAGAGATGCCTGGATTTCTCAACGCTTCAAGTGCTGTAATTCCTCTGGCTTGGATTGAAGTGGTAAAATTGTATATATTTTCAGATAGGCATCTCAAGATTCTTTACACTATCCTTGGAATGACAACCACTTTATAGCTTGCCCAACTTGAAGGAATGAATCTCAAGTTAATCGGCATCCTGTCTGTATTCCTCAACTGGTATCCAATACTCCGATGGCCAGCATTCTTAGCAGGTTGCGGCTTAGTCATACTAGGAGCTGTATTGATTCACCTTTCACGAATGCAACAAGCATCTGAATCTGAAGATACTCAATCAGACGATGACAACTAAGCAAGAGTGGAAAATATGCCCCGAAAGACAATTGTCGGATTTGCTGATTGAATTGATTTGTAATTAAGAGATAGAAAGGCAATTGAATGTACACTCAATTAAATTGTATTTTGTTACTGAATCGACTTAATAAGAAATTGTAAAGGTTCCTCTACTTTGACTTTGAATTTATTCAGAGGTTGTGCACTGTATCATCACCAGCATTGCCACCATACATTTATCCTTACGATGTTCATCCTATGAGCCCAGCTCGCACAGGTTCTCTGTAGAGAATGTCTTCAGAACGCACCTTCTTTCTGATCACAATACAATTATTTGATGTCCGACTGTGAACTGCTGGGAAGGTTTTGCAAGTAAAATGTAACTTGTTCGAGATTTTTTGCGAGTAACAAAATGGCAAAAATGGAAGTACAATTCTGATGTATTTGCATAAAATTCCAAGAACACGAACAAGTCACGACTTAATTGTCGTACAATAAGAATGCTGGACAGTCTGATGATGTCATGATTTTACGATGGACTTACGAACAGTAATAAAATAGTCGGTGTTTTGTGGTGACTTCAATTCAACTACTTGCACGATGAATATCAATTGGATTCGATAACCTTGAAATCCGATAGACATGACTCTCAAGGAAGCTTGATTCAACCATTTCTCACTCATATTCAAAACCACGCACTCCTTTCGCTCTCCGCTGTTCTTTGATTTGAACGCTCTTGAATTCCATAAAATGGTCGTGGAAAGTTTAAAAACTCTTCCGATTTTAGTTGTGGATGCATTTACAACAGGTAACAATGATTCTTTCACAGGCAATCCTGCTGCAGTTTGTTTCTTGGAACACGATGTAAGTTTTTTTTGGAATTATTAAAATTACAACTTACACTTTTACTTTATCTCTATTTCCCACTTGAAAGGATGACCTGAGTGATGACCAGAAGCAAAAGCTCGCACGAGAAATGAATCTGAGTGAAACTGCGTTTGTCTCCCTTGGCTGGACCAAAGCTGAACTGCTTTCTCCATCGAAGGACCCCACAATTGAGCGACGAACCCTTCGATGGTTCACTCCACTTTGCGAAATTGCTTTATGCGGCCACGCCACAGTGGCGTCTGCGAAAGCTCTCTTCAGTACTCAATTGAAAGACTCCGAGAAGACGACAATCCAATTCGAATCCAAATACAAAGGAGTATTGGGTGCTTCCTTAGGAGATGATGGAAAAATTATCCTAAACTTTCCAGCAAATCCTACCAAACCTATTACTTCAGATGCTGACCATCCTTGGCTGTCTGAAATCCTTGTCAATGCTGTTGGACCTAATCCCTCTGAAGTTATTGAAGATGTCCAATACTCTCCCGGAACGAAGGTTTTACTCATTCGAATAAAAGATGAGCTGGGTCCAGAAACAATGAAAGAAGGGGGCCCTTTGAAACCAAACTATGAAGCTCTGATTCGAATAGACACAGGAGAGGTAATTAGAAACATAGCAATCACTGTAAAAGGTTCCGAGGAAGTTGGAAAGCCCGACTTTTACTCCCGGTTTGTGGCCCCATGGGAAGGAGTAAATGAGGATCCTGTTTGTGGCATGGCTCACACTGTCTTGACTCCCTACTGGACTAAGGAACTTGGAAACAATGGCACTTTGTATGCCAAACAATACTCCATCCGAGGTGGGGACTTGATGTGCACACTTCTTCAAGATCGCGTCCAGATTGCAGGGAATGCTAAAATCAGTCTTCGAGGTGAAGTGTACTTTTGATTTCAAAGCGTTCAGTATAATGAACATATAGCAAATGTACCCGTTAATTGGTTTGGTTGACATTAATCTGAAAACACGATTGACATGAATAAATGAATAAAGTGAGGCATTCTCGTGTAGTTGTGTTTTGTGTTGCGTTAATTTACAGCCGAATTTTATCATGAGATGCTCGTTGGGTTTGGATTCTTTATTACTAAAGGGTGGTTATGTCCGATGAGTGTCTGCCTTTAAGCCCTGCGTTATCTTAACAGAACGTTCAACATTTTAATGAACATTCGGTTTGTGACATCTTCATTGGCAAAAGTTAAATGCATCAATCATTATTCCATGCATTGTAGTTTCTACAAACCACAACTTGGTTTCCTTGTCTCAAAACTCGATAAACAGTAAAGGATAAACAATCTGGCATGGTCTTGTCAAACTTTATTCGACTTCAGAAAGCCAGGCGGAGGAACGGGCGACGAAGACAACGATAATGAAGGGAGGGCAACTGGAGACGCTGAGGCAGATTCGTCACCTTTGGATTGGGACCCAGACAATCCTGATCGTGAGCGCCATGGTCTCATCCGCCCCCCCCCCTCCAGAGCACCTTATCTAGGGAAATCTCGATTCTATAAGCCCCAATTCAGCTCCATCAGTATTACAGAATCCATTATTATCTAATTTACTTTTCATATAGTCTAACCCTTCCTTTGCAAGCAAACTAAGTGAGGCTTCCATAAGTTTTACATTCATATAAAGAGATAGAGCTAAAGTGAGGAAACAAACTAGACGTAAATCTTTCCTTTTGCCTTTTTTACTTTTTTGTGGAAAACTGGAAATGGTGAAACAGCCGAAAGTGTAACAGAATCAGAAGACAAAAAACATTGAACGATTGAAAGGAGTTTTATCAAGAAGCCCCGTGCAATCCTCAATAACACACAGCCAGGCACGAGTGATTCATCTGTGAAGGTTTTGACTTGAGTGCTAGAGATTAATCTTTGACAGGATCACTTCTTAATAATATCTTAATTATCACTTTATCATAATAGTTTCAATTTCAAAATCGAATTCAAACACTAAATTGAGCTCAAAATTAAAGGAAGTGAGGAACTTTAAAACAGTCTCGCGAGCTGAATCAACAAGTTTGACATTTAATTTAGAACAATAAATAATAAGCAGGATGACCATCGTAATAAATACCTTCGATTGTAGTGGGTGTTATTACCACAAATGTGTAAATTAATTGTAAGGACAGGAGTTGTTTGAATTGCACACAAACCTTGTGCTTTGAAGTGAAGCATTCAAAAATTTCGACAAAAACAATGACGGAGTATCGACGAGAAATGGAGCAGGAGGGTTTCTCCCCCGAGGAATTTGTGGAGCGCCTTGCCTGGCGAACAGTGACTTCTGGAGGAGATTTCGACCCTGAAGTACTCCATTCGACTTTTTCGGAGGCCATAGGGAACCTTCAGATCATTCTGGAAAACCAGCGGGCGAAATGTAATAAGCTCGAAGGCATATTGGGTAACGAAGAACGGAATATGAAGGCTCGGATGGTTCTACTGCTTCATCGAAACGGAACTGCCACCGAAAATCTCTCCGTCCTGGAAAAGAAGGTACTGAGGGAGAGATGATAAAAAATAGCCAATTCGCCAATTGTTTGTTATAAGGCTCTTAATGATTTAGAATTTGGGTTATGCTTTTATAATAGGTCAACTCTGTAGCCACTAAAGTGGTTCACTTGGGAGATCAGCTGGAATCTGTGAATCTACCGAGGGAAAGAGCGAGTGAAGCGGCGACCCTGATGAGACATTTGGCAGACTTCCTTCAACCCGGAACCATTCTGCTTTCCGATCTCTTCAGGGAGAAAGAAAAACTTTTCGAAGCGGCAGAAGTTATACAAAAGTTGCAGACGATTGCTCAAGATTTGACCAACGCTGGCGGAACAAGTCCTTCCAAGTTTGATGGAGCTGTGAAGAAAATAAACCAGAAGTATGATGAAATCGAACGAATGCTCATTGAAGAGTTTGTTTCAGCCCAGACTCGCGAAGACCACGAGAGAATGAAGACAATCGCTCATATCCTCTACAATTTCAAGGGATATTCACAATGTGTAGATTTGTTTATTGAACAGAGCCAAAGGGTATGTTGATAGTATGGAATTTAGCTACGACTTTAGCTTTAATTTTAAGTATCACTTGATTTAACCATGCGATATTTACTAGGGGGCTTTTACTGGAAAGGATGTGTTCGACGATGTTGTTCCACTATGTGAAATTAACAAGCCAGTTATTGAGCAAGTATTTCCAAACCCAGAGAATACTCTGGGAAAATTCGTTATTCACATCTTTCATAGGAGAATTCAGGAAACTGTTACGTCTCAATTGTATGAGAAGCAAATTAATCATGACAAATTCCTGAGGAACCTGGCATCTCTCTATGCAAAAACAAAGAAAGTTGTGAAACAGCTGGAGAATTTCGACTTGGGAAGTGACTCGTCCTTTTTAGACAAAATTACAGAACAGATTTTCCGGAGTCATCTAGAGTCATACGTTAAAATCGAAGTTAAGTGCTTACAGACAAAGAGTAATCAAATACTTACAGTTTATTATGAAAAGCTTGGACATCAAAAGAGAGCAATTCAAAACAGGTTTGTATATAATAACGTCGTATCATTTGACAGATTTCATTATTCTTAATATTCTTGCTATTTTACGTTTAAACTTTTCCAATCGATATTAGCTTTCAAGATTTCCGAAGAGATATCCAAGCTGTAATTGGAAATAGAGCTAACATCAATATTGCTCAGATTGAAAATTTTGGTGGAGAAACATTCCTGTCAGAAGAAGTAGCAATTAATCTTCTTCAGGAAAGTAGAATGGCTTATTCCAGATGTGGATTACTGTCCAAAAAGTCAGAAACTTCAACAAATGCTTCCCAAATATTCGATATTTTGACACAGTCGTTGCTTAAAGAGCATGTGGACTATGCCTTGGAACTCGGGTTGCAAGGAATCCCTATTCCTGATGCGAAAACTCAGCCTTCAATTTACTTCTTCGATGTGGTGAAAAGTTGTAATGCAATTGTTCACTTGTATGAAAAAGAATTTGTGGACTCCCTTCTACCACTAATTACGTAAGTCAAATCTAATAAAGGAAAACTGAGAGTGTGAGTAATATAATACCTACTTGAAAATATGATTCAGAGCTTCACCAAAGTTGGGAGAATGTATGGAAAAGAAAAAGGTAGCACTGGAGCAGATCGAAATGAAGTTGGATTTGGGCTTAGACCGAGCAGTGGAAACTATTGTGGGATGGGTCAAAGTTATTCTACAAACAGAACATAACAAAAAGGAATACTTTAAATCAGAAACGTTTAATGAAAACGAAAATCTCAACACAGTGTCTCCTGTAAGTATTAAACCTCTTGCCATTTATATTTCGTTGATTAGTACAGATTCTTGATTTCGTATTGTCTGAAAAGGCCTGCGGCAAGATTGTTAAGTTTGTCAATGCACAAGCAGCTAAGATGAAGGATTCTATGGATGGGAAAAATATAGAGGCTGTTCTTCTTGAGCTCGGAACAAGGTTGCATCGAGTAATTTATGAGCACGTTCTTCAATTCCAATACAGCTCCATCGGTATGATGCATTACAGCAGTCAAATTATGCGTGGTTGTATGATGCCATTAAAACTCTGTCATGTATGATGTTAGGTGCCTTAAGCGTCCTCTGCGACATTAACGAATACTTAAAGTGTGTTAAAGAATTTAAACTGCCATTGGTGAACCGAATATTCGAAACACTCAAAAGTCTCTGTAACCTGTTATACGCTCTACCTAAAGAACTCAATAAGATTATTAACCAAGACGAACTGGTAATATATGCTAATCAGGCTTCTAATTCTATATTCAAGTATCAATGAACTACGATTTATATTGAATCTTATCAATGTTTTTAGGCTAGCGTCGATTCATCAATACGAATGAACTTCGTGCAGCTAAGGACGGACTTCAAAACTGCCAGACTTCACCTCAATCCTAATCAGTTGAGTAATATGAAATAGTTTCTAGATGAACGGTATGAAAAAATCATGTTACCAAAGAAGAAAGAGAAGTTTAATAACAAAAAGCTTATGGTTCTTTAATGTGTGTATGCCTATCAGTTCATCCGCATAATTTATTGAACAGACAAACAATCGTATCAGCATATCACTGGCGAATAATTCATGTGTAGGCAACAATATATCAGCATATCTAATTCATAGGAATATTAAAAATTCACGCGTATTCGAAGAAGTGTAAACAGAGTAAACATAGTATTTGCTAACTAAATCGTACAAAAACGACTAAAATGAATTCTAATCACCGTCAAGCAGTTACCTATTACAAATAAAGACTTAGAAAAGGAGTTACGTAGTAAACGCAGATTCGACATCGTAAATTGTTTAGAAACAGAGCGAGGACACACTTTCACAATTACGAATTATAATACAAATAAATCATATACCTCTGGAAGAACTATGTTAAATCGATCAGAAACGCGGAAGATATCCATTTAATTTAAGTGAGGCTGCATTTACGACAAATTAACGCATTCTGTATGAGTTCTTTTCATGAAGAGATCCCAATTCACCATCAAAGTCGATCTGCACTGCAAAATCAAGATCACGATTGTTGCGGGAATTCTGCTTCAATGAAAACCGTCCTGTGATTTCCTCCCCCTATCAAAACAGTAAGTGGAACCAGTTTCAGACACTGCAAAATAGTTGATCAAGTATACAATCATAAAACTTAACAAGTACCTTTTTAACAGTGGCGTAGTCGTGCAAGTAGAACACGGTTTGTTTCCAGTGAGTGTAGGGTGCTTCAGGTGCCGTTGAAAACCAGGTCCGCTTGTGACACTTAGAGAACTCGACAGTGAAGTATGTGACAACAGCATGGATATAATCATCATGCCGAGCAAGAAGCCGGAACGGCACATCAAAGTTAAGATCTTGTTTAGTCATAGTATTCAAGTCGATTTCCAGCAGTGGGCAGTTGGAAGTAACCACCTTAATATTTTTCACCAATAATATTATAAATTAATTTGTCCTCGCTGTCTATTTAAAGAAACGATAATAATCATCATCAATTAATATATAGTACCATTTTCTGATCCACAACATCCACTAAAGGCTCTCGGATAGCTACATCGCGGAGACAACTCATGTTGAATCCGTAGACATCATCCCACCAGTGGATTTTGTCGTCTTTGTACTGCCTATCTTCAATCGCAGTTACGTACAGCGAGCATTTATCGGGAAACAACATTCCATCGGTTTTGAGCCATTTGTCTCGCGCAAAGAGCACCGTTTCAAGCATGGACTCATAAAACAGGCAATATCCCATCCATTCTGATATTATAATATCCACTTTCTCGATTCCATCAGGTAGAACAACCTCTTCTACTTTCCCTGTAACCAAAATTAATATGAATTTAGAGATCATGCTAATGAGAGTGCAGGTACTTCGATTCTAATCTAGACTCACCCTTCACAATGGTAACAGTATCTGACAACCCGTTAGCTTCGACTATAGTTTTAGCATGAGTGGCTATATTCGAGCACTCAATTCCTATTACTCGAGCTGCACCAGCCTTAGCTGCAAACATGGACAAGATTCCAGTCCCGCATCCAATGTCCAGAACAATCTTTCCCTAAGCAATACATATATGATTTGCTTAAGAACAAGCTACCATAAAACCACGGAGTCAGACGCTAAACCTTTACTTACTTGGAACAAGTGTTTGTTGTAGTACATTGAATTACGATACGTCATGGTTCGCACTTCATCCTTCAACATCTCCTCGTGAATGCCAAAATGGGCGTAAGAGTCGAAGTAGTAGTCTTTCGACGTCATTTCATCGACCGTCACATCACCGGGCTTCCCATTTGTCTCTGCAGTGACTTCTTTCTGGTTATCCATTTCCATACTCACTCCTGGATCAGGTCTTGCCTCTGCCTGCAAGCCAGAATACAATATGCTGCACAAAACGTTTAAGTGAAGGAACCCATACACTAATTATCCTTTACAACAACATTAACGGTGTTTAAAAATCTTGTCTTTAGTAAGTCAAACTATCGATCTCCTTTTCAATTCCTCATCATTCCATCCTATACGACATTCTACCGGTCTACGAGCAATATGAATGGTTCGAGTTCTCTGCCTACCATCACAAACCATCAAGTCATTTCTGAATCTCTTTGTTCGACGAAAGTGTGAAAAGAATGCTTTGAGTCTGACACCACCACCGAAAAAAAATACGACTTGCTCAACCGGCGACTTATACTTTCAATACAAGTCATCATCCCCTCCACACCAACATACATAAAACGATAAAACGATAATCAATCCAATGATTCCTTCCCATCCCTTACACCCCCTAACTTAATGCCATGTACATTCAAAACGTAAAATATGTTTCTCATAAAATTTTACAAAAAAATGACTATAGATTCCTTTGTTCGTTCTCCCGACAATATAAACCCAACTTAAATCTCACCGATGTATCACCAACCAAATGAAAAGTCTTCTTACCATTTTGATTCTGAAGAGACTCGTCGTCGCACACAACACAACAAGTACTGATTCGGTGATGAGGTGCTACTTATCAAGTCCGCCGGATAAGTCGAAGATGATAAGGACAATTAATATAATAATTAATCCCCGGAGCTTGTCTTCTTCTGTGGACGCGGCGGAGGACGAGTGAACAAGGAGACCTCGCGTGAGAGTGCAGCCTCACAAGTAAGAAGAGAAGAAGAAGAGAAGAGAGTGATGGAGTGCTCGTCTTTCGCCGTCTTCTCTCTTCTCCACCGCCGCTTCCCTCGACTCACATTCAAGTCGTCCGCCTCCAAAACCTGAGTCCCCGCTCTCCCAC
>Ga0194135_10003009_pt1 | contig 10284 bp, 12 predicted proteins | sample LitLau_LLRF_2013_FD_134024 | JGI IMG/M metagenome (GOLD analysis project Ga0194135, IMG submission 134024) | Freshwater sediment microbial communities in response to fracking from North America - Little Laurel Run_MetaG_LLRF_2013 (version 2) | ecosystem: Environmental > Aquatic > Freshwater >... | reverse complement strand
TGCCCTTGCATTCCCCCTTGAATCATTTGATTCTGCCCTTGCATTCCCCCTTGTACCATTTGATTCTGTCCTTGCAATCCCCCTTGGACCATTTGATTCTGTCCTTGCATTCCTCCTGGGACCATTTGACCTTGGCCAGACATTCCCCCTTGGACTTGCCCTGGGATGACACCCTGCTGCGACATCTGAGTCATTTGTCCGCCTTGCATTTGAGGAATACCCGTCTGCTGTGGCATTTGAGTCATTTGACCTGCAACAGAAAAACTGTGAATCAATATATATGCAGGAAGCGCTCATAACTACAGCATGAAGGCGGAAGCTTGATTGTCTAATAGGGTAAACACGCCGTAATGTTGCTCTATTCACCTTGAGTCATCTGTCCCCCTTGCATTTGTCCTGGAATACCTCCCTGCTGTGCCATATTCGGCCTACTTGGATAGCCTGCTTGCATGGGACCGCCCATCCCTTGCTGTTGCTGTTGCGGGGGCATAAACGACACATTCCCTCTTGGCCCCATTGGTCGATTTCCAGGAGTGCCCATAAAGTTCTCCTGCGGAACTAGTCCTCGCGACCCGCCCAGTTGACCTTGTTGAGGATTCATGGTATGTGGTCCTCCTGGGCCCCCTTGTTGAACAGGTACTGGCCCTTGTGGTTGCCCCGGCTGACTGTTGTAACCATAGTTTTGGTTCATTCCTGAATTAAAATACAATCCTTCCAATTTTTGCAACTCCAGTTCTAGATTCAATTCTTAAAAATATTGATAGTTAGATTAATCTAAGGAAGTGTGAAAGTGAGTTTACAAAAGGGATACCCTGAGTTTGCTGCATTTGCTGTTGTTGTTGTTGGAGCAATGGATTTTGATTTGGTGGGGGTCCGGCCTGGAATGCTTGTCCTTGTCCTGGATTTCCCATTTGACTCGTCGGTTGTGATGGTCCTCTCAGTTGTTGACGTAAAATTCCTTGCCTAGGGTTTTGACCTGGGGCGGGTCCAGCAGGGCCCTGAGGGAACTGTTGGAATTGATTTGGTCCTCCAGGTGAAACAGTCCGACCGCGAAGGAGGTGCTGATGAAGAACTGCTTTTGATCCCATCCTCGGGCCGCCTGGTGGTCCTAATAAAGGAATTAAGATTAAGGGCGATGACGAAGTACTTACACACGATAAATTAATATCGAATTAAAATAGCAGTGCTAACCTTGAGCTGGTTGTGGCGGGTAGTAAGGTTGTTGAGGTGGCTGTTGGGGAGGTGGTTGCTGCTGAGGCTGTCCATTGTACCATTGTGGTGGTCCGGGTTGATAGTTTGGTGGGGGTTGATTGCCCCCTGGACCCATTGGATTCTGTCCACCTCCAAACTGGCCGCTCTGAATTTCACCATTTAGAATAACCTCATTAGCTAAGAACTTTTGAAGTTCTGTTTCTAAAGACTTAAGAAAAGGTGGGCTCACTCCAATTTGGTTCGGCATTGACGGCGCGTTTTGAATTGGAACATTAATTTGCTGTTGTTGCTGTTGCTGCTGAGCTTGAGCCGCTGCGGCTGCAGCAACTTGGGCCAACTTTTGTTGTTCCTGTTGAGCCTTCGTGAGGCGTTTCTTCCGCGGGACTTTGGGTTTGGTAACTTTCGGAATTGAACCCCTTGGACTCTGATCCGACATCATGGAGATTGGAGTGTCCGGTTTGAGAATAAGTTCTTCCCTGATATGAATCTCGGGCTTCACATCAATTTCCTCCGGTGGGAGTGGGACGGGTTCTAGGAAGTGCGTAAATGGTTTCACAAAGTTATGAGTATGGAGCTTATTGAGACGATGAGCCTCTTCGTAGCGAAGTGGCTTCCGTTCCATTTTCACAGCTCCGAACCAAGCCCAAGAGAGTGGAGCCGGATTCCGTTGCCCTTCTAAGATTTCCCATGGACTCACACGCTGTTTTTCCCAGACTTGAAGTCCCTGTAAATAATATTGCAATCAAATTATGAGGTCGCGGATACGGACGGCCGTAAGTTAAGTCAGGTAACCTAATGGAAGTAAACTTGCAAAAGTAAGTTGTGATCAAATCAAAATAAACTTACCGGCTTCTTGTCAACATACTCAAAGGACTGAACTCGATTCCCTTTGGAATCTACAATCGTCGAAGTGGACTGTGTGACAATAATTTCGGCAAAAACGCGAGAGAACGGAAGGAGCTGTCGAAGGGGTTTGATTGAATCCGAATCCCGATCCGTGAGTTCCTTTTTGAGTTTTTTGATTAAGTTCAAATTCTGTTTCCTCACTTCCTCAACCCGGTCTCCGGCTTCTGTGACTTGAGTGGAATGGACAAGAGCCGTCACCATGTCCACCACCGTGAAAAACACGTCACTAGTATTCCAAAAGAAAAGAATCCATAACCCTCACGCCCCAGAACTAAAACTCATTCCAAGAGGAAACTCACCTATTGGTATTCAAATCAACCACGGAATGTGTGACCAATTGCGTTAAAACGACTGCCCACTCCGCCGTGGCTTGGGTACTTCGCTGAACTGCTTCAAACATTCCACCAACTAGGCTGAGGCGGAGTCTGAGTGCGTCTCTCAGTGTCTCTGATTTCCCTTCTGCATCCTGTTGATAGAAATTAAGCTTTCGTTCATTCAGAGCTCCACCAATCACCTTCTGGGTTTTGTTTTCGGAATTCATTACAGCTTCCTTGGCATATTGGAGTAATTGTGTGAATTGGGTGAGGAGACTCTGGAGAAGGCTTTCCCTCTGCTCATCCTGACCCCGTAAACATGTTAGGATCAGAGCAAGAAAAGGAAGATGAGAGTGTAACCCGGTCCCTGATGCTCTCTTCGGGGCTGTTTTTGGCCATAACGTACTCTCCAGCACATTTCCTACAATTCCATCAACATTTTGTCCAAGTTGACCTTGATGTCCAAATTGAAAAGATTGAAACGCTCACCTGCGTGTCTCAAGACACGACCTTGGACTTGCGTCGATAGTTTTTCAACCAATGGAGCTACGAGCCAGGCCGAAGCAGCAGAGATCCCACGTCCTTCACTCTTCCTTTCTGGCAAATTCCCACGGTCCCCCGATGTGCTTCTATTGCTCTGATTACTCGGCGGCGTCTTGGCCATTGACTCTTGACCTTTCTTTCCGGATCGTGGACTTTTCCCTGGAGCTGGAGAAGGCGTTGCTGAATGAGGAATCACGTACTCTTGACCTAGAAAACGGAAACAGGAACAAATGAAACCTAAATCATGACGTCCCCGTAATGTTGAGATTATTCTGTCATTGCTCTAACCGGCTTCTTCTCCTAAATGGAAAACTTCGAGAGCAGAGCGTGCAACCGTATCCAACCAGGCTTGATATTCCGAGGAATTATTTACGAGCTGCCGATTTTGAAGTGTCAATGCAACCCAAGCTTCTCGTAAATTCCATTGATCCAATCTCTCCATAATAATCCGGGGAACTTGGGTCCTAGGCTCCAGGGCATCGTCCGGAATTACTAATTCCGGGTAGCAAATAAGGTGAAGAAGACGCTGGGCTTGTTTTGATGAAACGATTGGATCCAGGAGCATGTCCTCTTGACAGAGTTCAACGGGATTGCGCAAACAACGCTGTCGAACCCAAGGCTCTGCGCACATTTGTTGAAGAGCGCTCGAAGCAAAACTTGCAAGTGTTCTCGGCTCAGGTCTACATAAGAAAAAAAGGAGAAAGAATGGCGTATACTTTCTAAGCAATCACAAAATGAGAAATCTTCCAGAATCCAATTTTTGTATTTACCTAATTCCATCATTTCGTTCTAAAGGGAGTACATCCGAAGTACCCAAAATATGTGAGATTGACAACTCTCCTGGTGGCATCCCAGGCCTTTGCTCCCTCCGTCTCTCATTGGTTATTGCCGCATCCGCGAGGAGTAGCATTGCTTTGAGGGCGGCCAGGACAGCTCCAAGAGTAATACTACAGTGAGTAGCTGAGAGAAGGCGACGATCTGCGCTAAGCTTGAGAATACTCGGTTGCATGTTGGGATTCATGACGTCGTGGGTTTTGAAGAGACTGAGGAGCAAGTAACAGGTGAGACGTGCTCCAGCTTCCGTGTCCGTATCTCTCGGTCCGCGACTCTCATTCCAAGCTTTCAAGAGGGAAGGGACTGCCTGTACCACAATATCCTGGAGCGTGAAACACTGTCGAGCCACTAGCATCGCCGTCAGCGTAGCCAAACTGGAATGAATACTCAAATGTTTCACATCAATCTCAGCCAAAACATCTGCATACGCTGCCACATGTCGGGATGGACTACACAAGGACTGGAGGACCCCAAGCCATTCCGGTGCAAGTGCAGGACAAACCGCCGTCACTAAAAATAAAACAAAAGGTTATTAAACCAGCAACCATCAAAGATGTAAATATTTGACCTTCTGGTAGTGCATGTGAGGTGAACTAGTGATTAATGTCTTACTTTCAGCGCAGAGGGAAGCGAGGTCATTCAGTCTCTCAGCATCCGCTTCGTTACAAATGCTAAGGACTGAATTGCATACAAAACTGTAGCGACAGCTTCCACTTTCATTCAATTGACGAACTATTTGAGGATCAACCTATTACCCAATCAAAAATTTAATTTAGAAATCCAGTAATTCAGTAACCAAAATCCTTCCAAGTTCATGGAAGCGGAAACTCGAAGTGAATGATCTTGATAATAGGAAAAAATCAATCTGTGTACCTTCCGCCTAGGATTATCAAGACACTGCGTCATGAAGGAATTATTAAATGCATAACTTGATTCCAACGTCGGTTGAACTGCAGTACAGAGGGAGAGTCTTAACTTTGCTGAAAGTGGGTTTAGTAGTTCAGCAAAGTTTTTAGATCGGAGGAAATTGCAGCTCGCTTGGAGATCCGTAAGGTATGCCAAGGTACACCGTTCAGCAGAAGTACAGTCAAGGGGAATAGTAAATCGACGCATGACGCGAATTAGTCCTTCCCAAGCCTCAGAAGTCATCTCAAGGTCCACTAGAAAAGTAGAGGAATTATGAATCTGCAGACACCATTAGCGGTTTGCCGTTGAGAAAAGAACTTACGCAGAAGGGAGCAATGGTATCGCCGAAGTATTGCAACTACTTGCATCAGGAGGGAGGTGGTAAATTGGGTTGTGATTGGACTTCCGCGTTGGCTCAACTGCGCCTCAACATCCGGAAGCTCTCTCAGAATTTGCACCGTCGTTTCAATTATCCCCATCACGTTGAGTCCCACTTCCATCAGCTCAGTTAGGAAAGTTATATGCTCCACCGTTGGCAGACAGCTACTTCGCCCTGAAAGTTATCAACCAAAGCTCTTACTATCTCAACTAACCTCCAATAAGAAATTTACGGCCTTTTGTGGATAAATTATGAACGGCGTCTCACCCGCTGCAAAGGACGACAGCATTTCAAGCACAGTTGAGGCAGTGGTCGAGGTGAGTGCATGTTGGTCAAAGTACGGAAGCCCCATGAACTTGCTCTGAAAATTCTCCAAAGAGATTTCATTCTTGGAGTGTTTCTTTACCCGACTCCCGTCGGCAATATCATAACAAAACTTTTTCGTAAACAATTTCGTCAAGTCCTTTGAGATTTTCTTGACCATGTGCTTGGATTCGTCTCGAGCTCTGCCCACACCGTAGAGGAGAATATGCCGCTGATTCGCTTCATGCTGGTAAGCCTCGTCCTGTGGCAGAGGAAAATGAGTGACGTAGAGTCTATGCCTGGATTGTCGTGACACTTCCACTGGGGTTGTATTATTCATATGGTGATTCGGTGTTCCACCCGCTCCTCCATTCCTGGAATTCCCTGCAGAGTCAGACTGACTATTCGAGTTACTATTCGGATGTTGGTGACTAGATTGGATGGAAGCAAATCCAGGAACGTTGTCCTCCTTTGGGGAATCAATTTGATCCATATTCTCTTGCTGCTCTTGTGTAATGTGTCGTAGAATTCGATCCAAGTCATCATCAATATTATCCATTCTATCGTCGTAGTCTTGGTGTCGGTGGGGTGCTTCCTGGAGGCGGGGAAGGGGCTGGAAGAGGGGCCCTCCGCCGCGACTGCTCCCATCGTCCATGAGATCGTGGTGAGGGGTTGCTCCAGGTGTCACTGTGGAAGAGACAGAGGCGGGAGTGCAAGGACCAGCGTGAGAGCCTGGGCCTTGGCCTGGAGTGGCTACAGATTGAATTTGTTGCATCCCAGAATGTCCCATTGGCGGAAGTGGTGGGGGTGGGAAGGCGGAGAGGTCACCACGGGCTACGAGCATGCATAGGTACGTATCATGAGAGAAAATGTCGTGACGAATCAGGGCTGCAAACAAATGGACTAGGGATGAAAACTTGACTTTGCTGCTATTTGTTGAATCATCTGAAAATGGAAAACAAATCACACAGTTTGGAACGGGGTGCACGAAATTTCTAAAATTGAGCTAAAGTTTGTGTTTACGCTACCAAGAGTCGGTGCATCCGTGTCTAAATATTTGAACAATAAATTGTGATATATTGGAAGTCCCGTGTACCCTTCCGCCTCTTCCTCATCCTGAGCGTTGATGTTGCTGTTACTATTCGGCAGGGCAATAGGTGGTTCCGAAAGGCCGTTGGCCCCTTGTGACTCACTCCCGCTGTTAGTATCAGTCCCATTCGTCACTTCGTCCCCAGACATATTTTCATGCTTACTATTTTCAGTGCTGTTACTATTTTGGGCATTGTGACTTCCGCCATCCTGCTGATCGTGAGCAGACGTGACAAGGTTCTGACGGTGTTCCAAAAGCCTTGCAACAACGAGGGCTCGATGATCCCCCGTTCGGTGAGGCCCCACGGCCCATTGACAGAGAAGGAGCACAATTGGAGCATCATTCTCAACTGGGGATTCCTTACAAATCGGAGTACTCGCAAACATTTTCATGTATAAGGTTTCAATCGAATTGGAAGTTTCCACTTTATCGAACGAGTATGAGTCGAGGGCTTCTAGGGCTGCCAAAACTTTTTGTAACGTAGGTCCTAAAATATAAGTTTTACAAAAGCCTAAAGTTAATGAAACCTATTTAAGAAGTTAATATTAGTTAATAAAATTTCAAATTATTTTTACCGGCTGAAGACTGTTGCCATTCCTCACAGGCCCATTTAGCTTCTACGGCTCTACTTCGTAATCGAATCTGTTCCTCGATGGACCTCAGTTGAAGGCGTATGATTGGATCATTTGCTCGTGGAGGCATTGGAAGTTCTGAAGGGGAGACGGCTAACAGATCCAAGGGACTTCCCGGCGGGAGTGTTGTCCGTGTACTCGTACTCTCCACAGACCCGTAATTGGGGGAAGCGGCCGGGGAGAAATTATTTCCATTGAACACCATTGCAGTGGGACACTCAATCACAATCACTTGGAGGGCACTCACGAGGCAGAGAATCGTACTCCGGTGGAATTGACAGTGAAGATGCTCAATTAGCTTGGCCGGGGGTTGCATTGGGACAGTGAAACCGGAAGGGACCTCCATTTCTGCAAAGAGGGCTGAGAGCCGTCGTGACGCTAAATGAGCCAGTCGACGGGCTAACAGCTCCGACTGAGCAATGTCTGGAATGAAAGTGAGGATTAGAGGCACAAGGGCTTTCCAGCCGCCATCTTCTAAACTCCGCATCCGGTCACAGGCGTCAATTATCCATTGAAGCCAATCAAACCGATCCAGTAGCCCCTCCTGGAAAAAGCATTTTCAAATTAGAAGTATTCGTGAAGGAAAATCCGAGTATGCTTGGTATGTATTTGTAATTTTTTGTAATGATTCCTTGAACTTACTTCGTGTAAATGCTTAGCTAGATCTGTACAGTATTGCCATTGCCGAAGGCTGAGGCTCCCATCCTCCGAACTTGGCGTGGAGCCAATGGCTGAGCTGGTATGAGTCGGAGTCAAGGATGATCCACCCCCGAGACTGGAATTTGAGCCAGGATTACTATTCGAGCCAAGAAGATTCCCCGACCCATTCCCACCGTTGTACCAATCCGACAATCGTAGGAGTATGTCTTTCAAGCATCTCAGTAGTGACACGGTCCATTCTGTAAAATAAAAAAAAACGTCAATGAAATAATGCATGTGCCAAATTGGAAAATTGGATGCTTGGGAGCTTGAACTGAGGCAAAGTACCTTGGGTCGGATCAGGCATTTGCCGTTTCTTGGTTTTGGCTTCCGAGATGGCGGAATTGTAACTGGCCTGAATTTTGAGGAACCAAGCTGCACGGAGAAGCGGAACGGAGTGCTCGGCTAGCGTTAGGAATATCTCTTCCCTTTTGTTAAAAATTGGAACACGTTTAGCAAGGACCGCAAGTGGTTTCGTCCCCGCCAAATCCTTCATATAAATGTCCACGACGTGCTTGAGTCTTGGGGTCACCGGCCAAAAATTATCTTTGGTATTCACTTGCAACCGACGTTTCCCACCCGAGTCTGGTAAAGCATTCAGTTCGGCCTTTTTTGCAATCGTTCCATTGATGAAGGTGCCAAGCTGTGTAAATAGACATATTAAAAATCCTTCCCTGAGTAAAACACCTCTAAAAGTTAGATAGAGATTGAGAAAAGCTTAGAGTCAGTGGGTGTCTGGGGGAAGGATGGGGAATCGTTCTCCTTAACGAAATCGGAGGACGAATTTCGGAGGTCATAGGAGGGGAACAATGGACAACTCAATTCCTAATAGTGACTGATATGCTACAACAAGCTAACTCGGCTGCCATCAAGGGAACTCATCCATCAGCTCCTCCGGAGAAAGTGCTTCCAGAAATCTCTATTCTAAGTAATCCCGTCCTATAAAACCCGCGTATATAAGACCCCGTTTTGGAGAACTTGGTCCGTCTTATGGACCATTTACATGCTAATTGAAACTGTATAAGATCCCACCAACCCTTTTTAAGACCCGTTTTGGATCCCAAATTTCGCATCAAAGCCGCGTTTTTGAAGATTCTTACAGAATTGCCTTCCCTTTTTAATGGAAACGAACTAAAAGCTTTAATCTAAAGGTATCTATAGTGCCCACAAAAGCCACCGTGGGTCATGGATCCATCCCAAACTTGTTCAACGCCCGTGTTCCGAACCTAATCTTACCCGGGTCATGTAATTTGGGTACACCGCCCATAAGACCCACCGTCTATAACACCCCACTTAGGCTGCTTCCCATTGGGGGTCTTATATAGTAACGGAATACTAATTCCGAATTACTCAAGTGTCCTCCCAGGTTACAAAGTTTATTCTAAGATTCCTGTCGCCTTAATTTTTACTATTGAATCTAAAAGATCCAATAGATCTTGTAGATTCAAAGGACCTGATCCATTACCTTTGCAGCACTCAGATTGATGTTCTTGGCTGTACCGAACTCATCAGACAGCTGAGGAATATGAGAGAATCCTTGTTTTACGTTAATTGCAGTCAGTTCATCCTGGAGTGACACAGAAATCATAAATTAGTAGGAGGCAGCGGCTGGAGCATTCGGCGCATAAAACTCTTTTGCATGATTTATGACTACTACTACATTAATTCCGCATCAATTGTCAGTTCACCTCTTTTTGCTTTGCTTCTTGTGGATAAACATCTGGTGGTCCTAGTCTTGCCCTTTTCAGTGGCCGATTCTCATAAGAGAATCCCGCCATCGAGTCTAGTTCAGAGAAAACAGAACAGAAGGCAACAATTAATCCAACTTTCAATTAAATCCTATTTCTGCTGGTCATTACAGTACAGCACAACTGAATGAATCACTCCTTCAAGCTTACCTCGGAAGTTTAACATGATGATTGGTTAAGGTTAAAAAAAAATAAGGTGGTGTGGTTTTGGTGATTAAATTAATCCATTGTAGGGTATTTGTTGATCATCTTCCACTAGCTGCTGCTGCACTGGATATCCGTCATACTTGTAACTAACAACTAACCTTAACCTTCCAACTACGCATAAATTATTGAAAAATCTTTGGAAAGGAAGAAATATAGTTATTAAGGAAAATGTTATAAGGATAAGATCTCTGTCTTGAGCATGGATAAATTGAGATAAATCGGGGTGGGGTGATCAACCTATCAATAAATCTTGATTCTAACTAAAAACTTTATAATAAAAGAATCTTATCTTGTGTTTCTGAAATCTGTACAAAACAAGATCGAATCAAAATTGATTAATGTGAAAAATGGACTGGAATAGTGGAATATGAGTCAAGAACAACAACAACGCCAAATCTCTCGTTTGTCTCGTTTGCCCTTTTTCCATTTTGTATTTATTTGACACAGAATTTCAAAAAGTTCCACTTTTCCATCTCACACTACCGCCGCGTCCATGTACTCCAGGTATCAT
>Ga0194135_10003008_pt1 | contig 10285 bp, 5 predicted proteins | sample LitLau_LLRF_2013_FD_134024 | JGI IMG/M metagenome (GOLD analysis project Ga0194135, IMG submission 134024) | Freshwater sediment microbial communities in response to fracking from North America - Little Laurel Run_MetaG_LLRF_2013 (version 2) | ecosystem: Environmental > Aquatic > Freshwater >... | reverse complement strand
TCCCTATATTTACTGCTGGCTGAATGAGCACTTCCGGCTGGAGGCTCTCCGATGCTTCCGATGCTTTCGGACTCGACGCTCTCCAATGATCCACCCCGGCATGGAAGTTAATGGAATGCTGACGAGGACAGATTTAGTGATTAGAAGGAATCAGTCCCCGGTTATTCATACAACGAGCTTTAGATCTCATCACCCTCCTCTAGCTGCTCAGTTTCCATTAACAGATCCACCGTCATCCAGGGGGCTCCGTCCAGAATTGGTTTTTATTACGACGACCACGTCAAGGTCACCATCCCCACCAGCTGATGGAGACGACATTGTACTTGAACAAGTAGCATCTCCAAGGAGGGGTAATCGTGCATCGGAATAACTGGAAGAAACTGATGATAGCTATCATCAGTTTAGACCGGTGAAAATAGGACAAGCACAGTGAAGGTCACCGATGCAGACCCTTTCTTTATAATCCCTAGCACTAACTGCAACGTTAGTCTCGGTCGAGTTCATATAGCGACTGTGGAGATCCAGTCTTAACGCCTAACGTCTAAAACGCCTAATGTCCCTGACGCCTAACGCCGTCTAAAATCTTAAAATTAACTTCCGAAATAGGATTAATGCGTTCCTAAGAAACTGAGTTGAATAATTTATTAGACAAAGCTTAGATGAAATTAAAAAGTGTAGAAGGTGTTAGTATCACGCAATGATCTTCAATCTTGTCATTAGTTTAAATTGTGTAACATTAATTTTAGCAATAGTTGACCCAACGAAGAAGATGGGATAGGAATGAAGTTGCATTACTATATTACCATTGTTGTAAACATCTCTCTGTTTCTTTATTCAAATTGTGTTAGTCAATTACTTCATGTGCGCTCGCTTCATCATTAAATAGATAAGCAAGATAAGAACTTAGGATCATCACTTTAAAAGGATTCTAACTAATGCAATCTTACTTTTACACTCTCAACGGACCCCACTACAAATTTCGACTGCAAAATTTTTGGCATCTTCTGTATGCGCCTTAATTTCGTATTATTATTCATTATTGACTGCCACTTTTGGTTACTTACAGCAGCTATATTGAAAATTTTACACTCGTTGACTACCCTTAAACATAATTTCTCTCTGCATGGATCCCAAAAGTACACTCAGATTCTTATTTTCATTTGTTTTGTAATGTAAATGCTGCTGTCTTTACGCAACGAATCCTAAATGCATACCACAAACCCGAACTTTGGCGACAGGTTGTACACGACATCTGTAAACTTTCATTCATTCATCAACTTCTGTTTTTCGAACCAATCAATCCCTGTACCGCATCACATTTTGCGCAGGCGTATAGACATAAAAAAAAATAAGTAATGACTTTTTGTTTCAAAAGGGGTTCAAGTTCAATTCAAGTTTTTCCCCATTTCGGAGACCATTTTAGTTCACAGACGCAGGAATCGAGATCAAGGAAGGAATGGATGGAGAGGATTGAGATTCATCGTTTTCAAACTTAATTAGCTGCAAGGGACTTTATGTGCTGCTTAGGCCAAAGCAGGGTTACCCAATTGAATAAATGACGAGGAGGACCAGATGAAGAACCAGAAATCGGGCAAGCAAAAGGGGAGAAATTGAATTTGACCTACTGCATTTATTTTTGTCAAAAGGCAGACAGGAAACTCATAAGGAAAACATGTTTATTAAGCTAACTGACTCTATGATGAAGATGATAATGATAAGATCGATTTGCATTCCACCATCAACAAAACTATTTTCTAAAACAAATCCCCTGAAATATTTGTTGGGTTTTTATTTATCAAATTGGAATTGGAATCACAGTTCTGCAAAAGTTAATTTTTGCTCCTATTTTCTTTGCGGAAGGTGGCTTCTAATCTCCATCACCATTTAGTATGCGCGAGTCTAAAGAAAGTAAACTAAATACTATTTTCTTGGCGTCTAACAGGAGACAATAAACATTACCACGGAACGTTACGAGAGGTAGCAAGCAGATCATTAATTACCTACCACGCTGAAGAGAAACTCATTTATAATTATAGCTTACTTTTAAGAGAATTGTATGGGCTGAGTTCAGCGCATTCAGTCTACTCATCTAAGAGAGAGACCCAGAAATTAAGTAACAATGAAAAAAAAAGACCCGAAATGTTTAAAGGGTCAAAAGTTTGCGATCTTTGGGTCACTTAGGTCCAAGACCGCAAAAAAGTTACTAGACAACACCGGGTCAGGACGTGTGTGATGACACCATTCAAGGAGATACACCGGCCAAAGGTTATCAAATGTGCTGAAATACCCTAACGTTGATATTAAAAGTGAGTTTTCGGTTACCGTCGCGTTGACCTATATTTGACCATGGTAGGTCGGCATACTAACCCCTACCACTAGGCAAAGTTTACTCTATTCTCAAGAATGGACATTGTCAACTTAAACATAACAGAGCAAAAGATCTCCAACCCCCAATGCGAGTTTGCAATTGTTGTAAGACTCAAAAGTTCTACATTTTTTTTCACAAATTCGGCAGGGGTATGGCGCTCCTTTGCTACATTTCATCTTCAACTTCACAGTTTTTCCGAGTTCCTTTTGTATTATTCATGCAATTTTCTAGCATCCCAAGAGCGGAGGCTCTTATGGTGATGTGTCCGTCCCATTCCTTGTTCCTTCGGAGTCTAGTCAAGTTCAGGTTCAGAACTATGCCCATTTTGATAGGAAGATAATGCATACTCCTCTGGTAAGGAGATGAAGTTGTATCGCCCGTATCTCTCTCCTATCTTATGTGGTGAAGGAAGGGGTCGCAGAAGGAAACAATGGACAGTAGAAGAAGAAAAAAAGAAGAAATCTCTGAAACTTACTTAAAAGTTCCAACATCATTGAAGATTTGTATGGGTAGCGGAAAGAGAGAAGATTTTCATTAAAGAAACCCAAACCCAAGCCCATCCAGTTTGGTTCATTGACTGAACTGAGTCACACACACCTCACACGTGTTATTATTAGGGATTTTTTTCCTACAATGACTTCTCAAGGCGTCTAGAATTTTCGAAATCTAGCAGTCACCCAGCCCAGGCGTCTAGTGTCTCCTTATCCGCATTTCCGATCCGAATTCCCCGTTACAAAAATCATCGCCGCATCATGTGGGACGTCCTGGCGGATTTCGTCTTTCAACATTTCGACAAAATCTTTTTCAGTTTGATTACTTTTATAATTGTGAGTGCAGCGATTTTGGATATCCGGAACAAGAATATCCCGCCTGGACCAACAGGAGTACCGTTCCTAGGCTACCTTCCTTTCCTGAATCGGGACGCTCCGTACAAACACCTTGCGAACCTGACGAAACAGTATGGGAGAGTTTTCGGTGTTCAGTTGGGATCCGTTTATGCTGTTGTCGTGGCGGACGTGAAACTTATCAAGCAGGCCTTGACAGGTCAAGATTCCCAGTCAGTGGCCCCACTCTACCTCACAAATGGGATCAATCAAGAGAAAGGTAAAGTCTAATTCCTCCTCCTGAAGAAGTTTCATCCGAATCCACAAAGTGAATCTCGCCAATTTCTTTCATCAGTCATTGGATTGGATTTGGCGAAATTCACTTTCACCGTTTTGAAGAACATGCGTTTCAATTGAAATTAATCACAGTGCAGTTTCGTGCGTGCTGTACGGGGTGGAGGGGAGAGTTCACGAGACGAGAAAAGAGAAAGTTGCCTCATTTCTACAAATGCTCGAATATTACATCCAAAATCTGAGAGTTCACGTTCATTTTGCTGGGGTCATCCTTTGATTTCGGAAAATTGGCCATTGTGCTAATTGTATTAATTGGCATTTAGATTAAAAAGAAAAGTTCCTTATCCCCTCTGTTGTCGACTGTTAAAATTTTCTCTTTTCCTACAATTCTTTTAGTAATTTGAAAAACAGAAATTCTTTTTCGAATCGTTGTCAAACAAATTCTGCGTCTGCTTCAAAACAAGAGAGATCCAGTATTTTACGGCTCAATTTTCTGTTTTCGTTTTGCAGATTCAAAAAAAAATTTCTGTGGCTCGACTTTGTCTGAGCCAGCATGAATTTTGTGTTTTTGTTTCTTAAGAAATAAATCCCATACAGAAAAAAAAGAACTAACCTATCCAATCAACCTTTCAACTTTAAATGGAAACAAAGAATAGAGCAAAATCTCTTGGTGGTGTCAGCAGGTTCTTTCGAATATTGCAAAAACTGGAATGATGAAATGATAAAGACAGACAACTTTCACAAGTGTGGGCTAGTCTAATTACAACATTTTCATTTTATATCCCATATGTAAAAAAGCAGTTTAAATTATTACAAATAGTAAAGTTCATTTCAAGGCATCACTCTCTCGTTGCATATCAGATAGGAAGGGAGTTGGAGGTAGGGTTCTGCCTTGTTCATTCACTGCTATTCCTCCATCACTGATGACGATGAGTGATGATGATTTCCAATGGCTTTAGTTTGGAAATTCCAATATTTTAATAAGCTTGTAATGCAGTAATAAAGGGGAGTGGAGACGTATCGAGATTTCAGAGTCTGAGTTCATAATTACAAAGTGCGGAACATTCGACCAGTGAGAAATGCTACTTGCAGAAATCCCTCATCAAGCAGATCCTTGCTGCTAACTTGCAAGGACGCTGAGAGCCCACTTTTCTCGTCATCCCAATTTCTCTACTAATTGATTTCGGAAGATACTCGTGTAGTTTTTCCAAATTAGTATCCAATACATTATAAATCCGTAACCGGCGTACAGGTTGTTATTAGATTTTATACAAAATAATGAAATCTGCTTGGTTAGCAAAAGTTTTTTTGCGGAAAAACAAAGCGGTGCGAAAAAAAAGTGCCCATGCGACTCAAGTCTTGGTTTAAAGTTCATATTTGGTACAATTGAAACTGAAATTCTCAATGAGTATCAATGATGACCGGCGACGGTGAGAGACGGACGGAAACGTTTAGTATTGGAATTCGAGGGCAGCTTTTGGTCCACTTTAGAAATGCAGAAGGGATGAGGGTTATGTGTGAGAATGGCGTTTGGCTTAGTTTGGAATGGAGGTCTTAACCCTGAATCTGAACAGAAACTGAGATCTTGAATTGAATAATAGAATGTGGGCCTCGGGTGTTGCTATTGAATTTGGCTTGCTTTCAAGACTTCGAAATTCTATTTCATTACGCCCGTAACGGTAAGGAATGATTAAGTTGGTATACTTCTCCAAACACGAATTTCTAGTTTTCATAAGGATGTGAATGTGACGACGGTGATGTGAGGATCCTGAGATCACAATTCACAACTTTACGAATCACGAATTAGAAGGAACAGGTGAAATGCTCCTTTGATCCATCCCTCTTCCGTATTCTGCAGAAAGCAAAGGGCTCTCACAACGTCCCGCGGCAGTGGTCCCCTGACATGCAAATTTTCTGTGGCAAATCTTTACCCACTTTTTTCCGTATCTTTCGATCTCTCTACCATTCTTCCAAACTTGCACTCATTCGGATCTACAACATGGGATTAGATTAATTTTTTTGAATTAATGATGGCAAACATGATGCGTTTTGAGATAAAAAAAAAAACTTTGGCAAAATGGCGGAGGGATCCGGTTTTGCGTCATCCCGGCAACTCTTCCGTGTTGAAAGGCGTTCGGATGAAATGGTGTTTCAATTTGTATGACCCTTGCAGGAATCTCCAGTGCCACTGGGGAATGTTGGAAGGATGTTGGGACGGTCGTATCTTCTGTCCTAAAGGACTTTGAAGGAGGGGAAGCACTTCCAAAGACAGTCATCCAAGATCATATCCAGCAAAGCGTTCGAGACTTTCTGCAGGTAGGTCAAATAACCTCTGGATTAATAAAAGAATCCAGCTCGGATGCTTAGAGTAATTTATTCCCAGGATATCAGATCAAACTTGGGGGATGAGCAGGATTTGATCCCTTCCCTGCGAAACGCCGTGGGGACGATGATGACGGGCATTATTATGGGGAAGCGCTATGATCGACAGGATCCAGATTGGCTAGCCCTCCAGGCAGCCTTGGACAACAACTCGAAAATTGCCACGCTTACCAATCCCCTGAATTACATTCCCTTGTTGAGGTAATTGAGCATTGAATTTAACCAAATTTGGTCCACTTTGCTCAAACTAATTTGATGGATATTATTTTCCAGGAGAATGCCAACTAATGCCACTACGATTCAAACATTAGTTTCTGGAAGGAAAAAGTCACAGGAGACTTACAGGGACTTTTTCCAGAATCAGTCCAAGTCATTGAGCTCACAAGGACTTCCGCAGTCTGTCCTCGATGCGTATTTAGTCGAAGTACTTGTTTTAATTAATAATTTAAGAGTACTTGCTTAGCCTGACTTGGTTTTTGTCATCTAGATGAGAAAGCGGGGTGTTGATGATGTGAGTGCTGTTGAGAACGAGCAAATCCAGCAAGCACTTTCAGATCTTGTAAATGGGGAATGGGAATCGTCCTTGGCGACCTTGAAGTGGCTCTACCTCTACATGGGCCTGTACCCTGAAATTCAGGCAAGTTTATCAATCTCATGAATTCCGTTGGAATTCCATTCCATAAACTAACTTTTCATTTTGCTCTCAACTTGTAGGAAAACGTGGCAAGAGAAGTGGAGAAAGTGGTTGGGACGAAAGGTGAGGTTTGTTTAGAAGATACAGACAAGCTGCCGTACACAGAGGCAACCATTTTGGAGCTTTGGCGACATCAGTCCATCGTCCCGCTTGGAGTACCACGTGTCACAAAAGAGGTGAGAAGGCTTCCGGAATTGGGCCAAGGTTCCAATTGATACAATAACCAGGAAAATATTTTTGTCAACCATTGTTCTCCTTTTTGTTTCTCAACACCACTCACTCTCATCCAGATATCAACGTCCCACTTAACCTTGTCACAACGTTTGTAAATAAATAGTAAATACATACTTGAACTATTTCCAGCCACAATGAGCTTGTTTTTAGGCTCATCGCCCAAGGCCTGCCGAGGAAATGCATGTCATAAACAGCTTGTGGAAATGAATCCATTACTGACTTTGGGTCATTTTTGTTTAGAAAACCAAGATCGGGGATTACATTATGCCTGGAGACTCAATGGTAATCCCATTGTTGTGGGCCGTCAACCATGACTCCCGACTTTGGGAAAAACCTGAAGTCTTTTCACCCGAAAGATTTCTATATGAGGACGGATGTATATTTAGAAATGAAAATTTACTTCCACTCCAAACCGGTAAGTGATTGGGATTGAACTGTTTTTGAGAAATTGATGGATTTGATTGATTTTTTTTTCCTCATAATTTCTTTGTAGGGAACCGATTGTGCATTGGAGACAATTTGATTCGATGGACTGTGACATTATTCCTTGCCAATACTTTGAATCAGTTCCAAATTCAATTCCCGAAGGGTTATGCATATAACATTTCGGATGCTTCCGAGTTTGGAACGACGCTTGTGCCAAGACCTTATCACCTAGTTTTACAAAATCGTAACAAATAAGATTCAGAGAGGCTCTTCTGCGAGGAGGACCCAATCGGCGACAGCAGAGACAACAAAGACTACTTGTGTAATTTACGCGTGGCCAGCAGCTCCCTATACAACTTACTAAGAAATTTGTTCGGATCGGATTATATATCAGGCGTCTATTGTGATTTATTACGCACGGTGGAAAAAGTCTGTTACTTTTACTACACTCTACCCCGTTGAATTAGATTTTCGTTTCCTTTCGCGTGGTTTCAAAAATTGTTAGCTGTAGAGCGTCAAGCAATCCCCGAGTGCCTTACAATACTCCAACTCACAGATCAGTCTCAATGACTTGTAAATGCTCAATAATTAATTAAAGCTAAGAGCCTCGTTTCCCTTCTCTCATATTGTTCAATTTATAAAACCCGAATATGTCTCTCTCTCTCTCTCTCTCTCTCTCTACCTAAATATTCATATTATTCGTCTTTTGTTATGTGCTGTCAAATGAATTTAGGTATTACATACTTTGTAAGCTTGAATTTGAAAGGATGAGCCAAGATTATCGAAAACGTGATTATTATGCGAAAGAAACAAGTAATTACTAATTTGTCCTGTTGGAAAATCCAGGTATTTTTGTGCTATAATTGCCATAATGGAATTGAATAAGGGTAGACGTATAGAATTTATGAAGAATTTTATTTTGATAGTATTGTGGCACTTGTGCTCATGACCATCTACTTTTATATAAAAATCAAATAAATCATTGATCCTTAAATTTCAGGATTGTGGAAATGGAAAGTTTTCTCGTAACATTCTTTTTGAAAAAATGTATCCACCTACTCCCAAAAGGAACGGTTGGAAAGTTGGAAAGTGGATGGAAGTTTAAAAAAAAAACAGAAGAATTATGGAAATAAATGAATCAGATGAACGGATGTGACATTTAAAAATAAGGTTTAATAGTTTTCTTCACACAAAATGTTACAGAGGTAGACGGAAGGAGAGTTTCTTGTCCTAATTTATACGTAGACAAACTTTTACTAAATTGTAATTTAGTAAAATCATTTAAAATTTTGTACAATGCAACCTCTAGATATAAATACAAAGTTTAGTAAAAAATCAAATTCATTAAAAGGAAAAATGGAGACGGAAATTGCCTAACTTATTAGAATTTCAATAATTAATGCAATTCAGTATAATAGTTCAAGAATTCAATTTTCGCTTACAGGAACTACGAGAGAGAAAAATCTTTTCTTTACTGAACATTTTGGAAGAAAAATACTTGGAACTGGGTTCTCATTCAACAACAATGTACAAACTAAATAATAATAATTAATTTGTGACTAGAAAGTATACATGAATGATAACAAAATATATAATTCCTCCATATCTTCCCTTTCTGTACACTGTTTTGGTTTGAAAATTAATGTTTCTCGTCAGATCTTTTTACTTATCAACTACTTTCGTCGTCTGAACGTGAATTTATAATTCCCCAATTAAGCTGGAATGAGGAGGAATGGCACTGACTAGGACACACTTCCTTTTTCATAGTAAACACAACAATTCATTAAATGGACACATTAATTATACTCGAAAGAGGAAATCAAGATAAGGTGAGAGGAAAATGAACAATTTGTCAATTTCCCATTATATTCATTATCACACACTCGTCTTTCGGGTTTGACCTTTTCCAGATTAAATCCCAACAAAAATCATTCTAATTTGTCCATTTTGCTCAAAACACAAATTGAGTTAATTGAAAATTGAGATGAAATCAAACTCTAGTAAAAAAAAAAATTTGTGTTGAAGGGTTGAAAGTGTGATAATTATTAGAGGGTCAGTCCAGAGTGGTTTATCATTTTAAGTACTTTTGGCCAATGACATACCACTTGGGACAAGGGTTTGGAAATGCGCAAATGGCGTATATAACAAATATTTTTGGCACAAGGTGAGGAAGGAGGTGATGAGGATGAGCTCAGAGGGATTGAGGAAGAGCTTAATTAGGATTGTTGTACAAAGGACGTTAGCTGGAAGGGGAACAGGTGTAAACGGAACTAACAACTATTTCTAAAATCCTCTCCTAAAACTAATGTACCTTACTATAAAAACTCTTCATTTTCTCATTCACCGTAAATGATAAATTAAAATACTCCATCGGATTGGTTAAGTTTGGGTTTCCAAATTTGCATAAAATACAAAAGGATCCAAGGAATGTGAAATCACTAGAGAACCGAACACAACAATTAAACGTGGGGCGGTGATGGGCTTAGTGGAGGATGTACAAGGTCAACAAATTTCATTAAGTAATCAATGACGGGAACACGGAAACTCATAAGTAGTGACAAGTCAGTTCACTCCCGTCTGTCGACCATTTTATGCCACGTTCCTCGTGCCCAAATGCTCATTCAACACCATTCCCTCCAAACTTGTAAAGAGTTCGCTCTCTCGTGGAATCACACACACCTGAAACAAGAAATTTGGAAAAATGTAATTTCAGGCCTAAAATGTTTAAATCCCATCCAAGCTTGGAGGCTGAACTATTCAGTTTCAAGTTACCTTGCATTGGTCCGGAGTTGTGCTGACCCCTGTCGTCTGTCCCGTCATGCTTGGTAGACTTTCACCGGACGGAAGCTCCAAATTGTAAACATGGAGGAGGGAGGAGAAGAAGAGGAAAAGTTCCATGCGAGCCAGAACGTCTCCGAGGCACATGCGCCTCCCCACTCCGAAAGGCATGAAATGTTCTGGTTTCGTCACTGAGCCCTCACTGTTTAAAAACCGAGACGGATTGAACTTCTCCGGCTCATCCCATAATTCGGGATCCATGTGGACGGCATGAATGAGGGGGAT
>Ga0194135_10003007_pt1 | contig 10288 bp, 7 predicted proteins | sample LitLau_LLRF_2013_FD_134024 | JGI IMG/M metagenome (GOLD analysis project Ga0194135, IMG submission 134024) | Freshwater sediment microbial communities in response to fracking from North America - Little Laurel Run_MetaG_LLRF_2013 (version 2) | ecosystem: Environmental > Aquatic > Freshwater >... | reverse complement strand
TGACATCAATAAACTCATCCAGGATTTTGAAGTGAAAGGCGGGCGTGAGCATTTTTCTCCGAGTCTTCCATTTCTCTCCTGGAGAATCCATACCAGTAAGACAAAAGTTGTTTGGGAAGCGGAATAATAGTGGAATGGGAATAAGAATCGTTTGTTTACCTCTACTGGTAAGGAGTCCAGTTCCGAGCCATGGCATCATCAGGTCATAATCTCCCCCTTTCTCAATGTGTTGTTTTGATGATAACAGTTTCTAGTCGTCCCGAATCACGCAAAGGAGGAACTTAGCAATTTAAAATCAATTAAATTCGGAGTCCTTACCTCCAAGTCCTCAACTCCGCACATGAAAATGAAATGATCCAAGCCGAATTTGCATTTCCATCTCCTGCCATACTGACTACACCAATTACGCAACTTTGGCAATGTTTCTAGCCAGGCAGGCAGCAAGAGACCATTTCCATTTGAGTGGTGTCATATTTTATTATGAATTATATTAATTACTAGCTGTACCTTCACTCAGTCCTACGAAATGGAGGCTGTTCCCAAGTAACGGTAGCGGTGTTGGGCCAGGAATATTTTTTAACTTTTCATCATTTTTACTCTTCTTGATAAACAAGAAATACAAGACCGTCAATAATCCAAGTAAAGAAAGCAGCAAGGAATTTGTGAACGGAGAAAAGTCCTCCCTCGTCATCCTAAAGACTCACAGTCTCTGTGCCAAAAACCAGTCAGGTTTAGATTGAGTAGAATCTGAAGTTCAAAGTTACTATATGCATATCAAGTTGCACACTAAAAGTAGCAACAAAAAACTCTATGCTTTAGTCAATAATTCGCAGATTAGGGCCTCGCGTGGTGTAGTAGTCTGAGCAGCGCACACACTTCCCGTCTCTCGTGAAATTTGTTGGTAGTTTAACTATTTCGGGTTTCACGCTGAGAAATTTGAGGCAGCTGCAAGTTTTGTCGAGTTTCACTTTTACTAACAACTGAGCATACCCATGAAATAATCGCAGATCCTAATAATATTCGCATGAGTGATTGGGCAACGGATACGATCTACGAAAAATGTATGAATTTGTGACAATTTCCTCCCTGCCTTTTCCTTTGGGCCAAATTTAGTTCAAATTTTGACGGTTTCGTGAGAAGTTTTAAAACTTCATAAATTCTTTATTTTTTATCTGCAATAAAAGATTTTTAAATTCGTGTTCAGGGGTTCCCATTTAAGCGCACAAAACGTTTTGTGCGGAAATATGAGTATAATATATTAGAATACCAATATTTTTCCGTCAATGTCTAACGCGTAAATTTGAACGCCAAAAGGCTTAGGTCGGCCAGAGCCAGGATAAAGAAGTTAATGATAAAAACAAATTTAATTGGAATTTTTTTTATACGCATGCGTCACACTCTGCACCTGCCTTGCAACATAAGCAGTTTTTATCAGTGGCTTCATCACCCATTCGAATATGATCAAGATCTGCAATTGTCTTAGCATGAGGATGATGCACTGTGAGAGCCATTTATATGGGACTGCATGGGACAACTCGAATTCTTAGAAGGGTTTTACAACAAAACTTACAAATATACACTTTTTTTCAAAAAATTATGATTATACAGAATCCAATTTATTTTAATTTAAACAATTTCCGACTCCCCTGGAAACCGAAGTTGCCTTACAGAGTTCAAATTCAGTAAAGAAGCAAAACGATGGGAAGGTTGTATGTTGTATCTTTGTCCAGAGTTGGCAGAAATAGTTGCAGCTGGCATATTCGGACTAAAAGTACAGCCTAATAAATTAACCAATAAGTTTTTGTAAGAAATTTGTATTGTGGAATCTGTAAACTATTCGAGTTGAAAAGACCCCTTCTCCGATTACGCTCCTTGAAGAGTGAAAAACTCTAACAATAATTCCCTTCAGCATCTTCTATTTCGCGTCGTGACACCCCTACGAAATTAAACCAACGTTTATCTCAAGTCTCCTGACAAATATACGCATGAATAAGCCCTCCTCTACTTAGCCTTGACTTTGATTATGAAAAGTATGTATTATGTATGTAATGGTAGAGTGCAATAGGCTTATAATTCACATAATATCACCCCCACTCAACTCACGTCTACCACCGCACAATGTCTCTAATCAGTTTTTTGTGCTGATAAGCCTCCTAAAAGTTCATCTACTCGGATGCTCAGGGTCAGCCTCATCAGAGGGGCTTTGTAACCTGGCTCAAATCTCACATATAGTGAAACTCCATACAATATTGGCTAACATTAAGCACACAAAAATAAATGAAGGATTTATTCTATATCAACGGTCTCTATGGCTATGTCACTGTTTCCAAAATTTAATTTAATTTGTCAAAGTATGAATTAAGCTTTTCTCATATCCGAGTCCATTCTTCCTGTTTTTACGAATGACGGGGTAAATTTCTCATTTTCCTTTGTCGTATTACAGATGGAGTCATACAGGAGCCTATTATCTTTCCTTTGCAACAGTTTCGGTTGTTCTAACTGGAATTTATTGTCTATTGACGTAAACTTTGTCCAGCTGCTGCCAGTAAGAACTGCACAGTCGTTTTAGCCTATATCTCTACGCAGAATCCATGTAGAATGTCTGAATGTTCTTGAATGCGTGAATCTAATTCTGAGCTCCAGCCAGCAAACTTGTTTAGCGCTTGCCAAGTCCAGAAGGTTCAACCGAAACGTCCAAGTGTCTTGTCAATTAAACGGTGTAGGCGGAACCAATAGAAATCCTCTAAAAATAATATCGTCCCAACGTTCCCTATGAGCTCAATGCACAAGGAAACCAGGCATAAAATATTCCGTCTGTATATGTCCTGCCCGTACTGTATATGCAAAGGTATTCATAGGGCGTGACGAGAATTTCAGGTAGAGTGCATGTGGGAGAGTGGGTGGTTTCGGAGGTAGCAGAATGACACTAACGCTTTATTTAGCAATTACATTGGCCGGTCTTAGGTAAACAGCAGGGACTTCAACAAACAATTAAACTAGACATTCGAATTGATTCAATTTCTCAAGGCGTCGCTGCCTAATGAGCTCCGTCATGCGTCCGTTTCGCATTTCCAATAAACTATGAAATAAATTATAAAAGTTAGAAAAGTAGGCGGAACACGATGATCTTTATGCGTGCTTACTGTCGTATGGAACGTTTCTCTTGATTAGATTTGAAATCACTTGAGTGTTCCATGCCTCTTCCTCATCTAAGCATCCATCCATAAACTGCGGTAATTTCTCAGGTGGGAAAATTTTACTCAACGACTCAAAACCAGAATCATGAAGATGAGTTCGCTTTTGCATTTTCTTTGGTAAAAGTTTCACAATTAATTTGAACAATGGCAAGAAGATGCTTGGATAGTTGACAACATGGATTCCAGCGATCCTGGTGGGAAACCGTTCCTAACGGGCACACGAATTGGATTAAATTTGGTATTTTGTAAAGAATGAAAACTTCCGGCACCAAATTGAATACAATTCGTATTTGAATCGCGTCCTGCCCTTTGGGTTTAATTTGGCGGGAAGTTCATTTTCAAGCGTTGTAAGTAGATTAAGTAAATTTTATTTTAATATGAACTGTTGTATGTCTTACCAGAATTACTTTAATAGCAAACTTGACTCTGGAATAACTGAGTTGCCGAAGGTGGTGAAATCCAATTTGGGATAAGTCCCATATCCCGTGGCATCCATGCATCTGGAACTGAGGATCCAGCAAGAGTTCCTCCAGTAGATACGCGATAGACAGCATCACTTCATCGAAGGAGGCAGCGCTCGTGTCCCATTTCCGACAATTTATAAGGACGAGCGTAGTCCCATTTACAGGATGCTTTAGAGGTCGAAGTAGTTTCATGTCAAATACTTTAGCAACCGCGGAGGCCGTAACACCTTCCAACGAGTCCAAATTTTCATAAATATTCTGATAGTATTTGTGAATTCCGACAACTGCTGCATCAACGTCATACTTTTTAGCTCGAATAAATTTTGAAAGGAAAGGAGCGTCCGTTCGTGGGCTAATGAGACAATTGTGCTTTTGCCCGTCTGTAAAACAATCAAAAGGCTCGAATATGTTCTCTATTATTTAGACAGAATAAGGAATGTTTACCTAAAATAATTTCTTTCACGGAATTCACCAATTCATTTAGTCTGTCTTCAGGAGATTCTTCCATGTTTTCTGAGCCCATGCCGAAGAAGTAGTGATTGGAAATGAGTTCACTTGTTCACTTGCGAATTGTTTCATAAATGTGATCTAAAGTATTTGGGTGAAGGTCATGTGTACATTCTCCTTTCTCAAGGAAAGAAATAAAATGAAACCAGTTCTCACGCTCATCATGGCAAAACAATTAATTAATTGATGTAAATTAATTAAATAAACCTAACCAAAATTTGTCAACGAAATTAACTATCACGTATGCGAAAACTATTTTCAGGATAAAATCTTCATTTATCTAAAGCAGAGAGCCGCCTAAATTGGAAGATGTGCAACTGAAAATAGCCTCATTCTCATTATCTATTAGAGAGGTTGGTAAATTCCTGAAAGTCACTTTTACGTTTATGTTATGAGTATCATCTGGATTTCCGAAAAGTAAAGGTTCGTTTTTGAGGCCTACGAGAAAATACCGTTCGAGGCAAAAGTCATGGCAATAGAAACCCAATCCTTGCGCCCCTTGAGGCCAAACCTTAAGGAGTTTAAATGGTTAAGGGTTTTTGGCCCTCAATGTCGGGTTTCTATTGCCTTGACTTTTGCCTCGCACAACTAAATTAACCGGCTGCGGTTTGTTATCAATGATTTCAATGCCAGCCAAAGTAATCCCCGCTTCATAGTTTCTGGGGACTTTCTTTCTCAAGGTACATGAACGTATATTGAAACTGCAGTTGGCGTAATCTAAGGAAGACAAAATGTGCAAGTTATTTAGAAAAAGCATTTCTAATTTTAACACAGTGTCTGAGTGTTTTTTTTTCTAATTTTGAAACTTTTTTCATTTTCTCATAAATAGCAGAGAGCTTTTTCGCCATTTTTAATCCAACTTCTTTTGCCTCCTGTCAAAATGCTTGGGGTCCCTCGGGTCCCTCCCTTTCTGTGTCCGTCTGTCGCGCAGTATTAGTTTAGTTTTCATTTTTGACATGCATCTGCCCTCTCTTCGGGAGGTAACTGGCAACTCTGAACATGGGCGCTTTTAATTTAAATTTAAAAGTTCAGTTTTTGTGTCCCGTCCTGAGCATTTCCTGATAAAGGCATAAATTAATTTTATTACATCGGCTCGGCCGCATCCATACTTCTTGACCAGGATATTCGCGTAGGTGCTAATTGTAAATTGCATACTTTAGTTGCAGTCGTCTCTTCAATCAGACCGATTATGGGCTCACGTGATGAGGCACTAGTAGTATACAACGCGTCGGTAAGTCATCTCTCTACTACTAGCGTGGCTAGTCAATGACATTTGCCGTCTTCTCTCACATTATGCTGAACATGATTAATTTTATATTGTTTCAGCAGGTAGAAGCTTCTGAGAAAAGTAATTTGGTCGTTATAAGTGAGGGCTGTAGTGAGATGCTGGAAGAATCTAACGGTAAGCCAATTGACAACAACGGAATGTCACTTAAAATGTAAATTCACACAATAAACCTGATTTTAAGCTAATTTTCTTCACTAGGCTCAACATTTAATTCTGCTGACCAAACGAGCATTGAAAGAGAATCTGCATTGCCTGAAAACGCCTTGACTGGTAATAATTAATTGATTTCTTTTCAATTTTTCCAGACTCTTTTGACGTTTTGTTTTAGCAGGTCCGGATCATATCCGCGAAAAGGCTGAAAAAGCATTCACCCTGTTGTGTAAACCAAGAGAGACAAGAACTGCACAAGAGACGATTGAACTCGCCAAATACCTCAAAGACGGAGACGTTTTGAATTGGCGATATTCAGATTCCTTCAACGGCACGCTACTGCACGTTTCAACTTGCTTGGGGGACTTTGGTGCCACGTCTGTCTTACTGCGGTCGGGTGCGGATGTGAATGCGAGTGACTGTAACGGAGATTTGCCCATCAACAAAACCTCAGACTACAGAATTACCAAACTTCTGTTGTCGAAGGGTTCTCAGCTCAACCCAATTAGCAGTATAGGGACTCCATTGCATGTGGCAATTATATTAAAGAAGTACTCCACCGTTAGACATCTCCTGAAGAAGGGTGCAAAAACGGATATTGTGAATGGACTCGACAATCTTACAGCTACACAGCACGTGGAAGAATCCAGTGACAGGAGGCTGAAAGATTTGTTTCAAAAGTATCAAGATGGTATTGCCAGGAAGCACACTTGATGAAATTAATAAACTGATTGACCACTTCCACAATCAGCAAATATCTAAGTTTAATTAAAGCGACAATAATTTTGATTGAATTAGGATGAGAATCTCGCCAGGATCCTCCTCACTGGTCTCTGACTTTTTGAGTAGACATGGAGGAGGGTCACCGGACCGTATGTTCCCTGCTCAATGTTACGGCCTCAGAGTATCTGGGCCAGGTGACAGAGAACCCAGATAATCCCTGAGGAATTACTGTACAACCTCACTTCCGCCCTCCTTCATTCCCCCACTCCGCTGCCTTGTCCTCATTTCCTTCCAAATTTTAATGCGGAACTCCAAACAGAAGAAAGACGGGATACCCACGTCTCCATTTTAAAGAAACGAAAAGTCAAAGGTCAGGATTAGCAAAACTGAAAGTGACAAAGCTAAAGCTCGATACTACCTCGCTCGATTGTTTAGAATTCTCAATTGAATTGAATTCGAAAACTGATTTTTATTCCGGAAGGGATTTTCAGTTGAAGTTTACTGTATAAGATAAACTCATAAAGCGAGACATTTCCTGGGTTTGTCATTTCATTACGAGGATCCAAGAAAGACATCAATTTGTAGTGTTTCCCTTTCCATTGTTCCATATGCAATTAATCCCACCACAAATCATTCCAAAATTTTCCGATATTTTATTCAGTAGCAATTCGAATTTCATTAACTTTAGTCAATTGGACTGTACAAACTAAACGCCAACCAAGTGAAGCATAATTAGCAAACTGTAAAATTCTCCTGTGGAAATGTAACTCATTTATAGTTTATTGCCGACATCCAATTCAATTGTTGGGAAGTATAACTAATTGTAGGGAAATACTTGTGATCCGTATACGGTCCTAACCCTACACTCCAGAAATTGAATTAAAATAAAGGAAGATCCTTGGAAAATGGTGGTTTGACATCACGCACATTTTTAATCGAAATTATTCTCATTTTGAGTTTACACGACATTGTGACCGTTACATTGTACATTTTTTTCGGGGATTAGTTAAGTTAGTTCACTCCCAGGGGGAGGGAGCAAAAATTAAGAACGGAGGGACAGGATGAGATGAGAGATAAATTAGTAGTCTCCTCACTTGTAGGGCTAATTAGTTGGTTAGCTTAGTCTTCTTCATGGGATAAATCATCGTCTCCAACCAATTCCAGTACCCGTATTTCATGCTCAATCCCCACCACCTCCTCATCATTGTCCGCAAGATCCTCGTGCGAGACATCCAATAGAGCCAATCCTCCTCCAACTTCGGCATTGTTGAGATTCACTGTTGGAGATCGGAGTAGTCCGTTACTGCGAGCACTAAAACTTTGACTGAGACTTCCAACGGGAGAATTGAGGTCCGAGGCGGCGATGCCACTCCCATCTTTCAATTTCGGACTTGAAGGGGTCGTCTCACTTTCCTCCACTTGAGATGGACACTCGAAATGAACACAATGGAAAACCTATGCAGAGAATAAAGGGAAGAGATTGGTAGATAAAGTCAAATGCAGAGTAGGAGACGGAGAAGAGAAAATCACCTCATTGGCACTGTTGTCCGTTCCCACGATCCGGATGTAGACGACTGGGGTGGGTTTAAATTTCAGGATTTGCCAAGACTGGCACCGCTCACGGGACTTGTTTGCAACCATCTCCCAGTTCCGTTGATTTCCCGAAACTTCAACAAAGAAAGAGTAATACCGGTCATCTGAAAATGAAAAAAAAAGACATTTTGGAATGAATGATTAACAGTAAAATTCTTGGTGGTGTTCCTGATATTTACAATGGGCGAAAGTGAGGGGAAAATGACTTACCGAGATCCCACAATAAAAGTCGCATGGACGACAAGAGATAAGGTTGGGCCAACTGGATTACAATTGCCCCACTTCCCAGCTGGTGACACGTGTAGCCACTGTCCCAGTCATACCCACGCGTCTCACCTAATTTCATACAAAAGCACTTGTAAGTTCCAGTCATTCGAATGTCTAACGTAATTGCGATGGTATCTGGTCTGGTCATGGCTAAACCATTTGCTAGCTTACCATTGATCAATGCATTCCGACTTCTGGAAACGCCTTCAATGACGCAAGCACTCAATTCAATTGTTGCCACATTCTCCTTCGGGACTGCAAACCGAATCAAAAAATGACATCACTTTGACTCAATGTTGGTGGACAAATTACAATCACGTCCGACTTTAAGGGAGAACCGTTGAATTGAACACTCACCAAGGAGACCCCATTTCAGATCCAAATCGAACTCCTTCCGGGTAAAATATGCCTGGACAGCGACGACGTGGAACATTCTGTTGACAGTATTGTGTGTTCCTACAATCTTGATGTACCTAGACACATGCAAAATGGAAGCAAGTCAGACATGAAGTGAGAATTTGGTTAAGTGCTGAAGAATGAAGCCGTGAAGGAAAGTCATTTATACCGAACGACACGTTGAGCAAAGAAAATGTTTTGCCAGGACCGACAATGGTATTTGGAGTAGTCTGCGATACGAACCCAATCATTTTGATCCATTGAAACTTCGACGTAGTAAGAATAGCTGCGCACGTCTCGATCCCACAACCTGGATTAAAGAATAGGAATTGAAACACAGGAATTCATGGATGATGGATGGATGGATGGATTGGATTGAGTGGTGTTGTGAAAGTGAGGGGAGGACATACAGGATTCGGATATGGTTGAGAATACTCTGCTGTCCTAATTTCAGAATGATTCCACCGCCAGCATCACCAGCCTCATCAATTACGTGTCGAGTGAACCCTCGTTCCACGTCATAGTTCTGAATGTCACCATCCAGGACTGCTTGTCTCATTTCTCCCTTGATTATGGAAGCACCCTTTTGAATATTGGCCACGTTCTCCTCCGGAACTGTAAAAGAAATAAAAAGCTTAGAAACGGTAAATTCCGAAAGGAAGCAAGTCAGGATCGATTGATATTTTGGAATGGTTAGTTACCGAGATACCCCCTGTAGCGGACATCCGTGCGTGGAGTTTTACTTTGGTTGTAAATTGCATCCAGAATGAGATTGGGTTCCACCAAGCCAGTTGGCCTCACTATTTCCAATAAAGTGTCCAAATTCATCAAAGGGAGACGGACTGATCTGAGGACGGTGGAGGCAGTAAGATGAATCTCTTGATTTCTCCGCACCCATTCGCACGTCACTAATTCACAAAAGTTTAAACAAAATCTCAGAACTTGCAATTCCGTTTATAAGAGTCAAAACCACGGGAAAACAAGATTACAAAACTGAGGAATTTTACCTTCAAATATTTTTTCTTCAGGGGCACAAAAGGAATCGCGTGAAATCAATTCTTGGACTCCGACCTGAAATTAATCGAAATGTAATCATGGAATTGTCGGACAAATGACTTTCATTTTCATTGTTTTTCCTCCATGCCTCTCATGGCCGATCACATGACTTACAGGTGACAAATTCATGAAGGAAGGATGATCCAACACTGTCCCAGCATTTGTGTCAGCAAAGACTGCACAGGTGTTGACGAGAGAGTTGAGACTGTAGGCGAGCCCAGTATCCAGAACTGCACAAACATTTCCAACTTGTAGATTTGCTTTTAAGAATTCACAGATGCTTCCTTCCAACTCTACAAATCCCCACTGATGGGTCAACCTGAAATGTTAAAACTCGTCAGTCTGTCTGTCTGTTGTGAGTTGTGATTGATTTTATTGATTATTGAATGTATAAAATGAGGCTCACCCCAAAATGTCCAAAACGACGTCTTCCTTAAGGTCTCCCGAGTCATCCTTCCTAAATATACTTGAGGAGTATTTTGAATGCTCCAATTGGCGCACGCTTGGAGTTCAATTTCCGATTGCTGACTTTCTCTTATCTCGCCGTAGAGGAGGGCCCTGAAGTATTCTGATCTCGAGGCTTAGCTAAGATGATCCGATGTGCTGGGAAACTCTTCTCTTCCACAATCAACTGGACTTCCGAGTAC
>Ga0194135_10003006_pt1 | contig 10289 bp, 5 predicted proteins | sample LitLau_LLRF_2013_FD_134024 | JGI IMG/M metagenome (GOLD analysis project Ga0194135, IMG submission 134024) | Freshwater sediment microbial communities in response to fracking from North America - Little Laurel Run_MetaG_LLRF_2013 (version 2) | ecosystem: Environmental > Aquatic > Freshwater >... | reverse complement strand
GTGCCAGGGCCGAACAGCTGATGACTGTCAGTAGAAAGAAGCTGATTATACTTGAATAATTAGGTTTCATTTGTGGTTTGTGTGATTTTGCAGTATTTGAATGATGTTAAAAGAGGTTATCAGAACTGCATCTGATAACCTCTGAGATTTATTTTGTTGGATTAGTAACCCGGGTTCTGAGTTAGCAGGCTACCACTCCGGTCAATCTCCGTTTGTGGAATTGGCCAGACTTCATTTTTGTTGGCTTTCCATCCTTTCGGACCAAAAACTTCAGCTGCTCTGCCCTGACGGATCACGTCGAAATAGCGGTCGCTTTCCATGGCTAGCTCTAATTGTCTCTCTTTGTAAACTGCTGCACGGATAGTCGTTGCATCAGTAGCTGTTACATCAGCAAGGATAGCTGTATTGGTGCCTCTTGCACGTGCACGGACCTTGTTTAAAGAGCTTAATGCCTGACTTGAGTTACCCAATTCGTTGGCCGCTTCAGCATTCATTAACAAGATATCAGCAAATCTTAAGACCCTGATGTGTTGTTGTGCACCCGAGTTGTAAGCTGAATTATACAAGCTGAATGGTACATAAGATTTCATGTTGTATCTCGGATTTGGTGTAGTTGTAGGAATGACATCACCATCAGGCGTAGTTGATCCTCTGAATAACATCGTTCCGATTATCCTTGTGTCACCTGGCTCATATGCCGCTGCAATTACATCAGACGGAACATTAAAGCCCCATCCACCGGCAGGAATTCCTGGTACACCCTGAACCTGGCTGTATTGTGAATTCGAAGCATCTGGGTTTCCTGGAAGAATTTCGGCCTGTACTTCAAAAATTGATTCTGAGTTATTGTTGTTAGTCGTGCGGAAACTTTTGTAGAAATCAGGAAATAAACTATAACCTAATCCCATTACCTGATTTGTATAAGCTAAAACATCGGTCCATTTTTTCTGGTACATCGCCACTTTAGCATGCATACCCAGGGCAGCACCTTTTGTTGCACGGCCTATATCTGTGGAACCATAAGCTTGAGGTAAAACTGCAGCAGCATCTGTTAAGTCCTGTTCAATCTGCGCATAAACCGTTGCTTTTATGGTGCGTGGAATGTTGTCTGCGAGAGTACCTGTAGCGGCTTTAAGTCTTAATGGTACATCACCGTAAGCTCTGACCAATCTGAAATAAGAGTAAGCACGAACAAATTTTGCTTCAGCCAGATAGCGGGTTTTCAATGCCGCATCCATAGAGATTGCCGGTATTTTATCTAGTACCTGGTTACATAAATTGATATTCTGATATTGTGCATCCCAGAATCCTTGTAATGAACCTTCTGTCGAAGTAACAGTGAAATTGTCATACAGATCCCAGAAAGGAGCATCTGTAGGTGTACTTCCTTTGTCTGCTTCATCAGAAGCTACACTTTCAATAACCAGTGCCGGGAAAGCCACATTTCCCCAGGTACGCAAATTACCATAAATAGCATTTACAGCTTTCGTTGCATCATCCTGGGTTTTCCAGAACTGTACTGCTGGTTGTTGTCCCTGAGGTGGAACATCCAGAAAGCTCTTTTTACAGGATGAAGTGAACAATGCTGTCGATACCAAGGCCACAGCAAACCATTTTTGTATATTTATATTATTAACTATTTTCATATCCAAATCAATTAAAAGGTAAGATTTACACCAAGGTTATAAGTCGCGAAAAGTGGATAAACATTGATATCAACACCGGCATTGGTTGGTGTACCACCAACTTCAGGGCTGAAACCTCTGTAACCAAATAAGTTCACCGCATTTTGTGCATTTGCAAATACTCTTAGTTTCTGCACTTTCCATTTTGACATTAAAGCCTGAGGGAAAGTATAACCTAACTGAATATTTCTCAATCTGACGTAAGCTCCGCTTTCTACATAGAATGAACTAGCCTGAGTATTGTCACCTGCTAAATTTGCAGAAGGATAAGTATTAGTTGAACCTGGTCCTGTCCAGCGGTTATCGTAAAGTTTCTTAGTGTAATTCTCATTTCCAAATCTTGCATCCAGATTTCCATTATAAACATCTACACCTGCTACACCCTGGATGTCAACCGTTAGATCGAAGTTTTTATAAGCGAAATTAGTATTCACGCCATAAGTGTATTTAGGATTAGGGTTCCCAAGAGCAACTCTATCTTTACCATCAATTTTTCCATCTCCATTCTGATCAACATAGATAAAATCGCCTGGTTTTGCACCTGGTTGCGCTGAAGCAGCAACCTGTGCTGGGGTCTGGAATATACCAGATACTTTGTAACCATAAAATTCACCTATCGGACTTCCCACTACAGTTCTGGTTGATAAAATTCCATTTACCAGACCTGCACCTCCAGCATAAATCGGGTTGTCTCCAGAACTCACGTTGAGAACCTTATTGTTATTCATGCCCACATTTCCACTGATAGAGTAGGCTAAACCACCGGCAGTTTTATCAGACCAGGTTGCAGCAAGTTCGAAACCACGGTTTCTGAAATCTGCCTGGTTACCAATAATTTTACCGTTTGAGGTTCCAAATGAACCACTAACCGGGATATCAAAAATTGCCTGTTCTGTTTTTCTGCTATAATAATCAGCTTCAATGCTTAATCTGTTGTTCAGGAAACCCATCTCTAAACCAATATCTGTACCTGCACTGCGTTCCCAGAATAGGGCAGGAGGGACGATTGTTGTTACACTGGCACCCGTATAAGGCTGACCGTTAAAGAAAGCAATTAATCCTGCTCCCTGGTCAATTGATAAAGTGGTTGGATTGATAGGTACGCCGGCATTACCCACTTTCCCCCAGCTTCCGCGAAGTTTTAAATTAGTGAAAATCTTCTGGTCTTTCATGAAATCTTCATTAGTGATTACCCAGCCTCCTCCAACTGAAGGAAAATATCCCCAAAGATCACTTCCACCAAAAAATTGCGAGGCAGCATCAGCTCTTAAGGAAGCATTTAAGAGATATTTGTTTTTAAATGAATAATTAGCACGGCCGAAGTATGAATTTGCTGTATTTAAGCTTCCTGAATCTTTGATCAGTCTTGTGCCTGCATCTCCAAGAGATAAATATAAATCACCATCAGTACTGTAAGGTACATTTTGTGCAGTACCATTTAGCGTATAACTTTTATATCGTTGTGCAGTTTGCCCTGCCAATAAGGTCAGGTTGTGATCTCCCCATTTATTATCGTAAGTCAGGGTGTTTTCTAAAATCCAGTTTCTGGTTTCTATTCTGTCGATCCCTAAAATGCTTACTGTTGAATTCTGGCGGGAAGTAGCATAATATTTTGGAGTATAAGTACGATTTTCTTCTTGGGCGAAGTCGCCACCGGCACTTGTTTTGAAAGTAAAGTGTTTAGCAAACTTCAATTCGGCGAATACATTTCCTGTAACCTTGTATTTAGCATTACGCTGGTTAAAGAAATCTAAAGTGGCCTGTGGATTAGAAGTTGGGCCATTTCCTAAATTGAGGCTATTTGGGTCTCCATAAGAACCATCTGGATTGAATACTGGCACAACTGGTGCTGCAGTATACATATCACGGAAAATAGTAGTAGGCGCATCCTTTGCTACACTCGATACACCGGTTACATTATAGCCTATTTTCAGGCCTGGAAAAATTTGAAAATCATTGCTTAATCTGGCGGTATATCTTTTGTAATTATTTTTCTTGACGATACCATCCTGATTTAAATAACCAAGAGAGAAATTATAACTTGATTTTTCTGTAGCACCATTGATAGAAACCTGGTGGTTAGTCACCATAGCGTTTCTCAATATCTGTTTATACCAGTCTGTCCCTTCACCAAGGTTTGTACTTGGAAACAGAGGAGCTTGACCCAGAATCTTGTAAGCTTCATTTACTGCTGTTGCATATTCAGATGCGTTAGTCATTTTTACCACATTGGTTGCACTTTGTATCCCAATAGAACCATTGTAGTTAATCGTTGGGTCTCCTTTTTTACCATGTGTTGTCGTAACCAAAACTACACCATTAGCAGCGCGGATACCATAAATTGACTGGCTGGATGCATCTTTCAGAATACTGATGTTGGCAATATCTGAAGGGTTTAAGAAATTGATATCATCGTACCAGACACCGTCTACTACATATAATACACCTGTTTTTCCATAGATAGTTCCCGTTCCCCTGATTGTTATTGTCGGAGCAGCACCTGGCTGACCGCTGTTGACGATGGATACACCTGCTACCTTACCTTGTAAAGCACCTACGGCATTTGTCGAGGCTTGCTTAGAGATATCTTCCCCTTTTACAGAGGCTACCGATCCCGTTACATCGATTTTGCGTTGTGTACCATAACCAACCACAACTACCTGTTCAAGCTGCTGAGATGATGAGGCTAAAGCAGCATTGATTGTAGTCTGATTATTGACAGCTACTTCCTGCGTATTGTAGCCGATATAAGTAAATACTAGTGTTCCGTTTGCCGGAACGCTGATAGCATACTTACCATTAACGTCTGTTTGTGTTCCTATGGTAGTACCTTTTACCATTACGCTTACAGCTGGGATACTTGTCTTATCCTGGCTATCGCTAACTGTCCCTTTAACTGTAATGTTCTGGGCAGAAACCGCGTTTATAAAAAGTAAACATAAAAAAGTCAGAACAGAAAATTTTGTAAAGATTTGTTTCATACTGATTATTGGTTATGTGTTAATTGATTGTTAAATCTCCGGCGGATTTAGGGCATAAACAAAGAAAGCGCCTCTACATTAATACATCATAATATCTTCGTGTAAAAAATACAATAAGCGTAAAAGATGTAAAAAGGCGGCTTAATCCTGCTATGAGACAGAAATTGCAGCAGAGTATGTGGATAATAAGAATTGAGGTATTTGATCTGTTCCGGAACTTTGTGTAGTAATGATGTAGTGTTAAAACGGCTTAGATGTAGTATTAAAGCTCCATGAAGAACTCTGCGAGGTTCTTGTCGTGTGGGATATTCAGCTTTTTACGAAGTCTGTATCTTCTGATTTCAACTCCTCTCAATGAGATATTCAACAGAGAAGCCATCTCTTTACTGCTCATATTCATGTGGAGATAGGCACACAGTTTAAGATCATTGGGGACCAGGTCAGGGTGATTTGCCTTTAGCTTTTTAAAGAAACTACCATGTGCTTCGTTGAAGCTGGTTTCGAACAATGTCCAGTCGCGTTCATCATTCATCCCTTCATCAATGACCTTCTGTATTTTTCTGAACTGATCATCTGCAGGCGTTTTGCCCTTCTCATCTTTCAGTTTGATGATCTCCTGGCTCAGCTTCTGCAGCAGCTCGTTTTTATAAACCAGGCTCATCGCCGAACTGGCCAGTTCCCTGTTTTTACTCTGCAGTTCTGCATGGAGTTTTTCGGTCTGTATTTTGATGATCTGCTTTTCTGTGGCTTCTGCTTCTTTCTTCAGGAAAATCTCTTTTTCCAGCTGCACTTTAGCTATGATTTCTTCGTGATCTTTCTGTAGTCTGGTCTGATATTGTTTCTTAGCCAGGAAAAGCAGTAATACGATCAATAACAGGTATACCGCAAAGGCCCAGTTACTCGCATAAAATGGAGGAAGAACAGTAAATTCGAAAACAGTAGTCTGACTGATCAGTTCATCATTAATTTTGGCCCGGACCAGAAACCGGTAATTGCCTTTAGCCAGGTTGGTGAAATCCTTTTGAGAAGAAGGAGTCCATTCCGACCACTGTTTGGCATACCCTTCCAGGTAATACTGGAATTTGATCTTGGCCTGTCTGTAATAGGGTAGAGAAAAGGAAATCCGGATATTATTTCTGCTAAACGGAATTTCTATTTCATCACCGCTGTTCCCATTTTCGCTGATGATTTTATAGGCATCAGTAACATCCTCAACTCTTCTGATTAATACTGCCGGTAAAGTATTTTTTCTGGTTGGATTGATCCCTGCTGTCGCATCATAAATCACAAAGCCATCATCTACACTAACCAAATGCATTGTGTTACTGATCTGGCTGATGTTTTCATAATACTGTACCATTCTGCCATCCAGTAAACTTAACCTGTTAGAGTCGATGACTAATTTTCCTGGTTCTCTGAAATCAACCAGGGCAGTTTTTCCGTGGTTAATAAACCAATATTTTTTTATGCCAGCACTGATGATCTTGTTAGAACTGGCAAAACTTCCCAACCCTTTGTTTAATTCCTTATACAGGCTGAAACGGTTGCTGATTTCATCGTATAGCATAAAACCTGCATCTGAAGAAAAAACCAGTTTATTCTCGAGGGTAAACAAATTGATATTGTAATTTCCCGGAAGCCCGTTTTTCTCATCATAATAGCGGGTCTTGACAACTCTTTTAAAGTCTGCACTTAAAGTCAGCTTGTATAGACCCTTATAAGCATGACTGACCCAGATATCTCCCCTTGAATCTTGTTCTACATAACGGGAGGGTTCTTCGAAATTCTGGATTTTGGTAAAATATTTCCATTGGCCGTTACTGTCTTTATGATAGAGGACAAGGCCGTTATAGGTCCCCTGTATCAGGTAGTCAGGATTGCTGTTTAGTTTTTTGATCGTCCAGCCTCCGCTTGAACTGGAGATCTTTTCCAGCTGATTACCCGTTACTTTAAAACTTCCCACATTGTGACCCATGATCAGCTGACCATCCAGCACACTGAGATCCCACACTTGTCCCTGTGAATTAGGCACCAGTCTGAAATCGAAAGTATTAAACTTCTTACTGTCTCCTGATACCCATGGACTATAAAAAAGACCCTGATTTGTTCCCAGATAGATATTGTTATTGTAAATCAGACTCGAATAGACTGTTCCGAACTGTCCGGCCTTATCAAGGTAAAAATAAAGCGGAGAATTTAGCTCTACGCGATCAATTCCATTATCAAGACCTGCCCATAGGTTCTGTTCATTATCGGTGAAGAGACTCAGTACGGTATTATTCTGTAAACCGCTTGATTTGTTGATCTGCTGTACAATATTTCCTTCCTGGTCAATCAGGATCAAACCATTCAGGATCGTACCAAAAGCATAATACCGATTATCTATTCTGCTGCCATTATTGAGCTGATAGGTCTTTAAGAAACTATTTGCCGGAGTATTGAAAGGGATATAACTTGATCCGTTATAGATAAACAGACCGTCTTTGCTGGTACCGATCAACAGACTTCCATTTTTGTATGGCAGGATAGTCATAATATTTGCCGGACTTACCGGATTGGTATGCGGAAGCGCTGTCAGCTTATTTCCTTTTAACTCAAATATTCCTTTTTCAAGGGCTTCAACCAGGAACCTGTTCCCAACTTTGTGCAAAAACAGAATGGGGCCGGGGCCTTTAACAACGGTTATTTTATGCTGCTCATAGATATAGATTGTTGTGAATGACTGGAAAATAACCCTTTTACCGTCCACATATATTTTCCATATCTCATCAGATAGCTGTTTGGTTTGTGGGATAAGCTTAACCAGAGAAGTATAAGTTAGTTTTTTGTTATGGGCAGACCAATAACCAAACTCGCCAAAACTACCCGTATAAACCAGTCCCCTGGAATCTGTTGCTACCGCACGGACGATCTGGTGATTAGGCATCCGGTATTGTTGCCAGTATCTGCCATCGTAAGTCAGCAGACCTTGTGTATTACCGAAATACATGATCCCTTTGCTGTCTTTTGCAATTGCCCAGTTTTGGTTTCCAGAGAGGTAAACGGATTTTGGGAAATTCTGAACATAAGGAACTCCTATACTTTTGATCTGTGTGGCTTTTACCAGGAAAGCTGATAAACTAAAACACAATAAAAGCAAAAAACTAATGGTATAACGGATTTTCATTTATAACAGTGGATACTCAGATATTAATAAAAGCTGCAAATTATACATTATATATAACATTTCGTTATTTTGATGTGTTTGCTGAGGGCTCAGCGTATCTATTTAACGGCAGATTTGAGGAAATCGGTAACATGTTGCGGGATCTTCTTCTCCAGGCCCCGCTTGTGCATCAATGAAACATAGGTTTGGTAATTGCTCAGGGCAAGGGATGGGTTCTTTTTCTTTTGATAAACGTCGCCGAGATTAAGGTAAGCCACCATTCTGTCGGGAAATATCTCTATTACTTTGCTGATAAAAACTTCGGCGGCGTCTAAAGCGTTTGCCTGTTCCAGGAAGTAACCTATGTCATTGACAAAAACTACATTACTTTTGCTAATCTTATAGTCTATATGCTCATCCGGACTATATTGATAAACCGCGGTTTGGGAATTTTTATCTGCAGTATAATCATAACAAAACCTGGTTGCATCCTCTTTTCCAAAGGCAAGGTTTAATAAAGGAAGGTCATTGACCGGAAGTTTTTTTAGGGTGTCGAGCAATTCCTTGTATTTGCCTGGGATATAATAGAATTTAATCTCCTGTCTGGCTTTTAATTTTTTATCAAAAGGTGCTTCTTCGCCATCAAAATTATCCAGGTAAAGATTTATTGAATTAGGGTATGTTTTGTAAGTCCTGTGTTCTTCTCCTGCATCATTTGACCCGTTCTGATAGTAACTTACACATTGCCATTTTCTTGTGTTCTTGCGGAAAACAAATTTGAAGAGCTCATTTGATCCAAATGCTGACGGACCCCATGACATGCTCAATGCAACCGTATCCTTATTCACTGTAATCTCGTGGTCGTGCATATTGTTGCAGCCAGCGCACATGAAAGCATCAGGATTTGCAAAAAGCAGACGATATTGATCCTTGTCCTTTTGATAGAAAGCAAGGCCCTCAGTTATGAGGTCGCCTTTGTTATTGTTTTGAAAATAAGGATCCTGAAAACTGAGGGTATCTATCTTTTCATATAATACAAAAAATCCGGTGATGCCATTGGCAGAAGTATATAAGGGATGGCTATTCAATAACCTGACTCGGGGCTCATTAAAAGAAGATGCTAAATTTTCCTGGCTGAATTTATTTGTAGTGAGCCGGATTGATTCTTTCTGTGCCTTTGTAAACAGACAGGTAAACATCAGGACAAGTGATAGGATAAGCGTTCTCATATGATCCCTCAAAATTATTCTTTTTTATGAAATTTAAACAGGCTCTAAAATGGGCTGAAGATTTATTGTCTTCAGCCCATTTTGTATCTGGTTTATTTTGCTGAAATATTTACCGGTTGAGGTACTTTTACATAGTATCCTGTTCCGTCATATGGACGGCGGCGGGGATTGGTCACGCAGGCCTCAGAGCAGCAGCCATGTAGTCTGGTACCACATTCGTCACATTGTGTAACGTGCTCATTGCATTCCGGATTGGCACAATTGATCATTTTCGCAGTAACTGTTCCACAGTTATAACATTTAGAAACGATGCTTGGGTTAATGGTATTCACATCTACCGCGATACGGTTATCAAATACATAGCATTTACCTTCGAAATCTTCACCGCCAGCTTCTTTACCATATTTAATGATACCACCATGTAACTGGTAAACGTCATTAAAGCCATGGTGAAGTAACAGGGCAGAAGCTTTTTCACATTTGATACCACCAGTGCAATAGGTAAGTACTTTTTTGTCTTTGTATTGTGCCAGTTCGTTTATCTTTTCAGGGAATTCTCTGAAATTTTCTATATCAAGAGTAATGGCATTTTTAAATTTACCCAGACTATGCTCGTAATTAGAACGTACATCCAGGATAATCACATCATCCTGATCAATCATTTCTCTGAATTCTGTAGGTTCAAGATGTTTTCCTGTCTTTTCGTTAGGATTGATAATGCTGGTATCCCTTAAACCTGAGTGTACGATCTCTGATTTGTAACGGCAATGCATCTTAATGAAAGAGGGTTCATCCACTTCGTCCAGCTTAAATTCGGTTTTTGCAAAACGTTCATCAGCGTGAATAGCTTCCATATAAGCTGCGCAGGCAGCTTGAGTACCTGAAACGGTTCCATTTAAACCTTCATCAGCAACGATGATCCGGCCAACCAGACCTAGTGATTTACAAAATTTAAGATGATCGGCAGCAAATTGTTCTGCATTTGCTATAGGACTATAGCAATAGTATAGTAATGTATTGAATTTTTCCATAAAAAATTGATACCGCTGCAAACGGCGTTTAACAGCTGCAAATTTAAGAATAAAATCTTAAATCCAAACCTGATATGATTAACCGGTTTACTATCGTATATATATAGGTATGTATTGAAAGGTTTATCTGATTGGGTTCTCTTGTCGGGCACCCATACTACTCTATATATACTATGGCTATGTTCTAGCTGTGTCTAAACCGGGTCTGAAACGAATCT
>Ga0194135_10003005_pt1 | contig 10291 bp, 7 predicted proteins | sample LitLau_LLRF_2013_FD_134024 | JGI IMG/M metagenome (GOLD analysis project Ga0194135, IMG submission 134024) | Freshwater sediment microbial communities in response to fracking from North America - Little Laurel Run_MetaG_LLRF_2013 (version 2) | ecosystem: Environmental > Aquatic > Freshwater >... | reverse complement strand
TGTATAATAATATTCTTCTAAGCTTACTGATCTTGTATAAATCTAACATTGTTTTTCCTTCGAATTTTTTATTAATGTCTTTGGTTGAAAACCAGCTCAATGTATGCTGTATCCTTTGACACTTAATAAATAAATAAATAAAAATGAAAATGGATTTAAAAACTTTAAAGTCCTCTCTGCTTCAGCATTTAGATGGTTTATTGAAGGATAAAACAGACAAGCTTCTATACTATTTAACTCTCTCGTCCCAAGTCTAACTCTCTGTTACATGCAAAATGTAATGCACACAAGACGAGAGCTCTCAATTCGAAGATCATCTCGACTTTCCTCGAGTATCCTTGACCTTCTTCGTCATCTTCTTCTTCTTCAGCTCATCCTGGAGGAGCAAACAGCTCTAGATTAATTGAGATTTGCCCAGGGAAGGTGATAGATTATAAAATGAACCTATAGGCACTATTCTATGGTGTTTTATTACTATATGTAATGTTCTAACTTATATAAGGCTGAAACTTTTCCTTGTTTCGCATTAGACAGAGCGAAAGGTGAAATTCTCATAAAGCAGCATGCAGGAGAAATCACAGATACCATTATGCTGGCAATGCTAGCTATATGTCGTTTATACGTAAAGATAGTCTCGACTGAGTGTGTGTGTGTGTTTAATGCAACAGAAAGAAATCTAATCAAGATACCATGATTTCTGAAAGTGGCTCGCTCCGCTGTCATATTCCCTTAGTTATGGTATGTGATACAGAAGAAGATATAAAGATTGGACTCGATTCATCGTTTTAGAAGGCAAATCTTGTACAGTCCTCTCTCTACACACACATATGAGCTGATGATGATCCAAAGATGTGATAAGGTCGATTGAGAAGGAACATCAAAGAAATGTTCAAATGGTCAATCTCTTCTTTCAGTCTCTTTGAATTTTGTGTCTCTCTCTGTGGAATCGTTTCTTTCGTCTCCTGTATTCCTATAACGTGTATACATAGGCAGACGACGACCAGATGACGAAACTCATCCAGAGTTTTTGGATTCAGAGACGCATCGAATTATATCGTCACTTGTTCCTATTGAGACGGTAGCGATGAAACAGATCCTACAAAGAGAGCATTATATTTTTTTTTATATTGGAGTAACTTTTGCTCCCCATAATCAAATTGTGAATGAGCTTGCCAACAACATTCCTCTATAAAACAGACTCTTCTTTAGATTTACGCGAAATATGATTACACTCAAAGAATATCTCATTGGAGTCTCCTAAAGACAAAAAAACTACAAGCAGAATCATGTTTGAACTTTGAAGAGAGACAGAGAATTGATTGAAACTTCAACTGAACCAAATTTTGAGAGAGAAACTTAAGCGGGGAATAAGGCATCTCATTTTCTTCTTATGAGGAGATTGGCTTATGAGAAAGCACACATGAAGGAGTGAATAATTTTACACAATGTGTGTGAGTTAGTTCGGGTTGAAAGAAGCAGAAGGTTGGTTGTACTATTTGGGATTCATTACACGGGTGAATGGAGACGCTCATTTAGGTTAGGAGTGTGTACGTGTTGGTTTAAGGTAGGTATATAGGGTGGCTTTATATAGTAGACCAAAATTAATGCCTAATAATAATCAGGGAGATGAAGATTAAGAGCGGAACAGCGACGAGATCCTCTGGCTAACCTTCCTTATAAATTTCTTCTCTACCTTCCTATTACTCCCTCCTCTTCTGAAGACGACACACGCTAAACCATAATTTAGGACGCAAAGAGGCTTTTGCAAACATGTTATTTATGGACCCACACACACACATCTGCGTCATGCATATATCTACGACGATAATCATCCGACAATAAGATCCTTTAAACATCGTGCCCTTACTATTATTATTTCCCTAAACCAGAATAGACTAAGGATAAATGGAAAGTCAAAGAGAAAGTAAGACAGGAGAAAGTTAAACAAGAGATATCACCACACACACAGTCTATGAGCTATACATAATAAAGAGTTAGATATAGCTGGCATAGAGCTGCGATATATAAAACTTTGATTAAGTTGACGAGAACAAGTCAAAGAATTTTCTGATCATTTAGTAGAAAAAGAAGAACTATCGTCATTGTTTTTGAACCACAAACCATGCAATGCCATGCATAGAGGTGTGTGTGTGTTCAATCCGTCTTGAATCTTAATCCTAGTTGAAGTCTGAGAAGGCTTACTCAGAACGAGAAAGCTGGTATATTAATCACCAGGATTATTTCCAGTCGAGAGGTTCGAGGTTAAGAAGATGAAGGTGGATGTGAATGTATATATGCATGTACTATGTCGGCATGTATGTATGTGTCTGGGCGAACCAATTTAAACTCGTCGGCGATCGATACAGGAGGCTATTTTTCATTGCTTATTTAATTTAGCTGGTACTAGGATCAGAAGTTTAGGTAATATCGTGAGTACAGAAGAAGAAGGTGATGATGATGACGGGTGTGTGTATATATGCTTTCACTTCGAGCTTAGGACGCAGCAGGAGGGACTCTGAGGCTCGCTATGTGGGAGCCAAAATTGATGCCGAAATGAAGAGCATTTTAGTTTGTAGAGGAAATGTGTGACCGTCTGTATACAGGGGGCTATGCTGTCTGACCTCGACTCTACATTTATTATATATATATATATATATTCATATTCATATAGAGAAAGTGTTGGCTGGAGGAATAAATCACCAGAGGAAATGGATTCAGAATTTGAGAATATGATGAGGAGGAGAGAGACTGTTGAACGCTTCAATCAAACAAATAGAGTTGGAGGCGAAGAGTGACATTGATAAATAAGGAGACTTCGTAAGGATTGGCACGAGAGAGAGCCAAGGGAAGAGATGCACTTTAATGGAGATTCTTCCTTTCTTTTAAAAGAAAAGAGAAAGATAGAGTTCACCTTGGAAGAAGACTGGTGAGAGACAGGTGGACTTATTTCGAGTTATTTGACACACGAATTCCGAATTTAAACAACCAAAGGGTTGCATGCAATAATCAAACGATTGTATATAAGAATTCGATTCTACTCACTGCCAACTTTGTCTGGGTGAGACATTTCTCAGGAAAGTACGGGTTATGTAAGCAAGAAAGGCTGACTCTTTGTTATAGATGAGCTCATACACTATAGTTAACGTTGTAGTAGGCCTTTCTCTGAAAACAAGAAGACATTCGAGGAAAAATATGTATAGAATTTATATATAGGCAATTCATTCACTCTCTATCTCTGCGTACAAGTTTATTTGGGCCAAACCAATTGAAGAAAGCCTTTTCTGTCTTTTAACGCTCGTCTATAAATTATATGATACCTCTTGACTCTCCCCATTATTCCTGTCGCGTTTCTACTCTTACCTCACTTATTTGCACAGCGTTACCTGGCCAGAAGAAGAAGTGAGACCTGAGATACCATCACGAGAATAAACATACAATAAAAAAGATGCATTACAAAGATATCAAGACACTACCCATTCCCATCTAATACTCACTCACTTTCTTACTTAAAGGCAATAAAAAACCAATAAATAAGACCTTTAACGACCTCCACTCTCACACTCACTCAAGTCTATGATTTAAAGAGATTTAAGACGACGGGGACGAGTCAGCCCAGAGCTAAGAACTACTAATTTGCCAATAAAACTAAAACTACTGCGAACAATAAAATTGCCAAGCACTTCACACAACACGGACATGACGACTAATTCAGATGAATTATTTCATTTATTTTGAATCACATTCGGTGAATACACGACAAAAAGGGATCGATAATAACATTATTATTTAACGTTAGATTTATAATGATTGCGAGTATATTTAAAACGCGGATTTGTTATATATGCTATACTAATTTTAGGTTCAGGCTATAAAATTCAAAACAATATAATATATAACGAGTAGTAGAGACTTTTAACCGTTAATACCTTCTTAACTTTCATTCTTTAAGATTTATTCACACATAATAAAAAACGCATTCGATACAGCTGATGGGAAAATAAAACATTCAACTAATTTTTAAACAACTATTCTAAGCAATAATGTAATTTACTAGATACATTCATCAGAAATGTATAGAGGTAGAATATGAAGGAACCTGTTTACTCTAACATCATTTTTATATGAGATTCCATTTTAGTCTCTTGTTAACTTGTGTGTATATCTGTGGAGTTTAACTCACTCTACCTTCATTGCTTGTTGTGTAATGTTCGGTTGTGGTACTTTCTCCTGAAGCTTAATTACAATCCACTCGCTCGCATCTTAATTACTATTAACGATTTATAACACACAACAACTTTACATCGAAAATTACGTGAAAAGGCTGGTCTTAAATAAAGTTATACACAGATGCGATGCTAATCCCACAAACATCTATCAATAATACTTTGATGCTCACAAGGCTCACATAATAGAGGGATCGAACTTTAAGTGTGTGGGTATTTAAGCGTTTTCAAAAGTATTGCTTATCCGTGATGAGTGGCTGCGTACATAAACATATTTTAGCCAGCAGCATCATTATTACGAGGAACAGTTAATTAACTAATTACTAATACATTCAAATTGTATTGTATTACTAATGTGTAGGACACACATTGACATAACGTTTAGAAGGAGTCTGTGCATGCGATATTTAAGTTATTATACTGTATGTTAAAGATTAGTGTGATAACAATAATCACCTGCCTTCTGTGTGTATGGACATAATATTATTATTATCGAGTGTTGCTAATCAGTTAATACGAAACAATCTACAAGTATAATGTAATAATGCGACCTTAATGTGTACATAAGGAATTATCACGCATATTTATTTTCAATAACTTAGTTCCTACATCACAATATGTAATTTATAATAATAATAGAACTGGTCCTTTTTGTAATTTTTACTAGCCTCGGACTGGACATGCTTTTATGACAATTAATTGCATGAAACATTATTACGAATCAGAAGTTTTCAATAGATCAGATATGATGAATTTGTCAACAGAGCAAAAACATGTGAAGTTACAGTTTCAAATTTCTAAAATTCAAAAACAAAAAGTGGAATTGATGTAACTTCCCCGTGTAAGGAAAGGTTACTTGAATTCTAATGAAGTTGAAACTAGCGATTAAATATTTAAAAAAAATACTCGTCCATATCATACACGTACTCGGCTCCTCGTTTCGTACGCTTGAAGGAAATTAGCGGCGACGTAGTTCCTGCTAGATATTTTCTGTACATAGCTTTTTCCGTTTCAGACCAACCTGCCATTGATTTCTCTAACTCAGACTCAGAGTCATTCTCATTCGTAGGTACGGCGGAAGTTGACGCTGTCGATGTTAATGCGTTAAAGTCACACGGTGTGGGGTGTTGTGTCAGTCACGGAGATTTTTCAATGTACCAAATTTTCAGGATCCGCTAGTGTATTAATGTAATTAAAACCAGAAAACTCCGAATTTAGAAATGCATCTCTAATGGGCAGAAGATATACAATTTTAAGTATTTATTAAGAACATTTGAATACGACACTTTTTGGTCATCATCCTTAACACGAATCCTTAAGATTTGCCACTCAGAAAAAACTCCGTGACTGACATTTTGACACCCCTAAACCTTCTAAATAAAAAAAAATTTAGAAATGTACGAGATCATTTTCTAATCTGTTAAATAATAACTTTTTGCTGCTACGTCTACTTCTACGAACCGAACACCATCATCGGGATAAGTTACTGTATAAAAACAAGACTGTGAGTGAGATGAATAAGAGTTTCATTAAAAACGACGAAAGCCCCTTCATTCAAATGCTGTGGGTGGTATGTCTATTATCGTGCAAGGCTCATTACCTATTACCAACCTCAGCCTTTTTGCTTTACGTCCTGCGGAACACGTCGATGTTCCACTGGACGCAGGTGAGTCCGTCGTCGCTCTACTACAAGGCTCCTCATCTAATAATAGTACGTTACCCTGCTCACTAATATTGGAACAGTCACTAACTTCTAAGTCGCTGTCTACCAATTCAATTTCTGCTGCTGCTGACGGGGGTTCTGGTGGCTGCTGCTCTATTCTGCACTTTTCCTTCGACTTGTGCTTTTTCTTACTTTTACTCCGCTTCTTATTCTTCTTTTTAGGAGTGTGCCTATAGTAATGGTGTTGGTAGTTGTTCGATGGCAAAGGACTTCTCAAAGAAGCTTCTTCTTCTCCATCGGTATTACTGTGATTCAAATTACTACTGTGAAGGGGACTACTAGCTTCAAACCTAAGAATTTCATAATGTGGCTCAAACAACGTTTTGCCAGAGTTTTCACGATCTGAAGAATTCTTTCTATCGCTTAAATTACTACTACCACCACCACTACTGCCGCCGCCTTCGTGGTGAAACCCGTTAGTCCCACTTTCAATAATTTCATCTAAAACTGCACTTCGTTTCATGCGGAAAGTTATTCTAAGGGGACCTCTGGGTTTCTTGCACTCATCTTTCTTACTCGCAGTGGCAGTAGTAGCAGTAGTAGTAGTAGTAGTAGGTTCAGCCTTATCATTATCATTATTAGAAAACAGTTCAGAACTATCCGGAACAACAATAACATTATCAGACTGTTGTTGAGGGAGAACAGAAGAAGACGACGTAATCGTAGTAGTAAACGTAGCAGTAGTAGCATTATTGGGATCAGTCGTTGGTAATGTGGATAACATATAAGAAGATGTGCCTTTATGATTTTGTAAAACACGATGACTTCTAAGTGTAATTCCATCTTTAAGAGGAGGTGGAGCGGTGGCGGACGACAAAGAAGATGACAAAATGAAGTTTTTTCTTGCGTTAACGCTACCAACAACACCATCACCTCCACCGACCCTCACCTCTACTCCATTAGAATTACTACCTGTATTACTACCTGAGCTACTCGAGCTGTGACAGTCGATTCCAGAATCACTCTGACTCGAACTCGTACTTGAATTCGAAATTGAATCTTCTGTTAAAAAAGCTCCAACAGGTTTCGACAACACCGATGCAGCAGTTTTTCTTATTGAAGTTTTGACAGCCTTTGTACGAGTCCGTTGTTTGGCAGCAGTGGGTTTTGAAGGAATTTCTACAGGAACACTGGAAACAACATACGATAATAGGAATCATAATTACAGAAAACATCATCACCACTGATTGAAAGATTGAAGAACTAATGGGGATGATAAGCCTATATGCTTTTATTAATACCTGGGGTGGTTTTTGTTACGATCTGCGGCTAATCCTTCAGAGTCATATCTGAGTAAGCAGTCTTTTTCTGTACGATTTTTTCGACGATTGAGACGGTTATCAGTTTCGCGAAGTCTGTATCCCTTCTCCTCAGTCTGTTTCTCGGGCAGTTTTGCTGCAAAAGCTCCGGATCCACGTCTATCAAGATAAACTCAATTTACTACTCTATAACTTACGTGCATTTATTAATCACACGATAAAGAAATAAGAAAGTATTACTCAACAGTTACAACAACTTACCTTTCACATGTGACACATTCACAGTGACTATTTTTGTCTCCGAAAAAGTCCTCTCCGTAAACGCAAGTAATTTCTTCGCCTTCGTCAATATCCCGAAGAACTTTCACACATGCAGTTTTATGACCGGTAGCAACAAACTAGTCACAAATTCACACAATATTTTTAATAAACTCTACTTCACTTCTGAATTTGTACCAAACGGGAATCTAAAATGGCAAAATTGAACTCCCGTACCTTGCAATTCGCTCTGCAGTCATGATTAATGAATGCAGCTGGACCAAGCCACAACTGTGCACAGTTTTTACGGCAGCTCCACATTACAGAGTAGTCATTTTTCCCAGACACCAATAACTGGCTCTCTTCGTCCTCTGACAGTTCTGCTATGCATCCAACAAGATGGGGAATTTTGTCATTTTTGCCCCTATAAGACCACGAGTGAAAGTTTAGAAAATAAATCAATTTTAAGCAAAAAAAATTAAGTCCAATAAAGCCCGAATTGTTACCATTTCCTCGTGGCACATATCTTCGCTCCTTTCTTATCTTCTAGCGAGTAGCGAAAACACGGTTCAATCTGGAACCCCGAATCCTTGTCGAAAACTCTTATATACCTTTTAATCTGAATAAATATCAACCAAAACAAATACAATATTTAATTCACAAATCAACTTATCTTTTACAGTAAAAAAAACAATACAATTTTGAAACATACATGCTCTTGAATGGCAGCTTGTTGATCAGCATTCTTACTCATCATAAACTTTTTGAGAAACCCCCCTTGCTGTAATTCCATCAAGATAACCTCATAGTCCTGGTGAGTCCGAAATCTCTCAACCATTCCTTTCAGTTCAACCTCTCTTTCAGACTTACTGAAAGGAGGTCTATACTTTATATTCATTTTATGTGTGTTGAATCCTAAATACGGGTCCAACACAAGGGCAGTGGCTAGATCATCGTTATCTGAGAGTTCTTTAGGAGTCATGGAAAATTGTGTCTGGAGTGCCTTCTTTCCTCCCCCTCCTCCTGTTAATGTTGCACTACATGTCGAGTTATTATTATTACTCGTCGTTGTCGCGTTATTACCAATATTCCCTGAAGGTCCTCCTCCTCCTCCAACAATAGGAACTACAGCTTGTTGCTGAGATCCCGCCCCTCCTCCAAGGCCTCCAACGTTACTAATGTTGACACTACCGCCGCCCCCACTACAAGATGCCATTGTCGTCAAACCGTCCAAGTTAGAGTTAGGTGAACAGGCTGCTACCATTTCACCGTATAACGACAGACAGGCCCTCCTCAATAACGACGAGACTCACAATTCAGAACATTTAATAGAACCGTACAAAACGCCAACGATTTCTTCTCTTCTGCATTTAAGTTTCCTGGAAATCAAATAGAAGAGTTAGTAATAATACAACTTTCACAAATAACACGGACTATTTTACTACTTTATAAGCCACTTTACTTTCAGCCACCTGAGCCAACTGAGTTCGAAGTTACGAAGTTAAGACTGTTTTGTTTTTATTTGACTGACTTCAAATACTGAAATACTTTTATAAAAATATTCTTTTACAAAAATCTCAATGTTTTTTTGGACTGTCAATTCTCCAATTTAAAATTCCAAAATAACTCGCAGGCGTTGTATTGTCATTTATCATCGCCTCTTCGTTTACTTCTAAAGCTCATTCTACTTCTTCCACCCGATTTTATTATCTTATCTAAATTTTAGAAATGTAATTCAATGCCCTTTCTTATTTCTGTAGCAATGGAATTCACTAAATAAATCAAAGATATCAATCTGATGATAATCAAAATTCAAACTCGCAGAGCTCAAACTTTGACTTGCAAATCAAGTCAACGAAAGTTTCTTGATTTCTTGCTTGCCATATTTTCTCGAAACCCCACCTGCGATACATTTTTGAATTTTTAAGCAATGTACTGCGTAGATTTGAATTCACAATTAGATTCCTATCGTTCGACTGAGATGGACATGCTTTTGATACTTCAAGTACATCATTTTCCCCCTGATTCAATTTAGTGTTTGTACTTTCAAAATGAAGTTAATTAACAAAAAACAAGTGATGACATTTCCATGATCGTTTCTAAAAGAACAGGGGGCGCATTCAGATTCTCTCTAATCAAGGTTAAAAAGATACGATTAGAGAGAATGTGAATCCACCTGCAGCTCCCAAAATGAAAACAACATTAATTAAGCTATCATCAACAGGATAAAAGCCTAATAAACAATCCCTTTAAAAACCTCCACTCACTTTTATCTCAAAAACTTTAAAGAACTTCCAAATTACCAAACCTTAAACTTAAACTATATCTTACCTCTCACCCACCACCACCAGACTTAATGAAACCAAGTTCCTCCATGATTAAACTTGTTGATAACTTTCCTTCTTAATCTTAACTTAACCTTAATCAGCTGATGATGATGCACAACTGCTGCATTTAATACCTAATTTTGACTTTCCATTCTTTCAATAAAAAATGACTTTCCTTCCCCTTTCTGCTTCAACTTTTTTCACGTTGCTAACGTCGTCGTTGACAATGATCAAAGTAATAAACACACGCGGCGGCAGCGGCCAGCAACAATAATCCCACCAGCTGAGATCTTTTGTTTATATTGTTCAGTAGTAGACCTGACCACCACCGACCATGATGATGATGATGATGATCCGATCACAAAGTGACAGTTACTTTTCTTTAATTGTTTTTTGCTGCAGGTCGTTTTTGTCGTCGTCGTAGAGAGTGTGTTTAAATTGGAGTAAATAATAATGTGGCTGGTTATGTTCTTATGTTAAGGGAAGTGGTTGGTATTGCGA
>Ga0194135_10003004_pt1 | contig 10292 bp, 10 predicted proteins | sample LitLau_LLRF_2013_FD_134024 | JGI IMG/M metagenome (GOLD analysis project Ga0194135, IMG submission 134024) | Freshwater sediment microbial communities in response to fracking from North America - Little Laurel Run_MetaG_LLRF_2013 (version 2) | ecosystem: Environmental > Aquatic > Freshwater >... | reverse complement strand
CGTCGATCGTCACGGTTGGAACTGTTTTAGGAATCTCGGGAATTGTGATCACCATTTGTTCCTCCTTCTTCCGGTAGTAGACGACGGAAGGGATTTTCCATTTGGGATTGAAGGAGTGCGCTTCGGAAACAGGGACTTCTCGAACACTGGGGATAGAAAAGAGTCAAATTTAATGACACAGAGACCAGCTGAGATTGAAGATGGGGAGGCGAGGGTATTACCAAAAATCGTTAAAGAGAATCCAACTCTTGCCACCATTCCTAACTTCGGGTTGTCCAGCTCTCCTAAAATATGGTGGGTCCACTTGCGTGATGGCGACCAAATTATTCTTCTCCTCAGATTCAGAGTCTCGGACGAAACAAATGACGGACATGAGCTCATAGTCACCCACTTTCCCTTCGTGGATCTTTTCCCGTGACACCGTTGGAATATCCCCCTCCGAAAAATCAACACATGAGACGCGCCGCCCATCCTCAATTGAGACGCGGATTGCTGTTGGTAGCCATTTGACCTGCGTCTCTGGATTTAGTTCAAAATCTGACATTTTGGCTACATGAAACAAACGGTGTTAAAATTATAAAATGTAGGGGGGAAATGTCTGCCGTCTGCGAACTGCGATCTCACCATGATCCCTAGTTCCAGTTGGACTGCTGACACTAGGACGTCCATCATGCCAAAATTTGCAATCTGGTCTCATACAATTTCGTCCGTATCGACAGGATTTCGGATGACCTGTGACTCCTTTGTGAGTGATGCCTGGTGTCTCCAAATCTAACTTTCCTCCCTTTTCTGGTAGCAATGACTCTAAATGATTCCTCCATAGTTGAAAATCCTGGAATTTAAATTCCAATGCACAGCGTCAAGACTTTATCAATCAAAAAATAGTTTGGCTCCGAGATCCCTTACGTGAGCATTATCGAGACAAGTGTTGAGAGACAGATACGGCGGAAGTGCCTTGGGAACCCTGCTCTGGTAGGTCGGTTGGTATTTTCCACATTTGTCACACCACGCTGGAGTGGTATGCTCTGGACAGAGCGACCGCTGAAGAAGTTCCACGAACCCACAACGCTTCCCACCACCAGTTCCTATTAACAATAAACTGCATTTGAATATCCATTCCATACCCCTTACAATAGCTAGAAGATTCACTGGCAAATAAATCTTACCATCCGGTGAGTACAAAATGTTGCTCAGAAGTACTGTAGATTCCTTCGTTTCCTCTCGCCCACATCTTGTACATCTATTCAAATTTTGTTGCTTCATTGCAAATAGTTTACTGACATGGTCAACCTTCTCCTGCGATTCATCATCCACTTTCCCAGATTCCATTTCGATTTGATGCAAAATAAAACGGTTAAATCCCTATGAAAAGAATTTTTAAAACAAAACAATCCGTCAGTCTCTAAAGTTTCAAGGAAGAAAGGTAAAAATTGGACTACCTGTACGAGTCGGAGAAATATTCCCCTCTGCTTGCTCTGACTCTCCTGGAGGATGAGCCCAAGGGCTGAGGCTTCAGGGACGAGACGAAATCCTCTGAGGAAGTTGGAAGCAACGCACGGGACGCCGCTTTTGGTGGAATCCAGCATGTGGAACAGGAAACCAAGCTCACAAGAGAGACATGCTTCTTTCTCGCAGATATGAGAAATTAGGCCCACCCTCAAATACTCGATGTGATAAAGGATTTGCAAAATGGAATTAGCGTAAGAATTCGCCTGTGTGAACTCTAATCCTGTTGTAAAAAAAAAAGGTTGGTTTTTACAAGGGAGCCCTCTTGTTACAGATACAATCTGTTTTCACTTTCATAATTTTACCAGAGAATTTAGTTCTATTAAAACTGTCCATATCGCTTTCTTCAAAAAAGTGCTTCTTCCACTCATACTTGGTGTAACGTTTTGGGATCTGGTATCGATTAGCATGGAAGTTTGATCTTTTCCCAGGATAAAATGTGTTCTTCATGTAGGCGGGATTCGATTTATGGAAGAAGGGCCGGATGGGACCACCATTTGGAGGAGGTATCATTGGCGGTTGCTGGGGATGGGGTGGGCCATTGTAGAAGTTCGTCCATGGTGGCGGTGGTCCGGGTCCTGGCGGGAACTGGTGATGCCCGGGTGGAGGTCCAGGTGGGAAGGGAGGATGAGGGGTTCGATGCGGATGAGGATGACCGGGATGGTGGTGTTTGATGTGAACTGGGCTCCCTCCTGGGTTATGATGGTTAGTGCTTCCATTGTATTGGAGTGGAGGGAAAGCAGAGAGGTTCATTGGACTTCCTCCGCCGTGACTGTGACCGTTGTTATTGCTCCAATGGGTGGGTGAGCCATCTTTCCTGGAGTCTAAATGATGCTTGTTGTTGTTATTGACGATGTTGATCCCATTGGAGGAATTAGTTGAAGGAGGTGGGTGGTTCTCCGTTCCGTTGTTATCATGCAAGTTGGAGTATTGCATTTGATTCCTACGGAATGTGCCTGGATTCGGGGCGTAGCCAATGGGTCCCACCATTTTCATTGTCTGGAGAATATTATGGTCAATGGGCAGTATTCTTCGGTAAGTCGGTATTGCGTATTCCTGTGGCCAGTCGGAGACTAGAGAACTGTTCGCCGGAGGGAAGAACACTGGAATTCTAGAGTACGAGGCGGATTCGTCTAAAATGCTAATTGGGGGTAGATTGAGGGTGTCAACTGGGTCAGAGAATTCTGTATCACGCGAAAATGAGTTGAAAAGGGATGATGGGTTTGACGAGAAGAGATGGAGAGTTCCGTCCATATCGCCAAAAGCCTATTACGGAATATTTACACACGAAATTACAAAAAACACATCATTCACTCTTAATTAAATTAAATGCCGAGTAATAGCATATTCACCATTTGATGACAAGAGGAGGAGACGTCAAAAGACAAGCACATTTGTGCATTAGTAACCTAAAACAAAATGATTTTAGCAAAAAATCCTGAGGTCAAAAAGTCGTGTGTTTCCAAACCTGGTAAAGACAAATGTTTGTTTGTGAAAGTGCCTGTGTTTCCAGAATTTCCATCTGTCCACTTGGCGATACCGTGGCAATTCGTGAAGAAAATGATGGAAGGAACCTGAGGAGGAAGGGATCAATGGAGACCTGGATCGTAGACGCCATAGCTCGGAGCATCCTAATGTCGTACACTTTGAGGAATCGATCTACGGAGAGATTTGTGTGTCGATTCGAGAATCCACATGTCACCACAAGATTTCCATGGATATCAAAATCTGAGAGACTCCCCGAGTGTGCCTCAATACTCTAAATTAGTAAATTGTTATTGAAGTAAGGATTCCTTCAAGGGGAAAGCTCAACTAGTTAATAATAAAATTAACCCATTACCTGCTCTTTCCGAAATGTTCTTGAATCGAGCAAGTGAATTTTTCCCGTTGGTTCTCCTGTGCAGATGAGGCGTCCTTGACTTCGAAGTATCGCACAACCGGAGTCATTCAGTTGGATCTAATTCAAACCAAAATTGATGAATCAGAACTGATACTAAACCACTGCTATGCTAACCATGCTCACCGTCTGTGATTGAATCATCCCATTGAAATCAAATTCCACCAAGTCCTGCTGATGACCGCCCATTAGGACTGTGGATGGAGTTGTCTGGAGCATACACTGCATCTCCAACATATTCTCTGACCTGAGGGAAGAGCATTCTCATTTTCTTTGCATTTTTCATAACTGAATTAATCGGAAATGCTCTATAGAGGGCTATTCCTTACACGTGCGTGAACACTGGAATCCCCCTCCGAAGTTGACCTCTGAGTTGATTTTGTGTCAAAATTAGAAGGAGGTCATCACTTGTTAGTATTTGGCGAATTTCTTGATTTTGATGAACTTGGAAGGATGTGTACTTTTCCAGGTTGTTCCCATAATATGAGGTGACATGACCCTAGAAGAGTAAGGATGGGATTCAACATTTAGTGGAGGTGAGGTTTTCCATATTACAAGTTTGACTTGAGGTCGCATACCCCTTGATTCCCAATCCAAATCAGCTCCTCAGACAAATCAAACGTCACGGCACTAACCCCGAAACGATCCCCACCATCAACCAGTACCGAATGTAGTTTTTGAAACTCTCCGTGTTGTGGGAATATGATGGGAGCCATTTCGTCAGTCCTTCCCATAATTGTTCCTTCGTCCACGGACTTGTTATTGGGACTATTCCCTGTTCCATTGCTTTCACTTCCGTAATCTAAATTAGAAAGTTACGTGAATGAGTAATTCATAATAATAATTCAGTCACTGGTCACAGTGTCATCAAGATTAGCATTCACTTGCTATAAAAATTATCATGACTGAAACTTTACGAGCCCGTTTTCTTTCTTTGCTAAACGCCGTCCCAATTTAGTTCTGTAAGGGTTATTACTTACACATTTCCCCCACGCAGCTTAGGGTATAGTTTCTTAAATCAGTATTTCAACAGAAACATCTAAGCAGCATGTCGTCTCGAAGGTCACTGAGGATAGTTATGACTTATGCGTGTCCCCTCTGAGGAAGGTTCCAAATCAGCTGTAATTGTGACCTAAAGTTAAAGTAAACAACATTTACAAAGCAAAACAACAGCTAATATACTTGGGAAATCTGGCACACAGTTTTATAAACATTTTTAACTTTACTAAAGATTAAGTTGCAGCCAAGAGGAGGCAAAGAGGACGAATGAGGATGTTGGAAGTAGTTTTGTGACGACGATGATGATGAAAGTTCCCGTTATTCCCCTGTCACGACTACATTGCTACACTACACCAATTTTTCCCGTTTTTGTTAATATTTTGTAGCCAAGCGCCGTCGAAGAAGATACGGAAGAGCAGGTCTCTTTATAAGCAAGAATGGGAAAGATTATGCCTCTTTCCAGTATGCCTAGTGCCTACCTGACTGGCCGTATGTGTTATCAAAAGTCAGAAGTCACTAATTGATTTTTGGAATTAAACTTGACCCTGGTCGGGTTCTGGGAACAATAGCAAATCAGGATTTCCCAATCAATAACATTGAAAATCAGCCTGATTTGTGACCCCTTCACTCTCACTCTCTCACCTAAACGAGTTAAATTGTAGACCCTTGGGCAAGTGGCTTGCCCTCCAATCCAAACATCCACAACGCAACCAATACCAGCGTATTTATGATTTATGAAATTATTCCAGTGTCAATTTAGGACAATTTATAGTGGTACATGTGAGTTGGGAAGTATTTCCCATAATTCCGACAACGAAAAGAATTTGGGTGCTTGAGGTAGACAATTAGATTATGTGACTTGGTATGGGGGTGAACTTGAGGGGTTCAGTGTGGTGGGCATCCAATCTTCTTTCGGTAATTGAGCGCAATTACCTTCCGGACATACTCCACCACTTCGCAGCACAATCCAAGTTTTCGCCATTCCGCTTCAAAGCTTTCGGGAGACCCGTATCCAGCACAGTAGCCATTTAGACGGCAAGCGTTTCTGGAGCGAATGAGTGGAAGACCCACTTTAATCCCCAAGTAGTTTAGAATCCAAGGGTACTTCTGTAAATAATACTTCTGGTGGTAGCTAAACAATCAAAACACTTCGTTACTTCTGCACTGATCATTTCTGGGATTTAGGGTTCACAAGTCATAGTTGTAAGGGGGCATCTTACTTTTCAGCCTCGTAAAATTCCTTGGCAGGATAGATTCGAGTTTTGATTGGACGACTTCGATGGGAGATTTCATTTTGAAGAGTGGCCTCGGCCTCCGCTCGTTGTTCCGGAGAATGGTAGAAAATGACGGATTGATACTAAGATTCCCAAAAAAAATAAATCATTAAGCAAAATTATTGACTAAGCAACTATTGATGATTTATTGAAAGAATGGCCCGATCCTGACCTGTCGGGGACATGCAGCTGTGGGATCGTGATTCTCCCAAAATATCTTCAGCAATTTCCCATACGATGTTTGGTGCGGATCATATTCAATGTCCACAGTCTCTGTGTAATCGAAGCTATAAATCAGATAATGCTTTTAAATATTTGCCCTTGTTCTTTAATTGGTTATTTGGATTCCCTTGGGAATCTTGATTGATCTTAAAAACCTTACATTCTTGTGTAGCAGGGATTGAGACGTGTACCGCCAGCGTAGCCGACCCGTGAGCGAACAACTCCTGGCTCACAAGCGAAGCAAGCTTCTCCGGCCCAGAAGCAATTCATACCTTAGAAAAGAAACAGACAAAAAGTTGCATCCGCCATTAATTTCATACAATTGTTTGATTTATGGGTATAAGTTTTGTAACTTACCGAATGTTGCCCTAATACTACGAATATCAGGTTCATAGTAGAGCCCGTCACAGTCACCGTCGCATGAAGCTTGATTATCGCAATATGCTGGGTCCATCATTTCCGATGAGACGTTTATTGGAGTGTAGTCCTGTTTCAAATTAGTTGAAGATGAAATAAAAATGCTTGATTTTAGGACAAAATGTAAATGCGAAACACGCAGCAGGGTACGGAAAGATGCAAAACCGTGTGTGTGTGTGTGTGTGTGTGTGTGTGTGTGTGGAGGCGGATGAAAATCAAGGATTTTTCTTATTTTATATTGTGTAACAAGTCAACAGTTCAACTGAAGCGTCGTCTTGGAAACAGCGAAGTCATTTATGTTTTTTATCATGGAGAAGCCGAAGCGTAGCCAGAACGAAGAGTAGCAGCACAGCCCGACTCTGAAAAAGTCAGACTCTCGGAACGGAACGCGCTCTTTTCAGACTTCATCAATCAGATTCGTACGATGAAAGTTTAGCAAGTGCAAGTAATGTCAACAATTTAATTTGAAATTTTTTGGAATCCTCGCGTTTTCGCCCGTCCGTCTGTGAGCCAGAAAAAGAGCTAATCTGTTGTTAATTAATTACTATTTTGGGTACTACCACTATTGTGCTCTGTATTTAGTTCATGTCCAACATCCACCTGTCAAGAGTTCATCAACTGGGCAACAGATTCATCCTCCATTCATTCAAGTCATCCACGAATTACTCCCATGGTCAAAGTCAAGCTCTCCTATTATCCCAGTCACCTTCAACGAAGCTCAAGTTGTCCACGTCCCACGCTCAGTCAAAAAGACAAAAGGGATCCGATCGGAATGGAAAATCACCGCCTCCATTGTTTACTGATAAAACGCTGTCACAGCAGGAAGGAACCACCACGACATCCAAATCTGTCTTCGCTCCAGAAGAACCGCCGCATGTCACAAATATTCGGAAGATTTTGAGCTCTCGAAGACTGGATCCAATGCAACTAGCACCACAGTCCGATGCTCAGAATAATGTTCAACCTCCTGCTGCTGGCGGCATCAATCGGAATATGGTGACGAAGTCGGTGAAAATGAACTTGGAAACGGGGAACAGTGACAGTGGACGTACGGAGAAAGTCAGCGAGGGTAACAGCGACAGCACCAGTGATGGTGATGATCTCCTAACACCACCGACGAATTGCTGCATGTCAGGCTGCCCTAATTGCGTCTGGATTGAATACGTTGAGAGACTGACAAACCACTATTCTGATCCTAGTCTTGGGCGTGAGAAAATTCGGGAAGATATAAATAGTATCCCAGATGCAAATATTCGGGCACTCCTCATCATGGAGCTCAAGTTTAGAGGCCTTTGGTGATCAAATTGTCCCCCAATCATAATCCAATACTGAAAGAAGATGCCAAAAAAAAAGATTATTTAATTAGTCTCGTCTCGTCAGTCTTGCAAATATGCGTTTACGCTTACGGCAATTGACGTCTTAATTCAATCGAAATAAAATATAATTCTGCCAAATGGACGCAAAATTATTGTTGAATGTTGGCGTATTGATTCGAAATATCTACACTACGATGAGTCACACAAGAATGAGACGTAGACGAGGATAGCAGAGAACTTTATTCAACCTGATGCGTTGAGTAGAAGATTACTTAGAATTGTTTTGAATGTGGAAAATGGGGTTTAGGCAGTCGCGTTTTGATAGAAATCAGTTTTTAGGGGTGAGAAAATGAATAGTGAATATACTGCGATTGTGAATCCGAATTTGAAGATGCGTGGAGTTTTTCATTTTCAAGCTCATTTATGAATATTTGGCAGGATTTATTCGTTTTACTAACTTTCCAATCGTTCCCCCTTAGCAGCGTTGAGAATGATTTCAGGAAAAATCAGCGTTTACGGCATCAATTTCCAAATGTCCAATTCCAAAAAGGTTCAATCTATTATTCCCTTGTCTCATCCTTGATTAATTTTGCATTACGTAAAGTCGTCCTCCTTGTCTATTTTGGGTGTTTGGAAACATTATTTTTACCATCAAGTAAGATCTAGGCGGATTAGGCACGGAGAATACTGGAATTTCCCTGTCTTGGCATAAGAAGTCATCCTTAATTTTTCCAGACTTTTACTTTTTAGTAATCTGCGGAAGACCTCACCTGGACACCTCACCTTCCTTCCGAAGATATGATTTTCATTGATGAGCAGAATTAGTATTCATTGAAAAGACTCCTTGGGTCATTCCATATTCATGAGCAACTATCAACAATCCCCACCCTCCCCGGACGGGATGAGCTCCTCCATCCGAATCTCAAAGCCAAGGGGCGGTGGGGGAATCAATCAAAGTTAACATCTTTACTTCACAGTTCATCAATTCATCAGGCTCTCCTCAAAATTAAAATAATCAACACACTCCGATTTGTGTACCTCAATTAACATAATCATTACATGACCATGTGCTTGTGTGATTACTAAGGACGTACGCAGAGGGGTGAGCATGAGCATTCGCCAACCCTCTCATCTCAACTTACCTTACTGCTTTCACTTTCTCAATGGTAAATATTAAAGTTCAAGATGGTGGTAATAATGGCGTCCCGTTTTTCCACGTCAGAATGTTAGATTACTGACCGCTCCGAAGTGAAATCGCCGAAAAGCAAAATGAGAGCAACGTTTTAATTGAATGTACAATTTAAATCCCCATGCAAGCTTTTCACTTGATCGCTCAAGGCAAGGCTGACAGACAACACGCCTTGGACTTGACGCTTAACAATGCCGCGGTCAGATTGTTGAAAATTGAAGTCAACAACCAGATTGGCTCGGAATTTCTGTATCCATCCACCCACACCTTGACCATAAATCCTAATTTCTCCAGAATCTAAAGGCATGAAGGAGCGAGGAAGGGCATGATTTCCGTACCCCCAATCGGAAATTGGACACCTCCCCCACCCCAGAAGTTTAATGTTTACAAATCAAGTCCCCAGCAGCGTTCATAGCTTGCCATCAGGAATTACCTGCTGCCAGGCCAGTAATTCTAACTTGTTGTTCCGTCGACGCTTCAGGTTCCAATTCAATTTCCACATGCAATAATAATTCCGCACGTCTATCTTTTTCTCAAATATAAATAGATCTCCACGCTCGGGCTGAGCTCTCCATTTCTCATTGTACTAAACTACCCAATTCAACATCCGAATTGACAGGAAGAATTCCTTTGTTCGAGATTAGCTCACTTATTCTTCTTCCTAGGGAACCATTCAATTCTTATACCCTTTCGAGTCTCACACACGGAGAGAGGGCTTTGTGGCAACAGGAAATTGATTAACGTCAAAAGTTCATTTCCCAATTTACACTCTTTGAATACCAAATTCTAAAGAATTCCACAGAGACTGACTCAAAAAGTTTCTCATTCTTCGTTTAAAGAGAGTATCGATCGGACTCGGAGGCAGATCAGTTCTTCATCAGTTCAGTCACTCATTATCAGATGAGAGGGACGCTGATGCTGAAAGTGAATTTTTGTTTACAATTACGATACAATCGAACCGGTGAGTTTAGTTTACATTTTTACATTACTTTAGTCTTTTGATCAATCCACGCTTCCCAGCCACTCTTCACTTGCTTGATATTAATCTCAAACCATAACCTTTAACTCGACGGAAAATTACAAATTGGGTGTGGCATCTCATAATTTCACTGCTGGAGCTTCCAAAAACCCTTCTGCGGTCAAGGACAACTAGGTTTTAGCCTCTTTCGAGTTGCGGTCAATTAAAATTAGGTTTACGACTTTCCGAGACCCAGCCATGTCCGTACGGACGCAGGCAGTTAAGTCCAGAACTTATTAACTATTTAGGCCACGAAACCAAAGCCAATTGTCGCAAACGAAAAATGTATCATCACCACCATCATGATCATCTCATGAAACTGAAAATAAGCGGATCAGCAATTAAGAAGAGTCATGATGAAGTTATGTGATCTTGATTCCGGTTGCCATCAACGTAGAAATTGTTGTAGACAGCATTTTAGGCTGTCTGATCCTATTGTCTTTTTCCTTTACTG
>Ga0194135_10003003_pt1 | contig 10294 bp, 6 predicted proteins | sample LitLau_LLRF_2013_FD_134024 | JGI IMG/M metagenome (GOLD analysis project Ga0194135, IMG submission 134024) | Freshwater sediment microbial communities in response to fracking from North America - Little Laurel Run_MetaG_LLRF_2013 (version 2) | ecosystem: Environmental > Aquatic > Freshwater >... | reverse complement strand
GTGACGACGAGCAGAGGAAAGCTCAATTCCAAGACGGAGAAAACCGGGCCTTTGTTGTAAAACGGAAAAAAAAAAAGAATCGCACTCAAAAACTTTTTTCATTTTATTCAAATTTGAAAATTCCTTCGTTTTTGTAAGATGAGATCAAATTATGAAAGAGAGAAAGCAAAAACGGAGGATCTTATTCAAATTTTAATAATGAAGAAATGGAGCAATTAAACCTACGAAAATAACCGAGTTTGGACGTTACTTTTCTGAATTTTTGAACAGCGGATCCCGGATCCGCGTGCGTGAAAATTATTTTCACATTCCAGGCATGAGAGATGAGAGATTCTCCTTTCTGGAGAAATTGGGATTTTGACGCGTGGAATACGGAATACCAAAATATTGGATTGGAATACTGGAATTTTTAAGCAGGAGCCTCTTTCTCTTCTCCCCCCATTCCACGATCAGAATTTGCATAACCCGGAGAGTGCCAAATAGGATTCATGTTATGTATGTATTTTTGCACTCACATTTAAGTTCTTGTTTCCCATATCCCACCCCATGCATGCATGATTTCATTTCATTTCAAAAAGAAAAGAAAGGGAAACTTTCTTCCTCCTTTTCCTTCCCCACCGTGCCGTCGTTCCTGGTTCCAAAAACTTCCGAATCTTGGAGAGGAAGTAGGAGGCAGGGCAGGAATAAGAAAATCCTCGACTCTGGACTCGTTGGTGGTGGTGGTGGTGCGACGGGACGGGATCGAGAGGAGGAAAGGAATGTGGTCCACTTTTTATTCTTCAATTTCCTCGTCACATTACAAAAGGGAGGCTCCCGCTCCTGCCCGTGGGAGAAAAATAGAAAGAAAGTAAAGTGTAAAGGAGAGAGAAAAGGAATAAGAAATTTGATTTATGGGAACCTTAAAGCAGGTAAGGTGGGGAGGAAAGTCTCTGTGGTAACTTCTTACATTACACATTGAAATTCCTTTCTCGACTCCTGCTGGTATTACATACATAATCGGTTTGACAGGGGCTGGGGCCCTTTCTCCCGGCTTTCTCCAGTCACATTGTTCAAATTGCTTCAGAATGTTAGGCAGAGTGAAAAGACATTATAAGAAACCAAATGGATTCAAACTCCTTCCTGCTCCTGCCAAGGTGGAACCGCTGGAAAGTGGAACCCTTTCACCGGACTCTCTCTCCCCACATGCCCATTCTTCAAATGACCAAATTTACATTTCGCCCTAAAAAAAAACCCATCCTCCATTTTCGGCAAGAGTTGGAATGTGGGCTCCTGTAAAAACGGGCTGACCCCACGCGTGGGCCGGGCGGGTGCGTCATTATTGTTGAACTCTCGTTAAATTGACACCGTCTGGGCAGGACATTAGTTGCTGGGGGTGTCACATATGGCAACTGCTCGTTGTGTCGAATGATATCCATCTTCCCCTCTACTAAGCTTTAAATTTCCACTTCCTCTCTCTCTCAAGACTCACAGAGAGAAAGCAGCAGCAGTGGAGGAGAGGGAAGATGGCAAGGGAAGGGGAGGTCGGAAGTGGATTCGAACGGTGAAAAAAACGGCTATCAGAGAGAGCTCTCTCCTCTAAATCAACGTCCCTTAACTTTCTTCCTGTCTCCTTTTAACTTTCTCCTTTTCTGGGGAAAAGACTGGAGCTTTAGTGCTGGTGGTGGTGCTTGTCGGTATGCCTCCTTTTCTGCCGCCCAGTCTCATCCTTGGCAGGGCCTTAGCGCCCGGTGCGGCCTGAAAATTGAAAAACTCTGTTTTCCCTTTCGATCATGCATGTAAAAATGGGATTGGATTTTGTGTTCCCACGACCGTTTCATTCCTCAGCCAAAAGGAGGGAGTGATATATAGTAAGAGGCAGGGAGACATTAGAATGCTTTCTCCTCTGGATTCAAGTTATGTAAACTATCTGGGGAGGTATGAGAATTGAAAGTGAAATTACTTTTGTAACTCTTTGCTCACTGGGAAATGGGCCACTGTCACCCTCACCCTTGCCAAGAGTATGCCAGCTGCAGGTTGGAGAAAGTAGTAACAATAAGTTAGGAGCCCAGCCATTGTAGCACGCATTACATTCCTCGACTTTTCTTTGCATGATTACCTAAACAGTGTCCTCAGCACCTCCACCAATAATGGGAGGAGGAGGAAAGTCGTGCCTAATGGGTGCGGAGGGTGAAGTGATCCTGAAGTGTCAATAAGGATCCCCTCGCATAATTCTGACAGACAAGAACCCTTGGAATTTTACTTTAAAAGTAGGGAGATGGAGACGGTGAGTGGTGAAAGTGTTAACTTTCCCATTTCCGATGCTTTCTCGGCCTCCTCCTTCTAACTCTTATCAAAATGAAGAATCTCTCTCTTCATGCTCATAATTTGATTTCTGGGGAACCTTTGAGCTCTCGCCGACGGAAATGGATTGGGGAACTCCTAATTTCCTCTAAAACGAAGGCGGATGCTCCACTTTTCCTCCAACTTTCCCTTTTCTCTCAGGGAATGTGTGTGTGCTCTCTTTAGTAAACTTTCGTTAAGTAATTCATATCTCCATTTTCATCATCTGAAACGTATATTCCCACAGCAATCTACCCGACCCGAGGTGGAACTGGAAATGGAACATCATCAACCCTAAACATTTTCTGTAGTAATTAGGAGATGAAATTTCCTTCTTTTGTTCAAATTGGAGCAACAGTTCCAGTTATTGAGAGTAATAAAGGCCTCAATTACGCGGCTGATGAGCAGGTTGAGCATTCAAAAGGATTTCACTCCTGGCTCCCCCAGGATGGTGATGAAGATGATGAGGTTTCCAAACCGCGGTCTTCTAATTTCCATCTTAATTAAAAAGGCTGTCATTCGGAGGATTCCTGGAGATAGACCGTGGGAAAATCGGAGAGACGCTCGACGGCCCTCTTTATAAGCAGAACTGGAGCTGAGCCGGGTGCTGCGGGATGATGAATTAATCAAGAGCCGAATGCAAGATCAACAAAGAGCTTGAGCCTCCTCGTGGTTAATTTGTAATGCACGGAGAAGGCCGGGTTGACCTTGGTCCAACAACAAAAGTAATCAGCTGTATTGTATCAATGAGTCCTCTCAAAGGAAACGAAACACAAATTTGTCAATCGCAGATGGAATCTCGGAAAATATCGCTTACGTCTAGTAATCTCACCTAAACGTTGTTTATACCATAGTTGGTGAGGTTGAGCTTGATTTAGTGACTGTGGATTAATTGGTGAGTCAAATTCAAATTGTGAATCTAATCTAATCTGAATCGTTTCAGCGAGGAAGTTGAGTGTTTTGTCGTCGTCGTATCCTGTCCGCGGTGAGTAATCATTACCGTGTCAGTTTTTCGAGTACAAAAGATTTCCAATATGACAATTAAAATGAATTCAGTGATTCCGTGAAAGTGTCCTTGTGACTCCGTTGACGTTGAGACTATCGTGCATGTTTTTCTTATTCCCTGAGTTCCATTGGAATTTGGAGTAAGAGAAGGAAGGAGCCTAACATAATAAGCAGGATAACGTGGTCAGCGATTGGTTAAAGGATGCTGGGGTCAATATTTATAGTGATCTTGACCCTAGTCGGCCTCCGACAGTTTGTCTACTACTACATTCGTCGGAATTGGCGCAAAGCGGATCGACAGAATGAGGAATCCGTTCGAGGGAAAGTGGTTCTAATTACGGGTGCTAATACGGGGATTGGAAAAGTTACGGCCCTCGAAATGGCGGACCGTGGGGCCACCGTGGTCCTTGCCTGTAGGAATCCGGACTCAGCTGTCAAGGCAGTTTGTGACATTCGACGCAAGACGCAGAATGGGAACCTGGTACGTACTCTATATTTACCTTACCTATACTTAATGAATAAGGCATTAAAACTCCGGGTTGTTCAAAGATGCGCAAGTCTATATGAGTTTAATCCAACATTTTAATTAACAGACTGTGATGAAATTGGACTTGGCCTCTTTGAACTCTGTACGGCAATTTGCCTCCAAATTCCAGAAACGATTCTCCCAGCTCCACATTTTGATAAATAATGCTGGGATCCTGACCCCAATGCGTCATGGACTCAAGTCCAAAGATGGACATGAAATCCATTTCGCAACGAATCACCTCGGGCATTTCCTCCTTACCAATTTACTACTGGATCAAATCAAGGCTGCTGCACCCAGCAGGTAACAACACATCCGCACATCCTTAATCGGTCCTTGCTAAAATCAGGTTGTTCCTCCAAAACAACTTTAGTAGTCAGAGAGAAGTTAACGTTAACTGTGAATAATTACTAATGTGAAATGTTGAATTTCTTTGTAGAATTCTGACTGTCAGTTCGAGTATTCATGTCAAAGGTGAAATGGACTTTGATGATCTCATGGGAGACCGAAAGACGTACACTGAGAACTTGTCCACAGTGGACTACCCACTCTATGCCAATTCCAAACTAGCCAATGCCCTCTTTAGCCAGGAACTGGGTCGAAGACTCCTTGGGACGAACGTCCGGACCTATGCTCTGGATCCAGGCAACGCAGTCACGGACATTTCACGCACGATGGATCTCCCTCTCCTGGTACGACTGGCCTTGACCCCATTGGGTTTCATGTTGAAGACGCCCGAAGAGGTTAGGACTCGTAGAATTTGTGTTGGGATCCAATTATTTTCTTATCCATTCAAGTATCATGTTAACGATTCCTCCAGGGGGCTCAGACCACGCTCTACTGTGCCCTCTCCCGGCACGATGACGTCAAGTCCCGAACCGGGGAAATCTATCAAAATTGTGCTATTTGGGATCCCTCGGATCGAGTTCCGCTGAAAGAGGAAGATGCCCGGAGACTTTGGGAAGAGAGTGAGAAGTTGGTGGGGCTCTAACTTGAGGTACGACTTTTCCGCCAATCGGACCCGCTCCCGTGCGGCGTACATAAACAGAACAACTTCGGGCTGTAGAATAGTGAGTTCGGGTGCCGCTGTACTTTCTACTTTCGTGAAATGGACATTGACATTAGATTAGAACTTGGTGGAAATAAAATGCTTTTCTAAAATGGGTTCTTGCGGGGAAGGCTTGTCAAGGCCTGAAAGTGATAAACTGAGACGTTAGACTGGGGGGAAGTCATTTGGATATCTTAGCCTCTGCCGTGGCGGAGCAGGGCAGCCCCAGCATCCCAGCACAAACTTGGACAAGTATAAATTACACATGCATCCCATTTGGACGGAAACGAGCCTCATTCTCACCGCCTTCCTTTCAACCTCCTCCCGAGAAAACAGGAGAGAGAGTGGGACGGGGAGAGAAAGTTAGTTAACCCTTTTAAGTTCTTACGTCTTCTTCCAGGATGGAAGTGAGTGCAGGGCCTCTGGGTCCTCAACTGCCAGCCTCACGAAAATAAACAACTTAATTCTCGTCCCAACAGAAATTCTCTACGGAAAGTAAAGGCGCTTAGGACCAATCCTATCCCGGAGGAGGCTAGAGCAGAGAAAGCCACTCTCCTTCCGAAGAAAAATAAAAACTGGAGACGGAAATCATTACCGCGGGCGGAGAGAGTACGAAATTTCGGTGTAATGTTTATGATGTTCCAGTACAAGCATACACTATAACGATCTCACGACTGGGGAAACTTCGGCTGCTGATTTAAGAAGTTGAATTGGATTGGCTGGCGGAGGACGTCCATCACTTACTACCACCACCGAGTGCATAGTAAAAACGGTCCTAAGAGGCAATCCCGCCTAAAAGTTTTCTTGGAAACGTTTTTATTTTTCCTGAAGACTGTTTTATGACCATTCTTTAGGATTTCCCAGGGCTGTCATTCTCACCACTCAACATGAACATTAGTTGAGTTAAGAGTAGAAAAGAGTACACACAGGAACACAGTGGAAGGCGGGCGTGGAAATGGAACCAACTTTCTCCATCTTTGTCTGCTCCCTTGGCCTCACCACCGTTTCTCCACGCGCTCCTTATTACTTTTGTTGCCAGGAAATGTTTAGGCTGAAGCAGTGCTCCACATGCGCTGGCAGCGTTTCCGGTTGCTGATGTTGTCGACGATTCTTTTAAAGGAAATGTGGAATCTTTTCAAGTAAAACGCTTCTTGGGGAAGCGGAAGTTATTTTAAGGATAAGGGAAACGCTGGGTGCTGGCCATAAGTCAATGTGTTATTACACTCATCTTTCCTAGGCTGGTGGGCTGCTGCTGCTATGATTATTTTACTCCTGGAAGCATCTTACGGACTACTCATATGCGCGCAGTATGAGTACGAGCCTTTAGGAATTTGAGATTTATGCCTCACTTCAGAAAACTCTGTGCCCCCCATAAGAACATGAGAAAATTGAAGGATGTCAGTAGGGATGTAATAAAGGCCTTTTCCATAAAATTCCTTTCCTCACTCTCTCTCTCCAGTCGGGGGGATCCGTAGGGAGTTGCTGGAGAAAGTAAAAGTCTCCTCTCTCCCTCTTCCTTTGTCTTAAAACTTAATCCTGACAAATGACCTTCCGTCCTCTTCCAATGTCATTCACACTTGAACCACCACCACCGCTTCCTCTTTCCTATTGGCCTGCTACACTATTTGCTGGAGATGATGACAAAAGTATGATGATGGGGATGAGATGATGACCATTTACGTTTATTGGAACTGGAGAATAACGTGCTCTCTTTTATCTTGACCTCACCCCCTCGGGCTCTCAAGTACGTGCGGCCTGGGAGGATAAATGATACTGGGGACTACTAGGGGGACGGGATTAATGGTCTCCTTCAGTTTGGAAAAGTGAAGGATGAAAAAGGACTCAATCCTAAACGGTAGTAGACAATTGTAAGTAACCAAGATTTCCACTTCCGGGCAACTTGGGATTTGACAGTAAATGAATCCCTGTCCAGCATCCCCAAGCAGATGCTGCTGCTGCTGCTCCTGTTGGAGACGGAGATGAAATCTTGGAGAAAATGGAGCACTCCTTCTTCCTGTCACTCTCGGATGGACAAAGGGCACAGTTGCTCAGAACTAGCTATAACTATGACACGGTTAATTAATTTCTTGAAAAAGTTGCGAACGGAATGGAATGAATTGAAAATTGTAAAAAATAACTAATGTCTGTTCTTTAGTAATGAGGACCAAGAGAACGGCGAAGACTGAAGTAAAGTTTAGCAAGACACGGCCTTTCTAATCACGTACGATGCCGTGAGCAAGGAAAGCATAAACATGAAAACGAAAACGAGTCTTCAATAATAAATGTCAAGTTTCAATTACTCTTACCCACCACAAACTGAGTCTTTTGGTTCAAACGTCCAATCTCACAGACGGAATGATTTACTTTCATTTCTCGGAGGATGATGAGGAGGATGATACACATTTGTTCAGAATCCCTTCTTAATTGTGTAATTGTAAATAATTGAAGTGAATTGGTTTACGTGAGTAATGAAAATGATGATAAACTATTGTGATGGGCAGTATTACTTGTAGACGAGGGAATCTGTGGAGACTGGAGAGTTGCCTTGTTCGACTTCTTCTTCAGATTTGAGCTGGGAATTTCCCTTCTTCAATTTGACCTTCCCATTTGGCGACCCAACTGTTGGGACAGATTGACGTGTAGACTTTCTTAAAGTACTCACAGGGTCCATAGTCCTCTCCACGGAGCTTGATGCAGCGCTTGTAGTCCAGGAAACTCACGAAGCAGTACTTGGTTTGATTGGTATTTGGGAACCGCGGATCAAACGGAGCCGTTTGGAGCTTGAATCCTTGATCATCGGGGTCCAGCGGTGGACACTTGTCCGGGTCGCCAGGAACGGGGTCACCAGGTGGTGGGCAGTTGTTATTCTCATCACTCATCTTGGATGAACTGTAGTAAGGGAGACAAAGGAATCGTACAATTAAACAATAGCCAACAAGCAAGTTTATAAGAACCAACTTACAACAATAACAACAACAACACAACGAGAATCGAAACCGACGTTAGAAGAGTAAAAGGGGGAATTGAATCATAATAACTTCAGGGCTTACGTTCGGATCACAGTGGACCAATAACCAAGAAGCGTCAGTTTCCAGCGATTTCGTTCACAGCAGGCAGTTAAAAGTGATAACTGTTAATTGAGTTGACGAATCATAATTTAATCTTTTGTGGAGTTTGTATTTGGCGCCAAACAAGACAAGCTGCGCACGCCCGTCTTGCCGAGTGTCATGGCGTCCCTTTGTCCTCAAATTCCAGTTAGTCTCTGAATCTTCTCCATAATTTCCAGGATGTGTTGAAGGGTGAGAGTGAGACTTAAATTGAATCCAAAATGAATTAATGGGAGATTAGGCAAAAGGGAAAAGGAAACTGAGGATTTCTGTTGAAAATGAACACTACTGTCATTCCACTGCCGCCGCCGTTAACCCGGGCCGGGTTTCCCAAGGGAACCGCGGTGCTGTCACGTCCGAAACTTGTCATAAGCTTCGGAGATCCTCCTCCCCCAGTAGTCGTCCGCCCGTCAGTACGTGTGAGAAGTGTTTGCCATCGTCGTTAGGAGATGGGACTTTCCCTGTTCCCGGGCTTTAATCATCCTCCTCCGAGAGTCCAAAGTAATTAGTCCTTAGCCTTGGCTTTGTCTCTCCGCGTCCTCCCATCAAAGTGAACCGATTTAATCCCATCCCGTCCTTACGTGACTGGCTATTCGCCCCAATAGTCTCTATCAGCCTCTCCCATTTCAACTCCCAGGGTGAGAGTACAACTATATTACTCAGGGACGAAAGTCGCGGGGAAACCCTGATTGGATCAATTAATCATTCACGTCCCATATCTCATTGGTTCCAGGCTTCCGGTAGCTGGAAAGCCGTTCCCGGGCGGCGTCATCCCCAATCCCGCCCGATGACAACTTTCTTCTCCTTCATTACACCAACAACGGCGAGGCTGACACTTTCTTCCAAGGCACGGTTCGGAAAACCGTCGGAGGTTCTGCGGATTGAGTCATTTCATCAAGCACGGGTAATTTCCTCACATTGTCATTTAGTGTCACTCGAGAGCAGCCGGGGCAGGGGCAAGGGGAGAGGAATAGCAATTCTGGTAGGACTCGACCTCGAACCGCTTCCGACTTTCGGAGAACACTCCCGAAATCTCCGCCTACGCTTTTAGTCTGATTAATTCTTAGGATCAGTGAGGATCCGACCAATCCTGAGCGACCTCGCATAGGGCAAGGGTCATTTCAGGCCATTTCCGTCGTGGTCGTGGTTGCTGTAAAAGGAATCGCCAACAACAATTATCAGGAAACAAACAAATAGTAGCAGCAGGACCGCCAAACTGACTGGACAGAACGCAAGGGAATGGAATTTAACTTTCAGCAATGTAAATGGCGTCGAATCTCATTCAAATTGTGGGTCGAGTTCCGTAATTGTTACAACCCAAGAACGAATCGAATAATTTCTGGAACGCACTTCAATTAACTTAGGCGCAAAGCAAGTATTTGTTCTTGTTGGCAACTGTCTTAAGAACGGAAATAACACGGAGCGGAACCCTCGAGTCTCCGAGAGGCTGAAGCTGAGAATACGAAAGTTGGAGGAGGAGGTTTGGAGAAAGTTGAAGTGGTTGTTTTTCTCTTATTACTTTCCCTCTCTTGTTTTTATTTAATTTGGTTTTAGGAGAGAAAGGAGGAGAGTAACTAAAGTCTTTTCCAGAATACATTTTAGACTCTAATTCACTTTCCCTACTCTCTCCCGCTCTCTCTCTCTTTATTACTAAAAATAAAAATATTTCATCCTAATTTTACACAAAACAACTTTCTCCATTTATTTCATCTCCAGCAGAACTAAAAACTAAAAACAAGGGAAGAGGGGAAGAGGGGAAAGCGAGCGTCGTCGTTCCTGTTTGTTATGGATGTGGCGTTACGTCCCGTACCCGTTCCCTCTCCTCGGGTTGCGTTCTGTTACAAATGAAGGCAAGGACTCCTTGGATGTTCCTCCAATTAGTAACGCCCGATGAGCCTAAGACATGTTTTCTCTTTCATATTTCCTCCGCTTCCTCCCCCTCCTCCGTCCTTGTGTGTTGTGTCTGGAGAGGAGATGATCCTTTTTCCTTTGTTTCGGATGATTGCAATTGTTAAACGAAAGGAAGAGCAAGGGACGAGAGAGAGAGAGAGAGTTCTCCCAGGATTTGGCGGGTGAAAGAAAATCCGGGAAACAAGGTTCCTAATATCACATTACTTTCTCCAGACTTTTCTCTCCGCGCCCATTCAGCAGTCTGCAGTGGAGCTTAGCAGAGGGATCCCCGTCCTTTTCTCCGTGCTGGAGCTCACACGCAGCGCTGCGGTCCTGTTGGCTTCATTCCCGGTTTCACCCACTTATAAACTCCTCGTCGCTGCAACTGAAAACCCGTTG
>Ga0194135_10003002_pt1 | contig 10296 bp, 5 predicted proteins | sample LitLau_LLRF_2013_FD_134024 | JGI IMG/M metagenome (GOLD analysis project Ga0194135, IMG submission 134024) | Freshwater sediment microbial communities in response to fracking from North America - Little Laurel Run_MetaG_LLRF_2013 (version 2) | ecosystem: Environmental > Aquatic > Freshwater >... | reverse complement strand
TCCACCACAGAGTTTTATATCAAATATCACGTTTTCGCTAGATTTCTTAAAACACGAACTCATAGTTTCCAATAAGGTAAGATGTGTATGTGTTTCCTTTTTATCCGTATCACTAACTTGAATCCAAATTGGATTAATAAGACAGATTTGGTCTTCAAATTCTTCCAGTACTTGATCAGCTAGCTTAATAATAAACTCGTAATTTTTGTAAGGACCGAGCAATTTCAGTACGTTAGTAGGAATTACAGGTAGTTCGGGTATTATATTTCCATACAGACGAGATGAAATTAACGTGGATAGTCTAATGAGATTGATCCGTCCATCCTCAGTTATATTCTTTCCTTCTTGAATGCACATTAGGAAGTTTACCACGGGTTCTTCTCCAGGGCGTGAAGCTTTGCTGATGCATGGCTCGCTCCATAGAAAAATCCCCGAAGTGTCTGTATCTCCCATACAATTCCATTCAAAGTTCTTATGCGTCGAATCGAGTTCAGGTAAAACTGCCTCTATATTAACTCCGCCGTGGTTTCTGAAGCAGGTTAATAATGTAGACAGAAGGAACGACTTTCCGTCGTGGGAAGGTCCTGTTACTGAAGTGATTGAGAATTTCACTTCTACTGGGCAATCCAACTGATCCAAAATTGATTTCAGTTCTTCTTCATAGAATATTATTTCAGGCGGTGTATTTGAAGCTGATTGCGGAGTAATAAGCTCCACAATCTTAACAGGTCTCCCCATTTTCCTCTTTTATTTCAGGAAGAACCCTCGAGGAAGGAAGAATGTGTCTTGAATATTAAATTACCTCGCTGATTAAAATCCCAGATAAATAACAAGACTCGTTTTGTTATATAATAATAATTGGATTTCAAAACATACCTTGCGCAAGTGAGGATATTTTAGTTTATAACTTCTGCACTCTGCACGATGATGATTATTCTTGTTATTATTGTTGATTTTTTGCAGAGTTCACAATTACTGACGATTTATTTTATGTTAAGCTTGAATAATAACAGCACCATCGACAACAACTTGAACTTAAGTAATGAACACTCGATCGATCATATGCGGAAAATATGTGTAGACTTACTTATGAATCATGACTTTCATACATTGGTCTGATATACGAATGCATACAAGTACAAGTACATTGGGATAGACAAGGAATCTGTATCGTATTCAGGCTTTATGTGAATGGATATTCGTGTGTCAATCAGTACTGGCATCATCTTATATTTGACTTTTACAATTGAAATAGACCTTTCTTAACATAGTTAAGTATTGAGTGTATTGGATTTACTCTCCAGTACTTCGTGGAGAGGAAAGGTCGAGGTATAGATAAATTCTCTTTTAGTGCATTCAACTGACATTCTGTGCCTTGAAGTTGAACATTCTCCGAAGGGACATTTAGGCTTAACTTATGTTGGAATGAAATCTCATGTTATTTCACTATCGACTAGTGAGCAGAATGAACTCACTTCAAAGCAGACATAAATATTGTGGAGTATTATGACTAATAGTCTTAAACTGAAAGGTTCATGCTGATATTCTTGTGCACTTGACTCAAAGGCCTGAAGGCAAACACACTAAGTAATAAAATATCTCTGAAAAAGGTCCAAAAATAGTTGAAAAGAACATGTTCATCTCGGTATTTTCCTTTTTTAATGTAAAAAAGTTTTGGTTGGAAAAAGGGACAGATTTCGTTTAGCTTGAGCTTTAGTTCCCAGTACTTGGAATTGGTTGGCCTTAGGCACGTCAGTTTTAAAACGTAAAACAATTCATGCTAACCAGGAAAAAGCCTGAGGGATGAAGAGCCAACATGAAGATGAACTCACATCGAATGAGTGAGTAAAAAATTACACGCCATCAAAATACATAACCAAAGTTTTACTTCATGACTGCTATCTCTATCTCAAGTGTATTACGACAAGGCAAGCATTATCATTCAAGAAGAAACTCCGTATGCTTCAGATTCTTTCAACATAAAGTTGCATTGGCTTATATAAGCGAAAGTTTTTGTTGTTAGTGACCAGGTGAATTAAGTACTTGTATGTACTTTATGGCTTATGGGGTTGACTCACGGCCAATAAAGTGGTAGCAAGTCCAGTGGCGGTAGCTACAATGCTAATTGCCGACCGACCAGGTGAATTAACTAAAAATGCTTGATTTTTAAATACGACTTTAAGAGACATTTTTGATTTAAAGAGATATTTATTGTGATTCGCCAAAACAATTTAAAAGGTATCGAAAAATGCAATTACTCAGAAACGTCATCAGTATAACCATCTCATCAGTAACATTTACAGAACGCAGTAGAGCCGGATGCAATACAATGTCCTCCTGTGCCGTAGTTATCCAGGCAATAATTCCAACAATTTCCTGGCTTGCCCACCAGCATGTCAGCTCCATTGAAGGCCTTGCATTCCTGCGTAGTGTCTGTAGCTGCTTCCACCCCGAGACTCATGGCGACGATCACCAACATTACCAAAGCAAACGAGGGCTTCATCCTGCAAGGTATTAACAAATTCATAAGTTTATAAGAATTCGAAAAGTGTTTTCAAAACAAAGAAATTCATTACGATTTCGAAAATGAAAAAGGTTACAATTTGCGAGGATTACAGGTTGGTGTAATGGTGCATATATATGAAGTTGCTGTTGATGAAGTTGCTTCAATTATTGAATGTACGTACCTTGAGATATTGTTTTGGCTGCGGAGTCAAATTGAAGCAGTTTATGGAACTCGGATGATGTCTAATGTAAAGCCAGTGAGAAGTGTATCTTTTATACCTTTATTTTCTGAAAACATTAAAATCCCCACATCATTAAAGTTAGTTAACATTAAAAGCTATCAGATGATTGGTTTTTAATTGCAGATGCTTAATAGGTTTTGTGGAAATTCCTGTGATTAGTTAACTGGTTTTATTTACTATTTTTTATAATCTGTTGTTCTTTAAAACTTGATAAAATAATGCCTAGCTTAAGTGCTCAAATGCCAACTAAATATCAATTGTAGCGCTAGGCATGAAGATTAACTTTATCTGTCGTCACATAAAATTTTCCAATACCCTACAGGTCATTTCAAAAATAATGGCACCAACCCTATGTTAATTTTGCTAAAAGGTTATGTGATAGCTAATTAAGTTGCTTATAGCAATTAAATATTTCTAATCGACACACGTTGACATAAACGGCAACTCCACCGCGACGAAACCTCTCAGAAAATTCGGTGCCATTATTTTTGAAATGACCTGTAGAAGCATACGAATGAGTGTCGCATGTAAGTTTCTTAACTTTAAGACTAAATGGGAAATTTATTTACGCCGTTAATGGCTACATTTTGAAACTCGTTTACTGAAGGTAAAATTAAGTACAGAATATTCGCTTGCTACTATAGGGTGAACCAGAAATAGATATGTGGAAAAGCCTCTTCCCCATAAGCAGTAACATGGCAAAAGTTAGGTGGTTATGACAACTTTTCGAATATGGAATGGAATCGAATCTATTTCTGGTTCACCCTATATATAAAAATTTGTAAAGGTTCGCATAGTAAAATACCTTTGTGCAAAAAGTTGCAGGTTCCTTCCTTACGCCGAGTGTTTATGGAGTTGAGGACAGTCGTCAAGTCAGTGCTTAAAAAGAAAGTTAGCGTTCAATTCTACAAAATAAATTACTGGTAGGAAATACTCGCAGAACTATCACACTTGTCAAAATCCAACTGATCTAGTGTAACTCCACGCGCCCATTTTATACCTCTTTTAGGTGTGTAAAATATACCTTTCTCCTTACAAGCTTTCTAATCTGCTTCCAAAGTTCAACTCAAAATGCAATTTGGGTTAAAAATGTAGCAGAGACAACAAGGTAAAAATGTCAACGATAATAAGCTCCCAGAATGCTAAAAATAAGGAACAATATATAAAACCTATTATTGTTCCCTCATCATGTCACACCCTATTCGCCGAAGGTATAGGCACCCGAAGGCTTGCCGCCATAAACTACACCTTGCACTATGTACAAAGCACTATGTGGAGAAATTTTTCATGAGAGAACCATAGTAATATGTAGTCAGCGACGTCACCAGGGGGAGGAGGAGTTGATCCTTAGATCAACGACTTCAGTAGGAGAAGGGACCTTGACTCTTCCTGACATTTCAATTGTCAGCTTGTGTGTGATTTTGTCATACATAAATATTAACAAGATGGACTTGCCTCACTTAATAGTGAGTGCATTCCATCTTCCTCAGGGAGACGGAAATTAGCCTAAGGCTACCGCCGCCGGGCCTGTCATATATGGCAGTGAGCTCGACCCATCAAAGTACATAAATACATGTATAGTAATGTAATGGAGACATGTTGAGTTATTTAAGGAGACGCAATAAATACGTTCCAAATAAGAATGATCCGTGAAATCCAATTTAACGAATGTTATGCTCATATTGTTGCACCAACATTCCAAGTAGAAGACATGCTGTAAAACTTCATCAAATACTCTAACCTTAAAGACCTTATGAAATCATCATTGCTTCTGTTGAAGACCTTCTGCTGAAGAAACTTGTATAGCAGTCTACCATGAAAGAACTACGATTTGCGATAAACTTATTGAACACATGGTTGGCAACAGGTACAATGCCTAGATCTTCCGTACAGTTCCATTCAAAGTTTTTCTGAGCGAAATCGAGCTGCTGAGGTAAAGCTGTCTCTAGATTCATTTCGAAGTGGCTTCTAAAGCAGGTTAGTAATGTAGACAGAAGGAGCGACTTTCCGTCGTGGGAAGGTCCTGCTACTGAATGGATTGAGAATTGCATTCCCGTTGAGCAATCCAGCTGTTCCAAAATGGATTTCAGTTCTTCTTCATAGAATATTAGGTGTATTAGTGGTGGTGTATTTGAAGCTGATTTTGGAGTAACAAATTCCACAATCTTGACAGGTCTCCCCATTTTCTTCTTTAATTTCAGGAAGAACCCTCGCGGAAGGAAGAATGTGTCTGGAATATTAAATTACCTCGCTGAATCAAAATCCCAGATAAATAGCAACACTCGTTTTGTTATATAATAATAATTTTCAAAACATACCTTGCGCAAGTGAGGATATTTTAGGGTATAAACTCCTGCACGATGATGGATGTTATTCTTAATTATTAGCACAGTCCACAATTACTTACGATTTAATTTATTTTGAGCTTATATAATAACAGCAACATCAACTACAACTTCAACTTCATTAATGAACACTCGATTGATCATATGCTCAAAATACGTGTAGACTTACAATTAGTTAGACTTACTCATGAATCATGACTTCCATACTTACATTGGTCTGATAAAATTAAGCATGCATAATTGGTATGTACAAGTAGATTGGGATAGACAAGACATCTTTATCGTATCCAGGCTTCAAGTGAATGTATATTCATGTATTGTGAATCAGTTCATCATTATCTCGTGTCGTGTCTTGTGCATCATCTTGTATTTGACTTCGACAATTGAAAGATATACCTTTCTTAACATTATCAAGTATTGAGTATATTGAATTTACTCTCCAGTACTTCGTGGAGAGAAAAGGTCGAGTGTATGGTTGTAAATTCTCTTTTGGTGCATTAAAATGGCAACATTGAAGTTGAACATTCTCCGAAGGGACATTGAGGCTGAACGTAAATCTCTAATCTTATTTCATTATCGGCTAGTGAGCAGAATGAACTCACTTCAAAGCAGACATAAATATTGTGGAGTATTAAGACTAATAGTTATAAACTGAAAGGTTCATATACTGATATTCTGGTGGACTTGACTCAAAGGTCTGAAGGCAAACGCAGTTGGAGATAAAAATATTTTCAAAAAGGGTCCGAAAATAATTGAGACAGATAATTGTTTATCTCTGAAGTTCATTCCTTTCTTGAGATGAAATATGTTGATTGGAAAAGAGACAGATTTCGTTTAGCTTCTTCAGAGACAGTTTTTTAGATGTTTGGAATTAGTTGCCTTTGTCCTGAAGGTTGCAGTGTTGTAAACAACCCAACTTAAGATATATTGCTACAAAAAATCTGTCTAGTCTCTCACCTTTCTTTAGAAATTCATTTGGGCACGTTGGGACCAAACTTAAAGTGGAATAAACATTATCGTAAATCTCTTATACGGATAAAAATCTTTTCGATTTCAGTCTCAAAAGCTAAACAAATCATCAATACTAAGCATTCCTAATTCATTGCGTTTGAAACTATTGAGATTTATTAACAGCTTCGTAAATTTCCAAAAGCGCTTTGATTATAAATTGGCTATATCTTTAAGTCGTGCACTAAATTCCAACAATACGACTTCACTTCTGAGCTCACTGGCTCTTGATATTTATTATAAATGAATTGATTAGTTTTCGGTAAAAATTATTGTTGTATCATTCTCTAAAATCATACGCCGTTCATATTTAGTCTTCGTAAAAATATCATGGTAAGATAGTAAATCAATAAAGGAATTAACATTAATTAACAGCGAATAAAAACCTTATAATCAAAGTATTGTTATTTATAACGATTCTGTCCATAACTTAATGAGTAATTGTTTGCTTGGTTCTGCTTAGTACCTCTGCTTTCAGGACGTGAAGCTATGGTGAAGAATTGGTCACTCCAAGAAAAATCTTATGTGAATCTGTATTCTTTCTTTGCGTAATTATAGTCATGGTTTTTTGCATATTAGCTTTAACTGCATGAAAATATAGTGTAAAGTACACTATTTAAACAGAGTTATTTTAAATTCAAAATATTGCATAATTAATTTGAAAGAGCTTACTACTGAATCAATCTAGGATGTATTTCGAAATAATAATAATATAAACTTGTATAATAGTTTTATCGAAATTGAGTTGGTTTAAAATTAAGTATTGATAATTAGAATCATTGTATCAATTTGAAGAGTGTAGATATCACCAGTATTCAATATGTATATCCGGAACAATGGCATGTACAATCAGAGAATTTACAATTTCAAATTAGTAGAATTTAATTTAAAAAATATAACTGAATGGTTGTGGGACTAAATTTTTCATCTGGGAATAAGATGAAGGGTTTTCTCATCCGAAAGGCAAAGAACTATGGTTAACATGGAATATTTTTTTAAATTTTTTTAAACTTTAAATGACAGAACTTTTTTAAATTAGATTAAGATCTGATAAGAAGAATTATGCCCTGCTGGGTTCTCTTCGGGGTATCACACAAACTTGTAAGAGATCTGTTGAAGGCAATTACCCTGAGTTTCGCAGCTACTTTAATAGCAAATTACAAATGCAATTTATTCAGAGATATTTTGGTTCTGACTGAGGAACATCGAAGCATACTACCTTGTATTTGTTGTATCGTATGTAGGTACTTGCACACATTATTCATTGATTTATCGGGTAAAATTTAATAAATGTCATTAAAATAAATTTACTTAGCTTAATAAAGAAAAATGATTTTATGTTCTAACCATTTGTACCATTTGTCCCTAACTTTAAAACATAAGAATTACAGAGTGAAAAATAATGAAATCTGTCAGTTCTTTTGGTCATACAGAATGTATAATTAATAATAACTGGTTTTATTGTTTGACTTCTTATTGCTTTCATATATTTTTAATATTTTATGGTACTCCGTAGTTATTTTTGTCAATTGAAAGGCCATTACCTTGTTTTCTTAAGGAAGATATCAAACTTGGTTTCAAGCTTTAGATCATTGGTTTTATCTTTTTAATATTTAAATTCAATAACATGTGCAATTAAAAGGGCTGAGAAAACCGGAGTTTTATTGATTGAATTAAAAGCAATTAAATTGGCTAATCATAATAGTAACTGGTTGTTGAGCATAATTTTTTCACTTCTTACACTTCAACTTATTTTTGTTGACGAATTTTTGTGGTGATGGTTAGGGATAAAAATAGATTTTAAAAATTGGTGCTTATGGAAATCTATTTCCATCACTAACCACCACCATAAATATTTGTCAACGAAAATAATTTAAAGTGTACAAAAGACAACTGTCTACAAATTGAATATCCCGTATAGTTAGTTTCGAAATGAATAATTTAAGACGATAGACGACCTTTGCAGTTCAAATCGGAAATCATAGGGTCATCCGGAATCAAGAATAACAGTAATAGCGATAGAAACAGATTCATTTGATTTATAACGCACTTCAATCTTGAGAATGTATTTGAAATCTGTAAAATACTGGCTAGCATGAATCTTCGTTGGAGACCCTTGATGATTTTTATAACCAGGAAAAAGATAAGCCCATCAATGTTTTAGTTTAGGTTTATAACAAATGAACTAATATTTTGCAACGAAAAAGGTTAGTCAAATAGGTTTAAGTTTATTTTACCAGGACATATTTTGGAGCGAAGAAATAGACATCTGATGGAAACAAGAGATATTTTATTTATTTTCGAAATCTTAAAGTATTTATTTTTCTCTTACATTTATTAATTGATTTTAGTTTTCAAGTTGACTTAATAAGTGCAGTTAGATTTGCTTATAGCAACAATTTCTATCAATCACCCAAATACATAGAGCAAAATAGTTTGAATCATTAATAACTGTGTGCAAACTAAACTGCCCTACTTATTTAAAATTACTGAGGTACCTATTAAACTGTGTTGAACCATCTGATTTCTACTTATTACCAATATCCCTACATCATGCATTAAACACTAAAAGTATAACTTAATCGTAGAGCTTACTGGCTTTCGACATTGATGACAAAGAAATCCGTTTCTATTCTGTACAGACTTTTGCTGCAGCATTTGATGACATTTCTCTCCGATGACATGGCCACAGGGATAGGCTATGCTTACTTTCTCTTCATAGCAAATGGCACAGCAAAGACCCTATACATATCCAAATCAAGAATTAGTATCAATCAATAAAGGTACAAAGTGTTGCAAGTACAAGATTCGCAAGAATTCCTTCTGAAGCTTACCTGATTAATTGCTTCATTCGGCTTTGGTTCCTCTTTGGTTTGGAGCATCTTTTGTGTCACAAATTCCAACGCAGACTTGCTTCCAATATTCTTCGCCAATTTTAGCACGTTCCGGTTAAGCATTTCCAGAGTTTTCCTCTCGGCCTCATCCTGTCTTCTCTTGTTCTCGTTCAAAAGTAATTCCAACTCTTTCTTCAGAGCATTCTCGGTTTGTGAAGTTTCCTTTTTCAGTTCATCCACCTCCAAGTACTCCGCGGCTTTCAAACGAAAGCTGGTAACCTTCGAAGATATTTCCCGGGAACAGATTCGCTCTAATAGAGTTTCATCGTGAAATGCTTCTTTGTCACGGAAACGTGGAACTGGTGGATTTCGGAAGAATTGCACTTGCTCAAGACGGGTATTTCTCACCCACAGCTCTCTCTGACTTTCATTTATCGCCCATAAATTTTGAAACTTCAAATACAATTTGTACTCCAGTTCTCGTTCATGTTTCTCCATGATTATAGTTACCGCTTTGTCTGACACGCTGAATAATTTGATGACTTCACGTTGGTTTTTCAAATGCGCTTTGGTCATTTTTAGTACATCTTGGTGTTGCTTTATAAGACTTGAATCAGCAAGAAAGTTTTGCTTATTTAAGCGATCCTTCATATTAATGTCATAAATCACCAGAGCACTGAAAACTGTGCCACTGACACTAAGGTCAAGGTTACATTGTTGAATGTCGTCGAATGAAAGTTGGTCACCACTTTTGTTAAATAAGCTGATGCATGACTTGATGAGATCAAGCATTTCTTGCACCTGAAGTTTTCTTCCGAATATTTCTTTGACAGGAGTTTCCGACAAAGTTCCTAGACACCCACTTTTAAAGAGTGGTGCATTAATTATTACTCTTTCACCAGCTTTCTTGAAAAATGAGCGAAGAGTTTCTAATAAGGCAAGTTGCGTCTTGTCTTCATCTGTGTCACTAAATTGAACAGAAAACGAGCCAACATAATCTTCCGGTTCTTCCAATGTTTGATCAATAAGCAACTCGTAATGTTTGTATGGAGCGAACGCTTTCACTAAGTCTGTGTTGATTTCTGGTAGTTCGGGAATTAGGTTTCCATACAGACGTGATGAAATTAACGATGACAATCCAATGAGACTGGTGCGTCCGTCTTCAGTAATATCCTTGCCTTCTTGAACGCACATTAAGAAATACACAATGTTATTCTTTCCAGGACGGCAGACTTTGCAGACGAATGGCTCGCTCCATAGAAAAATGCCAGAAGTGTGTGGATCTTGCGTACAGTTCCATTCAAAGTTTTTTTGAGAGAAATCGAGCTCACGTAAATCTGTCTCTAGAGTCATTCTGCAGTG
>Ga0194135_10003001_pt1 | contig 10299 bp, 7 predicted proteins | sample LitLau_LLRF_2013_FD_134024 | JGI IMG/M metagenome (GOLD analysis project Ga0194135, IMG submission 134024) | Freshwater sediment microbial communities in response to fracking from North America - Little Laurel Run_MetaG_LLRF_2013 (version 2) | ecosystem: Environmental > Aquatic > Freshwater >... | reverse complement strand
TTTTGGTACTGTGACTCATCATCATTGAAAGTGTTGTCTGAAATTCTAGAAAGTCCAGTCGTCCTGTCGTCGGAAGTCGTCAAGCATCACACAATACACTTCAAGTATACCAGGGCAAGGGAACGTACTACTAATTTAGTGTTGGCATTTAAGTCTCTGAGTCAGAGTTGTCTGAGGACTACTGCTTGGCGTCGGCTTGGCTAGAACTTACAAAGACGCATATTTTTGGACTTTTTCGTTTGTCGGTAAACTGCGGATTTGAATAACGACATCTTGGCTAGATTTCTTCACAGAGGTAAGGTACTAAATAGGTAATTAATTACAACGCAATTTAGGTATATACACCAAAACGACATTCATCCTTATGACCTGCTGAGCTACGTTTTACGTTTAACATGTAGATAAAGTAGATTTGTATTCGAGTTTTGTTTTTTACGTTATTACGTTCGAAGTTTAGTAACTTTGAATTTTTCTGCAGTGATTTGAATTGGAATATGAATATGGAGAATGAGACGGAGGGTGGGAGCCCAGCTGGAGGAAGTTCGTTGCGGGTGAATGGATTACTCAACGTATATGCGGCGGGTGCAGCTGTGGAAATAAGTGCGGAGCGGTTAGCGGAATTGAATCGGATTCCACTAAGTGCTTCGGCTCTTCTTAATCGAAGCACGATTAGCTCAAGATCGATGGATTTTACGCCGATTAATCCGTTCTTGGACGAGGAATACTTAAAGGCATGTCAAGCTGAAGAAGCAGCGAGGAAATCTTCCAGCAAACGGAAGAAAAGCAAGAAGAGTTCAAAAAGTAGTAAGAAAAGCGCTTCTACGACCAAGGCACAAAGTACGAAAACAAAGGGAGGACGGAGAACAAAGGCGACTACTCCGAAATCTCTAAATGATTTGGATCCTGACGCATTGCTTGTTGGGCAAGTGACTGATGATGTTTATGTCGTTGAAAAGATTTGCGACAGAAAGACCTTCGACGGTGTGGACAAGTACTGGGTGAAATGGAAGGGATGGGGGACTGCCCATAACACTTGGGAACCCATTGAGAATCTGGATGGGTGTTCTGAATTGCTTAGAAAGTTCCATGAGGCTCAAGACAAGCAAGAAATTACTAGCAAGAGTGGTAAAGGTAGTAAAAGTAAAGGCAAAGGAGAAGCAACAACTTCTACGGAACCTGAACCCTCAGCATCAGCCAAGAGAGATGAGCCTATTGTTGCTACCCCATCCGCGTCCGGCAGTAGTGTAGGGGACGACATAGATCTAGATTTCGAAGATGATGCTCCTGTAGAAGTAGATGATGCAGATCCTGAAGGTGAATTGGAAGTAAGCACAAAACTCATATATGCAAAATATACCCAAGTTTCATTTAACATAATTGAATTTTAATATAATGTTGAAATCTTATTGCAGTTCAGGGTTCTTGATAAATGGCCCTCTGATAAGGTTCCTAGGAGAGTCCTGAGCGTTCAAGTAATCGACCGAGAAATCTGCTATATAATCTGGTGTTTTTCTAGCATGGAAGGTGGCCTAGCAGCAGCCATGGCAAGAGCAGCCGCAGAACCCTATGCCCAACCTGACTGTAAGGATGTTGTCATTATAAACGGAGCCTGTTTCAAGAAGGTATTTCCACACGTCTTGATAAACTACTACGAAGCTGCATTTCATTGGAAGACAAATATGAATGACAACGACGATCTGGCTAAGAAAGCAGCGATGTGTATTAATCAGAAGTTGCACTTGGAGAAGCTTGAGCAGAAGAAGGCGAGTCTTCTTCGTGATTGTAAAGAGAAAGACACGGAGGAGGCAAATGAACAGAAAACTGCATTGAATGAGGCTTTGAACGACATCAAAAATAAGACAGGAATTGCTGACACTGAATTGATTTCAAGTGACGAAAAGATGGAAATTGGTTCAGATGATGAAAAGAATAAGTCAGACAGTAGCGACGATGATATGCCACAGATTCGTGTCCGTGCTATTACAGATAAAGAGGTGTTTGAAGATGAGTTTGGATTGCCTGCGGATATGAGTTCGTCTGAAGACGAAGAAAGACTCGTAAGGGCTGAAGACTCTTCGGATGAAGAAGATTACATGGACATAAGTGACAGATTTCTGAAGAAAGATGACAATACTTTAGCTGACCATGTGGTTGTTTGAGAACATTGCTTTAAATATACTTAAATGTACGAGCTTATGCGGTTACAATACCTGTGTGTGTAAATAATTTAAGTTTCTTGACATGGTCGTGGAAAACTTTGTAGATATTTATAAAACAACTATGAAACTTAATAATTTGAGAAAGGACTATGGAACTGCTACTTTGGGGTAGCCACGTAATTTAAAGCCATAATAAACTATTTTTGGACAGATAGTAAGATTTCAATGTAGTGAACACTAGTGATATAATGCTTATGCCAACTCATTTTGCAATTGCTGATTAGGTGTGTACCTTCAACCTTCTATGTTGAATAATTAAACGGTGCAGATTATAAAACCAGTATTTGTGTTTGCTATGTCGATTTATTAAAATTTAGATAAGGTTTCGAATATTGGCCTTTTTGTGAACTAGTAGCTTAGAAGCTCTACCACGAGAAGGTTGAGTTCATGGCTACTTTGATGATGGTCGTGTATCAGGTTGTCTCACAAGAATCTCTTACTTGGCAACGACGACTGGGGAAGCAGCATAGGCCTGTGGGGAAAGCAGATAATACGCTGTCTTAGTACCTTACTCTCCATTCAAGAAACGGTCATTCATAAAGTCATAAAGCTTACGTATTGTGGGTAGGTGTATCCGGAATAAGCAGCAACTGGAGCGGTGTAGTATTGTCCGGCAACGGTCTGGACCTTAGCGGCAACTGGAGCAGTGTATTGGTAGGCGCTGACAGATGGGTATTGTTGGTAGACGGTTGGCTGGTACTTGTAGACAGATTGTCCGACGACTGGGTATCCGGTGTATCCAGTCTAAGAACATTCATGGAAGAACATTATGATTATAGATATGTCACATAAATGCGTACTGCATGCAAGCTTAGACAAGACATTATGGGACTTAAACTCACGGTGTATTGTTGGACGTATGGCTGTTGTTGGTAGACAACAGTTCCGGAGCAGACGGCAGCGAAGGCCAAGACGACAACGAGAGCAGCGTTCATTTTGAAGAGATTTGGGTGGTGGTGCAAAAATGCGACTTGTGAGACAAAGTGAATTATAGGAACTTAACGAGAGTTACTTCCAGACAAAGTTTGGCACAGCTTGGACCTCCTTATATACCCACACGAGTCAGAGTCTCCATTCTCCAGGTCGCCTCCGGATTGGTGAAAACCTCTTTGCTCCCAATTAAATCGAGTCCAGTGATTAATTTTATGCAAGAAGAGACATTCGCATTGTGATAATTTACATGAGACTTGACTCATCATCATTCACTAACGATCTCTCCCTTTTTGGGTACTACTAAAAACCAAAAGTGGTTCTACGCTAGTTCTTTTAGTCTCATCCCTAAAACCGGTATCTTCAGCAGCTTCTTCAGCAGTTGGGTTGGGCTGTTGAGGAAGATTTCCTTCCCATCATAAGTCATTATATCACATGCATGAATGCCAATTGTCTCAATCTATTCAATTGTCCCAAGGTGCTCTCCACACTACTACACACCTGTGTGGCAGAGTAATCCTTTAGATGTGAATCTTCTGATTTTTTTTGTCTTCGATGTGTCAGTGTCTTTCAACCGCAAAATTTCTTTCTTGGGCGAGGTCGTTGGATTAATTGAGTAGGAAAGTGGCTGGAAAAGTACCTAATATGATGCTACCTGCTAAGTTATGAGGGCAAAATTGCCGAAGGTTGGGCAATAAACTTACTACATGTCGCTGGTATCCTTGCTATAATAATTCTTGCACTCTGGTCATGACATGAATGTAGAGTACAAAATCGTAGGTTGCGTAATCTGGACATGCTCTGGACATCAGGATACAAAATATAGACGTTTCGTAATTTGAAGGGATGGAATGATTGAATAGTAAATTATATGATTCATTATTGCTTTAACGAACAACCTTGTGGGGTGGTACACACGGAACAATGCGTCGTAACTTCTTACGAATTTTTAAAACGTCCAAAAATGGTCGTTTGCACATCTTACAAAGTGAAGGTCAAGACTAATCGTACAGTAGATTCACTTAATCAAGATGACAGTTGAACGGATCCGGTTTTGGAGTTTCATAAGTGCAATCTCCTTATATTTTTCAGCTGCAGTCTTTTTACGCAATTTTATTTTTCTCAATTTGTTAACCAATAGTTTCGCTGAGAATGGTAAACAATTTTATATTAGCGCATTTTAAAAAATTATTATGCAAATGACAGTTTTGAAAATAACTGAATAACTTATTGGTAAGGTAAAACTGGCAAATTGTACTTTTAACATTCCACATTGTGAAACTTTCAGTGAATGATAGACAAGATAAATATGCAGTGACACACGATAATCACTCGTCGTCCTCATCATTATTTGACGCGTTGGAGGATTCTTCAGGCTCATCTTCAGAAACAGTGGTTCGTCTGGTCGAGTAACGCCGCCTTTTGGTCCTTTTAGGTTTAACTTGTACCTTAATTTTTACTTTTTTCTGTTTTAAATGAACAATATTTTTATGCCTTTGCAAAACCCACTGGCTACCGAATCGCTGTTTACAAATATCACATACAAAGTGGAGATCAGGATTATGCCTTTTCATGTGTTGCTTCAAGTTTAAGACAGTGACGCACAGCAGTCCGCACTCCTGAATATAAATAAAAATATATGATAAAATGAATCATCACTTAATTGAACATACATCCACAAATAGTTAGTTGAAAAATACCTCGCATTTTAACTTGCTGTGCTTTAGGTCTATGTGCTCTTGAAGCTTGGCCTCGGACTTGAATATATACCAACATACGGAACAGCTTTTGGCACCCTTGGTTAAGCATTTGTCGGAATGAGCTTTCACTAAATGCTTTCTGGCATCCAGTCGCGTCTTCAGCTTCTTCGAACAGTATTCGCATTCGATATTGCCCTGAGCTTTGGAGTCGTCAATTTCTTCAGGCTCAGCTTTTTCAAACTCTTCATCTTCATTTGCTTCTTCCTGTTCGTCATGAAGAAGAAAGTTAATTATAAAACAAAAATAACAAGTGACACGAAATCCTAACTACTAGGAAAAAACTCCAGGAATAATTACGTTTTCAGAAGCGCCTTCATCATCGTCTGCTGGCTCATTATCTTCCTGTTCATCTCCCGACTGGGACTCGACTTCCTGCATCTCAATATCTTCGTCGTCTTCCTCAGGAATGTCTTCGTCCTCGTCCTCTTCCTCGTGCTTCAACATGTGCTTTTCTAACCTCTTTTCGCTTGTGTAGGATTTTTTGCAAATCTATATTCCGACAAACAGTTGGCTAATGGTTTCCACTCTTCCCACTTCAATCATTAAAATGATAAAATCCCGAGTTACCTTGCACTGCATAGATTTCTTTCTCCGCTTTACAGGAGATGATTCATCACTAGCTTTGCTTTTTCCTTTGTAAATATGAGCGTTATATTTATGACTTCGAAGGCGACTTGAGCTCTAAAAATAGAAAAATGAGAAATTAGCAACTAATGAAATTGTTTTTTGGTTCTCCTGACGCATGTTATAAGAACGTTTGTTTCGAACTAACCGGACATGATTTTCCGCAAACATCACATTCAAAAATATTTTCTGCAGGCATTTTAACGTGGTGAAAACTAATGTGTTTTGAGTAATCTATTTCATCTGTAAATCCCATATGGCAAAAATTACAGCCGAAGTATTGCTCCATTGAACTGTGCGCTACTTGTTCATGAGACTCTAAATTATTCCTATCTGAAAATTGAGTTAATTACAAAATAATATTTAAAGTAAATTCATAAAGTTCATTTATAATGAAACGATTATACTACTTATACTCACCCGCAAAAGATTTATCACAAATACTGCATTGCAGTGTATATCCAAGGTCCCAGTGAGTGACCAAATGGTTAAGAAAATCCTCTTTCACTTTAAATGAATCGAAACATTCTTCGGCATCACAAAAATGAAAATATTCCACCACTTCGTCTTCAACTTTATGAACTGTCATGCAGTGTTCAACATAAGTAGACTTTCCTATTATGAGGCCGGAACCTTCTCCGCAACGATGACAAAAGAATCCACGCTTCAAGTTGAGAACATGTCTCTCTTCGTGTTCACGCCAGTGGTCTCGTCTGCAAGACAATTTCACATGCAGTAAGGGCTTAAAACATTGAATGGATTACAATGTACCTTATAAACTACATGTAATTACCTCGCGAACTTTTTATCACAGCCTCGACACTTGTACGGTTTTTCCTCTGAAATTTTTAGAACACGAAATGAAAGTGAAAATTTTCAGACAAAACGGGAGCTGATTTTTTTCAGAATTCTCACTCACCATTATGAAAAGTTTCCATATGCGATTTCATACTTTCCTTGGTGAGCTGTTTCCTACAAATATCGCACTCAACAACTGCATTTTTGCCAACCTTTCGAATTTTCAACTTATTGTTTGTGGAAGTAACAACTTGATGCTCTGAAGAATAGGGAAACTCCTGATCTAACTTCGGAGGACTAGAATCTGTAACACCAAAACTGTCTCTTCTTCCGGCTAATCCGGTTCCGGGAAATTTTGGTCCATCCACTAACCCTAGCACATTATTAAACTCGTCATTTAAACACGATTGATCAAATCCATTCACATAAGAGTTCGAATTGTGAGCTATATCATATCCGTAATTATTAAAGTACTCTTCATGAAGATTTAATAGTCCATTATCATCAAACACCATACCATTAACCACACTACCACTAATGTTGTTGTATCCATCCACAGAGTTTTGATTTCCTCCTGGAGGATAACTTCCGTAATCGAAGGAAGAAAGGTTAGGCATGTCATTAGACATGTTGCTGTTTATATCTTGAGTATTATCAGTTCCTTCAGAATTATTGCTGGGTGGGTACGTATGGGATTCATAATAATTTGCAGAGTCTCTTCTACTTTGATTTTTTAATTGGCGAGCAGTATAACTGGTATTGTTTATCTTCCTTCCACCACCTCTTCGTTTTCGACCTCCCCATCGCCCTTGATAATTACTACTCTCCTTCTTCCCAGAGTAATTCTGCATGATTGGAGCATACGAAGGGAAGAACTGCTGAACAGGAGCATCTGTCTGTGTTTCTCCATCTGTTAAATTCTTCATTCGCTTCTCACTGTGTCGCTTAAAGTCTAAAAATTCAGAATACATCAAAGTTACAAGCGTGATAGACATATATAATCGTATAATATATTGCCAAGCTATAATTCTTACACTCCAACATCTTTTCATGAACTTTCTTTTCCCGAACAACAGCCACAGGAATCTTCTTGTCAGAAACCATATTACTAATGAATACTCTTAAAATATCACCCATTACAGTCTCTTTCATCTTCTCAAACTCTTTCTGGATCGCCATCAGCTTCTCATAAATTTGAATCAGCTTCTTTGCCTTGTCTTTAAAGCACTGAAGGCAAAACGGGAAGTCAATCGCATCAGCTTCATCTTCCGAATCTTCCTCATCGTCTTCTGGATTCCCATTTGTGCCTCCATTCGCCTTAACATTTTCCTTAACTTCCAGTGCAAAAGGGAGATTCAGAATATTACAAAAAGACTTTAATACTTCAACCTTCTCCTGATAAAACAACGACGCAGGGAGAGTTGACTGTAAACTAGAATTGCAACAAAGACATTTCTCAACAGCTTGAGGACTGAGCAAAGACAAGAAATCGGATAGATTGACAGTTGGTGTCGGCGTCGACGCTAACTTGGACGGCTTTGTTGTTGTAGTTGTTTGCTCTTCCTTCTTGAGTTTCCTGTTAGAAATCGATGGAGGTTTCGAATCAGACTCAGGCACCTCCTTCGCTCTATTCTCTTCTTCATCTTCTTTCACTTTGACATCTTCTGCTGTCGAAGCCATTGTTGTTGTCTTGAGCTCCTCAGCACTGTTTCACACATCTTCTAACTTTCGAAATTTATTTCCAAAAACGCTTCCATACTTCAAATCATTTTCCCAAGAGCGTTTGAATTGACAGCCGAAACAAAAACACGCGAGAGCGATTGTTTATTATTCTCATCTCGAGGACATGAAGAGTTGGTGGTATTTAAATGGCTTTGTATTTTCGCGCCTTTGAAAACCCGGAAAATCTCACTTTCCCCTTTTGCGACGTCAGAAAACAACACACATTGAATTCTTGCAGGTCCCTCCAGGACCCTGTTTGCCCTCTGCTTCACCTCGCGGGCTAATCATCATGGTCAAGCTCGGACTCCAGATAAGCGCACGCCTTGAGAACTTGGAGCGGCTGGAAGTTTGCGGTGAAGACTTCCGGTGGTTTATCAAAACACGGTGTACCAACTGCGGAGAAGTCAGTGATAAGTGGCAATATGTCGCCCAGAATGAGACGCAGGAAGGTCGGACGGGAAGGTCAGAATGTCACATGAAGGCCAAGTGTAAGGGATGCAGCAGGGAAGTCTCTCTCGCCATTATGGATGATTCCGTCAAACCGTATGTCTTCAATGAGGATAAGCCTGAGAACTTCCAGACCATTGTGGTCTTCGAAGGGAGAGGGTTGGAAGTAGCTGAATTCGACTTCAGGGTACGTGACACCTTAATACTAGATTAATTAAATCATTTGATGCAATAATAGCTTAATATTCTAATTTTGCATTTATTATTTCAGAGTGGCTGGACCTCGAAAGCTTTAAACTCGTCGACATCATTCGAAGTAGACTTGACTGAAAAAGACTGGGCTGATTATGATGAGAAATCCGGAGATACCGTTGGAATTTACGAGATCCAGTACAAAATCATTCGAGTTTAAAACTTCAATTTAAAAATAAAAATTAAGAGTCTCTGAATCCTCAGTTTGTTACCCAATATCTATCATTAAGTATAAAGATACATGTTGAGATACGAATAAATATACACGGTCACTGCATTAAACACAGTGATTATCATATAATTATAGTATAATCGTTACTATTTGCATCACCTGTAATCATTAAGCCATGAATTATTGAAATTGGATCTATTTATGGGCATTTGTAAGATTAAACGGCTCGATAAGAAGCTAATGGTCGTTGTCTGCAAATGTTTTTTCAGTAAGAAGATGTTAAATTGTCAGTGTGTAATAATTACTAGCACAAGTACAATTACATACATAAACTCTGTTACTCTCTTAATGCAGTTAGTCACGTAAGGTGAATTCATTCTCGTACAAGTGACGAGAGAGTACAAAAGTGGATTATGTGCATTGATAATTATCTTCATGAAAAGATCTGGTTTATTGCTCATTATCATTTGTCATGAAAGTTCCCACAGGTAATAAAACCCTTTTTACTCTTCCTTTTGAACAAACAACAACAACAAACCTGCCAGTTCACTAGTGTCAATCTCTTCAATGTTAAATAATTTAACTATTGAAGCCAGTTAAGTTCATGCATTGTGAATATTTTAATCAGAAAATATAAAAAGCAATGTTCTTGCATCAGTAGATATGTCTTTAATGCTACCCTTAAGCTTTAAAAAACAAGCTATGTCATAACAGGATTCTTTTAGGTTCAAGTTTAATTTGTTACATCATCATCTCGTTTTGATTTGATAGACAGAGAGACTTGATACTTGAATGAAGACTCACTGACTGGTGAGTCGACATACAGTCCCACGACCGTGTGAGGAAGTCTGATTAAAATACACTGTGAGTGTTCATGAAACCATATTCATGAATTCCACATAATGTTGTTAGTTTCTGATTAAGAAGTTCAGATTAAGTCTCTCATAAATTCCTGCATGATTTCAGAAGATTTCACCCTAATTGACAGACGTCGTGGGATATGCATGTTATAGTTTTGTCATTTCATCTATAAACCACGATAGGGTCCCACGGTCAATACATTACCAAAAAACTTGAAACAGATAGTTTTTAGTTACCGTTAAAAATGATAATTATGAAGGTGCGTACAGGACTTACGATTTTAAAGGCTATAGATTATGAAAGGGTCTTCAAGACCTGATACTTGCGTTTCAATTGCAATTTTGCATGATTGAACTCATAGAATAGAATTTTCAGAATACATAGAATTCTGAAAAATACGGCCTTTGTGAAGATAGACAGACATCATTCGAATTCAACAAAATCGATTCGGGAAGGATGTGAGGGCAGCCATCTCACACAATAGAGAACACCTAAATTCAACTCCTCCAACATC
>Ga0194135_10003000_pt1 | contig 10302 bp, 7 predicted proteins | sample LitLau_LLRF_2013_FD_134024 | JGI IMG/M metagenome (GOLD analysis project Ga0194135, IMG submission 134024) | Freshwater sediment microbial communities in response to fracking from North America - Little Laurel Run_MetaG_LLRF_2013 (version 2) | ecosystem: Environmental > Aquatic > Freshwater >... | reverse complement strand
GTTCTTCTTCTTGGACAGCCATTGGAACTTTATTATAGAATCAAATTATCCGATCATGAAAAATCATACAGGATTAGATTAAATGTCTTACTTTGATATGGTCATGGCAAGGAGTGCTATTGGCAAGATGTCCTGCAGTATCTGTTTCAAATGTGAGAAAGCTCGAGATGAGATGTGTCCGTACATATTGCCCTCTGAGAGACTTTTTGATTTTAAAAGCACATTCATCTGCAACGTGAATATGCTCGCCGAATTCCAGTATGATATCTTTTGACTCGTTTATGAATGGATTGAACGGGTGGCTCTGTAGTCTTGGGCAGAAATCCTTGTTCAATATAGTACCTAAACCAAATTGTGACAATTTTCAAACTAAAAGTTAATGCATTTAAAGCATTTTTGATTTCTTATAAATTCATGCATAAATTCCCACGCGGCTATAATTATGTGCACGGGATATGGCACCGTACTTACCTCTCTCGTAGTTGAAGTAGTATGCACTGATTGCAGCAGGATTTTCTGCATACGAAAGATGCGATGCACAAAGATGAAAGAAATGATAGCAAGACAATGTCATTGCAAGTAAGATGTCTATTTTCCATTGTATGCATGGATGATTATTATTATTATGATTATCCATTGGAAAAAAAGTATTCAACTCAAAGCAAAGATTGATTCAAGTGCAGAGCTTCCTGAGCATTTGCAAAAACTAAATTCATCCGTTGATCTTGTGACAGTGTTCAGAATTCAGAGAGTAAAAGACGCGAGTGAGACTTTTCCCCTGTCTCGTGACCCACGTAGGGTGAAAGCCTAAAAAGCGATAAAAGAACAATTATTACACTTATGGTGACTCACAACATAAGTCGGGCAGTGTCGGAATATCCAGATACATTTCGTTTCTAAACTTATTGTCTCCGCTTCCTAATCCTTCATCCAATACAACTTAAAACATAAAATGTCTTTAACTGCACTTTCTCCTATCGCTGATCTGCTCTGAAATAATGAAATACTTCCCCTACCCTATTTTCTCTGGTGTCCCTTATCCCATCAAAATCCAAATCTCATTGTGTATCGTTTTAGCGTGTTTTTATGTCTCAAGTACTCATTAACTTTATTCTTCATAACCATCACTTCTATTCACGCGCAATTTTATTGGCTTACTTATTATGTTGCTCCATGCAGACTTCATGAAAGAGTGAAAGAATAAAATTAATTTCTTATGGAACAGAGAGATCTCTTGATGAACTCTGATTCTCCTTTACGTACGGATGCATGCTTCTTGTCTGTATGTGTACATCTGTTTAAGTAAAGAAATCCCAAGCTTATTTTCTCTTGCAGTGGCTTGAAGTATTAATAAAACTGCTGTATTTCCAACGAACCCAATTTCAATCTATTCATCAATCGACAAAAGGCCCCTCCAGTCAATTTCGTCAGTTTATGTGTCGGAGTCTAGGTTTATTTTGTAATAAAATGCTTTGAGTGCCATACCCAATGACTATTATGTTTACAACTTGTAATATCAATTGCCAATCGGGGGTAAAGAGCAGCATACAATTTTGAAATTGATTTAATTGTGTACTTCATTTCAGTTTGGCTAATAAGGACATGAGTCATAAATTTATCGTTGCTGATGCTGACACTAACCCGGAATGTACAGCAGTGGAGTACACGCAGTGTAATTCTGTGACCAACATGCAGATCCGAACAGATTAGATTAGTAAGGTGTGTTGTTCTACGTGGTTTTCTTTTCAAAATTTTAATATTGAAATCTGAACTTCAAATCTTGATCAGTAGAACTTGATACACTGTCAAACTGTGTCAGCTCAAAATAACACTAATAATGAACCTATACAAGCAACGATTGTAGATTTTATTGCAACCATTTTTAAGAGTTCTATTTCACAATTTGAATATTACTTAGCCTGCTTGCTGTAACTTTTATTTGTGTTTATAACCGTACGATAAGCTTTATTATGCCATTAAGTACATTAACAAGCTACATGCTGCTTGATTATTATTAGTGAAAGCATTTTACTTCAGCTTCTTCGACTGCTTTACAACTTTGACTACAATTCCCAGGATGCAAAACGAGTGCAAATGTTTGTTGCACAATTAACTGCACTGGAACTTTTCAACGATTCTAGTCAATCGTCTTCTCCTAATATGGTGGTTGTTCGAACTCAATCTTGACAGATCCATGCATCTGAATCTTATAAGGGGCACTGTCAGCATCTGAATCTAGGAACAGAAAATACACAAGAATAAAGTACCTTACATTGGGGTATACTGCGACAATACGGTAAAATGTCTGTCATTTCTAGATTGTTATCACAACTAGCATGCATACCAAACTGTGGTTTCACATTAGCCGATCCAGAACTTGCATTTTTGGCTGATTCTGAATTGTATTCAAGCGACCCTGCGACTGTTGGTGACTCATTAGTAGGATTCATCTTGAGACTTGAAGCAGAGACTTCAAATTTTACAGATGCATTTGGATGTTGTTTAACTGCCACGGGAGTTTTTCCAGACGCTGCAATATCTCCAGTTTGTTTCTCATTGTCGACCATGGCTGGATCTCGATCAATTGCTGTCGAATTACTATTTCCACACATGCAAGTAAAACACAAAGAAACAAGAATAATAATAAAAACCCAAGCACCGAGCTTCTCATCGCCTGCCTTCCCTGGTGTGTAGGTATTCCATCCGAAGTCATCGTATTCATATTCATCGTTGTACCAATTAGTATATTTTGGTTTTTTACGAGGTTGCATAGGCTTCACTGTCGTCACTTTAGTCTCAGTCCAATTCCAAGGAATTTCTTGAATCCATTTAAGCAGCTCGTGTTCACGGTCGCATTCCACTACCTCACAATAATTAGCAATCAAAGACTTATACCCAAGTTGATCTGCAGTTGAGCACTTAGGATCAATTTTGTAGCGTTGAACCCTGAACTCACACCCATTCCCTAGCATAAGCGATAATATAGTAGCAGTGATGCATAATGTCTCACATTTTTCATTGCTTCAATAGATTTCACTTACCTTGGTGTAGCTTAAAGACCAAATGAGCAGTAGCATTGATCTGTGCCCTGTCCCAAGATTGATTAAAGTAGATTCCCAATTGATTGACAGGATTGAGCCACATTAAAGGATCGAATCGCATTTGAGTTGAATTATCAGCAGATTTATATTTGAATCCACTGCACATTGCTGAGGGAATCAGAGTCTTTCTCATTGCTCGCCGTTGGAACTTCAGAGAATAAACGTTTTTTAACTATTAAAAAGAAAACTCTATTGCAAGTAGACTAAAATGTCGTACTTTGATATGGTCGTGGCAAGGAATGCTCTTCCCAAAACCCCCTGCAGAATTGGTTCCAAATGTGAGAAAGCTGGAAATGAAATGTACCGTTTCATATTGACCGTCGACGGGGTGTTTGACTTTAAATTCACAATCATCCACGATTGAAGACTCGCTAGCATGAATTTGCTCATCCAATCCCAATACGATCTCTTTTGACCTGTCCATCAATGGATTGAACGGGTTGCTCTGAAGTCGTGGGCAGAAATCTTTGTTCATGATGATTCCTATATATTAATTTCAAATCTTATAGGCAAATTCATGCAAAAATACCGACCGACAGGACAGTACCGCTAGTTCACAGTGAACATTATACATTATACAGCTAACCTTTGTGATAGTTGACGTAGTATGCATCAATTGCAGCAGAACTCTCTGCATAGACAGGATGTGATGTCCAGAGATGAAACAAATAATAACACCCCCATTGGAATGCAAGCAAAATGTTCATTTTGAAGTGTATAGGTAGTTGGTTATGCATCTCACGTGAATGAAAAAATTGTGAGTAGGACTTTAAGGGCAAAGTAGCACCGAAAACCAAATACAGGTTGGTGTACGGGTATACCACGATCAACTTTGTCTAAATATTTGCAAACAATTTATGCTTCCACTGATCTTATGAAAGACTTCAAGTGACTGAGGCATTTTCCCCCTGTTCTGTGACAAAAGTAGAGTGAAAGCAATAAAAAGAATAATTATTTCACTCGACTTGGACTCAGGATGGGGACACAATGTCGGGTAGTGTCGGAATATCCAGATGCATTTCGCGACTTACCTCTTCTTGTCTCACTCTCTAATCCTTCATCCAAGCATCCAACACGAAATAAGACATAAAATGTCTTTAACTACACTTTCTCCTGTCGTTGATCTCACATTAAGCTAAACCAAACAAAGAGCTCACAGTCTCTGTCCCATCAGAATCCAAATTACCATTTCCATGTTTTTATCCAAGTAATCCATACTCATTAACTTTATTGTTCATCACGATCACTTTCAATTACACATAATAATGTTCTTAGATTACTCCCATCACACGTACTATTTCATACAGTCGTTATAATATTTACTACTTCTCTGTTGCATATTCATCTCTAATCGCAATAGAAAAAATATCACGAAAAGCTTCTATAAAACTTGCACGTATATTTATCCTGGAGACGTATATTCTGGCTTACTTCCAACTCAGAATGATGAAAGTCGCCATTCACAATTCACCCTTGACCATGATGAGACTTCTCTAGCATCAGCACCTATGACTTATACTTTTTATAGCTAGAACTTTATAAAGCATAAAAGTCAAAACTGAATATATAAAAGCTCGAACAACGCATACAAACTGATGACACATCGTCTTTTTATAGTTTCATTGAAGGACATAAACTTTACGAACATTTTCGATTGACAGTTATTTCCCGTGTGAAGATCAATCATTGTATCATGAATTTTATCAACTTCGTAGTGTTTTTTACAGATTATAATTTTATAGATTTACCAACGGGATTATTAACGAGTTTATAGCTTTGGTTATGACATGCTTGGACACACAGCGTCCATGTATATTTTAGAAATTAGATTCGATATATTAAATTGATTAAATGACTAAAGAGGAAATAGTGAGCACTTGAGCACACAGTAACAGCAACATTGTTTTAAGTAATTTTTAAAACCTCCTCAATCTCTTTGGCTTTAGATCCACTACAACTCTCCTCATCATTTCTATTGTCTCCACTTTCACACACACTCCCAACAGATTCTGAGATTCTTTCGACACCTCCACTAACTCCACAGCAATTGTTTGTGCTGTCAATGCCACAAATGTCTACAACGAAAGTTGGACTTATCTCTGAATAACTGGGAAGAGAACTTGAAGAGCCAGCAGTGTGACGAAGAAGCCCCCGACTTAGCTCCTTTTGGATGTCATCATCATCTTGTCTGTCAGTGGCTGAGATTAATTTTGTTGCTTCATGATAGTTCGGAGGAGTTATAACGCTTTCATATGCCGGAGGAGGGTCGTCACTATATCTGTGATGCCTTGATTCATTTGTAGGACTGTCCAACATCAAAGATCCGAGTCGACCTCGACTTCCCCTTCCTTGGCCACTCTGCTGTGAAAGAGATCTCATGTGCCGCATCAGTTGTCGTGATGCCAATTTCTCTCTGCTCAGAATACAATTCACTTATATTCACTTGCTATTCAAGTGTCAATACAAGATTTATTTTGTATGCTTGAGTGACAGGAATGTTTACCTTAACTGTCTTGTCACATAGTAAGCTACGATGAAGACCACGGGCATCACAAGTAGTCTAAGAAGACCTACCATGAAATCCATGAAGTTTGGCTCCCTCCTTTGCATATTTTTTATTCGGACGTAGTCTAAAAGCTTTTGAAGCTGGAGCAATCGTACACTTTCACTCCAGAATCCGACTCGTCGAAGCAATTCTTCTTCCTCGGAGCAGTCATACATGCCACATAGTGTAGGAAGCAACTTCCCTTGAGTAGAATTATTGCAGTGATCTCTGAATGGATCTGCAAGGTATTGTTGTACTCGAAGAGAACAAGTTTTCCCTGATGTACAGAAATATGCAAATCATAAATATTTTATGCTATAGTTATTATAATATTTTTCTTAGCATTACTCGAGTTTCTCACTCACCAAAGAACGTTGCAAACACAATTTGCAAGTACTTGGGTAACTTGTGAATTTTGGCTTCAGGATCTACAATATTCCCGAAAGATGCGTTGTAACTAGATTCGAATTCCGAAACGAAGGATATTCCCATCCGCCCTTTGGTTAATTGCCATACAAAAGGGTGGTGGAATAATCCATCCATGGCTTTCGTTGTATTGAATGGAGGTTTATTGACTGTACACAAGGGACGTCTCAAGTCCCCAAAGAGCCTGGAACTTGGCAATCGAAGCTACATACATGCAAGGAATTCAGTATTAGTAGAGACTATTGCTTCCATTACCAACTTACTTAAAGAACCAATAGCAAATTATACTTTGATATGCTCAGGACAAGCTTGAGCTCCAGTATAGTTCCACTCTTGCGAGTCCCCATGGATGGCCTTAATGAGCACAGTTGTGATTTGGTTTTGAGGTCCTTTGGCCTCAAAAATACACGGATCACTAGAATCCGTTAAGTGATCTGCTAATTTGAAAACAGATTTGTAAGGATAGTTAGCTGTGTCGATATCTTTTACACGCAAGGATTCCTGTAGATCGGGACAATACTGGTCAGTCCTTACAAGATCTGTGAAAGTAAATATGTACAAAATCAGATATGAGAACAATATTGATGAGTATAGAACCAAAAAATACTTCCCAATAAATCGATGAGACAAGTAAATAAATATACGAACTCACGTTCTTTGAGTATAGGTCCAGTTTCATCTGAAGTTGAGGTGAGAACTAAATTAAGAAGAATTAGTGAAACAGTGGTACTCATCGTGTAGGGTGGAATAAGCTCCTTCTAAGGAGAAGACTTTATAATAATGCAGTGAAGTCTAGAGACGAAGAAGTTTTGTGGTGATCTTCTACGTGGTTCTCATGCGATTTGACAGATATACGTCCTCTCAGCCAGTTCCATTGAATTCTGCTGAGGAGATTCACACTCGTAATAAGAAATCGATAAAGACCCGAGTAACCGAATAACCTACTCTTCAGAGTGGTGTGTATGGATTATGATGGGCAACGAAGGCTCTTTAGCTAGAACTACCAGAAGCAAGGAATGTGAGTGCCCGGGTAGTATGGAAAACTCCGATTCGGGTCTAACTTTCTCTGCATTTCCATCCTGTCTGTGTAAAACATTTATACGCATAAAAAGAAGTCACTTTTGCCTTGAACGAAGCTCGTTCTCATCATCATGTTTACTTTTTACAAGGTTTTCTATTTCCTGTGATATGAAAAACAGAGAGATAAATCTTAAATAGGTACGCACTTTAATTTCAGCTTAGACTGCAGAGATGTGCTGTGTAAACTGAATATTTCTTTATTACTTCGGTATACACTGCATATTTTCAAAACTTTGTCTTCATTTTGGTATGCAACGGAGGATGCAGTTCATGACGATAAGAAAATGCTAAATGAGATATTAATGATCATATCTGAATATTTCTTCTCGACATACTTCTTGTAGTTCTAGTATGACCCATAATAAAAAATGCAAGCAGTACATGATTTACGTTTCTAATAAAACTGTCGCAGACTAATGGTTAGTAAATACAGTAAGCGATATGAATATTATATCGATAGCATATAATTTAACATCAGAATTAAATCAATCATCAATCATTTATTTTTAATAATTACAGTCAAGCATGTTTTAACTTCCGTTAAGTATGGCTAGCCCATTCGCAAACCCTTTTAAAAAGTCTTCAGCAAAGCTTCCGGGATCTGAAGTGACCACTTCATCCACACAAATGCTCAGCCAAATCAAATCTTCATATCCAAAAAGGCCAACCACGATTCCTGTTCTGAATTTGACAGGAGGGATAAGACATATTTGTTCAACTTCATCTGGTCCATCCTCGCTTTCAAACAATCTCATCTTCTCTGTCATGCCAGGAACATTCGTAAAAGCCATTGTAGATCGAGCAGAAAGACCCAAAAACTTCTGCATAGGAGCAATTATATTCCCACACAACCGAGTGATTCTCAAGTTGCACTCCTTGGCGTCTTTTTCATTAAAAGATTCTGGAGATGTTCCAGATTCGGTTAAGTAATTCTTTTCTCTGTTGACTATTATTGGAGTAAAACACGCATAAAAATTATTTATCAGTCTAAGATTCTTGTATGGGAATCTTGCGAACGGGGAAACCGCAAATATCACACTAGGAATAGTTTCTGAAGTTTCAGAATATTTTTCGAATAAGGTTTTAAATGAGCTCCCAGAACAAAGACTAATCACTTGTGTAAAAGTCATGCCTTCTTTTTTACATGCAGATTTAATATCTCGAAGTTTTAATTTTGTCCAGCGAACCGTCTTCTTCTTTTTAACACTAGATTTGTGGAAAACATTTCCTTCTCTCCAGATATAAGTTAGCTGTAAAGCCATCTGATGTGGAGTCATGAGGTAGCTCCTTATCTTCGAACTTATGGATTCTCGTAAGGAATCTTGAGACTTAGTTTTGTTTACATTATTTCTGGCGTCCTTTAACGGTTCAATAAATACTTGGACTGGTTTGTTAACTGCAATCTGTCTGAGGAACTGCAGCCAAGAAATCCCATCACCGTACACGTGGTGAACCACAAGAACAATTCCATAATAGCCGGAATTCTCTTCAGAGTGAATTAAATGGGCTCTCCATTGTGGAATATCACAAGAGAGCTTCTCAGATAAATAATACTCGCATTGTTTCCTCAACGCAGAGTCCAAATCAAAGCACGCACAACTAAACTTACTAACTAAAACGTGTCTTTCAACATTAAAACCTTCATGCAATTTAAAACAATACAAGAGGAACTTTTGAATAATAACGAAGCGTAGTCTGTCATAAGGGTTGTAATATTCTTGAGTGTCACTTGACGAAGAAATGTTTGTCCTTAGTGCTATGACTTTTTGTAATGACTTTATCGTTCTGTCTTTTAAAGTTGAAAAGTCCGAAGAAGTCTTTACTTTCATGGCTATCACAATATTAGAAGGAGATGAAGCTCCAAAAGGTCCACTCTCCACTGCCCAGCAGCAAGAAGCTCCCGAAGGAATTGGAAACAACTTCCCTTTAGTCCATGCTTTCATTATGAATGCTACTAGAGATTTGTACGCATAGCAGATTGATGAGGTTACAAGAAGACTAAAAAATAGACACAGCCCTACTACATATAATACACTTGTTTTGAAAAGGTTGCGGTTAAAATCATATTTGCGAGGCACTTCTGTTTCGGATGATGATGAATTCAAGTGAATTCTATTTCCATTTAGGTCAGTTATTCCTTCATTAGATCCACGCTTAGATAAATTAGATTTCTTTCTTTCTGGTAACTCGTCAATATTGCTATTATGATGTGGAGGTCCAGTCTTAATTTCATTCTTACTAGCAAAACTTTTTAACTTCACTGGATCAATTGGAAATACTTTTTGCTGGAGTGTATGAAGGCCCGGTAAGATAGGATTACACTTATCCAATGAAGATTTCTTGTATTCTGAAGGCGTGTCGTGAGACGAAACAGATAGAATTGTCATATCGAGCTAGTGCTTGCTATTTCATAGCCTAAAGATCTTTAATATTTAAAAAAGCTATCACACTTTTATTACGGTCAAAATAAATAGAATTTGTAAAGAAGAAGAAGCTTTTTGTTGGATGCACTCATGGCTATTTCTAGACACAAAATAAACCTCGGGGATGAGATGGCTAGCAACTATAAAGTAACTGTTTCGCCTTGTACCTCTTCACATGAAGATATTTAAATTTAGAAACGACAGAAGGAATCTGATTGTTGTAGCGATGATGAAATTGAAACATGCTACTAGTTCAATACTATGAGGATAATGATGGATAATAGAATGTGTGAAGCAAGAAATCAGTCAAGCTACAGAAATGCAATTCATGTCTGCATGAGAATTTGAGATTCTACCAAGTGTAAAATGCCTTGAACTGATTCGGCATTTTATCAAGCAATTTGGTCTAACCACTAGTACAACAATAATCACATACATAAAGACATAGTTACCTAAATGTTGTTTTATTTAACATTTTTTAGCTTTAGGTATGCGTGTAATTCTCATCTCATGACGGATGCTATATGAGGATATGAACATTATAATAATAGAGGAAGTAACCCTGTCCTATGATCACAGTACGAGAGAACATATTAGTGAATGAATCGCATTCGTTTACTCACATTCACATATAACCCTTAATATGTAATATTTAATCTTTATGGTGAGAGTGAATGAAAAAGTGGTTGGTTTCGAGATCCAAGAAACCCTAAGTACTTTTATTGCT
>Ga0194135_10002999_pt1 | contig 10303 bp, 6 predicted proteins | sample LitLau_LLRF_2013_FD_134024 | JGI IMG/M metagenome (GOLD analysis project Ga0194135, IMG submission 134024) | Freshwater sediment microbial communities in response to fracking from North America - Little Laurel Run_MetaG_LLRF_2013 (version 2) | ecosystem: Environmental > Aquatic > Freshwater >... | reverse complement strand
CATCTGAAAAAATTACAAGGATCAAAATCCCAGTATATAAACTTATGGCGTCAGGTTTGACTATTGAATATTCTGGGATTGTTCTGTTCGGTTTTGGGATTGATTTTCACAGTTCATTATTACAAATACAAATACCATTATGGCCACAATTAGCATCAGTTTATTTCTAGTGGGGCAGACAACCTTTACGACATCAACTAAATTTCATTTTAATTTTTTAAATCACGATAAATCCGTCCCCTAATTTTCCGACACATTTTTCAATATGACTTTATGCCTGTAATCAGATACATCTCAACATGATAAATAAAAGTTATAATTACTTGTATCACTGAATTAACAAACGTTGGGTGGGATTCGAGTTGACTGCTAGCGACAAAAAGACTAACACTTACAATGGAACAGGAAACTGCTTGATTATTTCACTGCACTGTAGTAAAGTAACATAACTCATTCAATTACTCCGTATGGGTGCTTTTGGTTAGATGACACTTGACACTACATTAATAAACACCTTTGTGGTAAATATGGGCCTAATTTGATTTTTATGGGCCTAATTTGACCTTGCATGATTTCTACATGGTTATTAACACAATCGCTTTCTCTGAGTGTTCTAGTATTCCAAAGCTAAAATGCAAGTATTGAGTTCATGCCGAGATTGTGCTCCCAATTAAACCCCACAGAGAGACAGAGAGACACCCGATCTCTTAAAAGGGTCTATAACCCAAACACTTGAGCTAAAGGCCGTAAGAAGCCATAAATAGGTCATTTCATCTTAATGTCGTCATTTTCTATTCAGAATATGGAATGATGGATTGAATCTCAATATCCCCCGCTTCAGTTTCATTAAGTTTGTGTAGCATTTTCATGCCTTCTGAAGGAAAAAAGGGATGACCACAGTGACACGTACAGAGGAGTCTGTAAAGCAACTGAGAACAGATAAATAGTTCTTTGTACCTTTCAGTTTAGTATAATCTGCTCAGAAACTTATTTATCACTCTAGCCTTAGCTTTGTTATGACGAAGTATGTACCATGTTAAAGTTTTGTAGTGTTTTATCGATCATGGCACACTTTTTACGAACAGCACAAAACAAGTGGTCACGTCCACAGAGACTTCTGTAATTTGTGCTTATAATTACGTCTGAAAATTTTAAATGAAACAGATCAATTTTATAAATTGATTTAAATGTCTTCTTTCATATTCACGGCCTCCATTTTGTTCCCCAACTCACCTTGGAACAATTAAACGAGCGCAAAGTTTGTAGGACCTGAACCATTATTTTACTGCTCGAAAACACTCAAAATAAATGTTTCTATTGACGGAGCAATGGAAAGTTTCACAATATTGAGTCCAAACTAGCTCGAGATAGACTAAAGATATATCTATTTTGGCCCAGGTAATTTGGGCTTATAGGGCCAAGTAGGATATCGCGTGTCCGTGTGTTTGTGTGTGTGTGTCTGTTGCCATTGACTGAATCACTAATATCTTCGGAGCTATTTATCACACCAATTAAAAATTTTATTGTCTTACAGAAAAAGCGATTGTGAAAATAGCAGGGAAGCTGGAAATGCCAAAATTGCTTCTGGTTACCCGCACGGGTCGTCAATATGGGTCAAAATGTGACTTTTTTAGGTTTTTGAAAAATAACTCGAGAACTCAAAGCAGACACTTTCCAAATTTTTGATATGTTGTAGATACTGACATTATAAACATTTTTTATATTTGTGTTAAGACTCAAAAACGGTTTCTTGATGGTCATTTTGGAGCTTAAAGATGAAAAATTCCAATTATTTTAAACTGCACAGAAATCACAATGCAGCGGTATCAATACAAACAAAGTTTGTTTATAGTAACAAGACAGTTAAACTTTAGAGATAGAGAGTAATGTCACTGTTGCAGATGTTTGTAGGTTTGATGCAAGCGTTTAAAAATTACCTGGGTTTAAGAGATCTGCTTGTTGTAGGTTTTTCACATAAGCAGAATCTAGGGCGACAGTAAAGTCTCATAGGATGTATCCAATAATTAAATTCAAGGAAATATTTACCAAATAGCAGAACCGCAGCTAATTATCCAGTGGTTAAAGAACAACAAGATATCGAAATGGAAACCTTTCAATTTTGGCTAAAACAAATGCCCAGTATTCTGCTTAAAACGTTAAAATTACGCAAGATAGAGTCGTTCACCCCATATATTCAATCTTTACTGATTACAATCGTGTCGAAAAGTGTACAACCACCCTTGGCTTATCAAAATGGCAAAAGAAATTCTTGACCTCACGGAAAATTAAATCTGTGAACTCTCCAGCCAGACAGACTGACAATGGTCTACCTTCACTTTTAACTGTCTCATGATTCTTCATCATGTTAAATGTCGTTACTTTGGCTATTGCTAAAAGTAGGTTTAATTTAACGTTTCAGAAGCTTGCCGAACTAGCTCGTAACATATTTAAAAAACATTTATTGTTTAATTTAATGCTTCAAGTTTTACATTAGGTGTACATTAATTGTTCAAACAAATTGCATCTCAAAGTAATGAAGGTGTGGAATATTTCAGCGCATCATTACAATCAAATTTGAAATTCGTTAAAAATGAAACACCTGTGAATATTCTGGAAGATAATTTGTAGAAATAGGTAGAAAAACTTTTATTTCTTTGCATCTGGAGGAAACTCTTCACGTGAGGGAGACTTATTTGAGAATTGTGACATTATGCTCCTCAAACAATCATATCATAATACAAGAGGATGAAGATATACCGTACATATGAAATGTATCCTGTATGTTTAGAGTTATATTTCAAATTTCAATTAAAATTAATGAGATTTTAAATCTAATCAGACAATTTATTTAACTTTCAATAAAATCACACATTAAACAACCGTGTAAATAAAGGAATTGGCATAATTATCAAATAAATTACCTGAATTATGTAGCGTTTGGTCATGGGTGGTATTGGAGTTCTAGCTTCTTATTACCTTCTCAATTTCTCATTATTGACACTTCGTACGATTGTGAACCAGTCTTAAAAGCACTTTTTCCGAAAACGGAACACACAATAGAAAAGAGACACATGGGAAAAACAAAAAAAGTCGGAATGAGAATACCATGGCGGATTTTAACTGTTCTAAAGTTAGTCAAATTAATGCAAGGACAACGGCCGGCCATAACAGACAACGCAATTGCCTTAGGAATCAAACAAATCGTAAGTCACTTATTCGTACAAGCCAAAAGGGTTACCTGGGCGAAACAAATAGATCTGCTTCTTGTACTGGTGCATGCTTTTGCTGTTTGTTTTTGCTTATAATTTACTTTGGACTGAAACTTATTTGTAAAAGTGAGTGCATGAAACCATGTACAATTGTTTGTGATCCTTTGTCGGGAGAACTTCGTTGATGCTGGCATAGTTATATTGATCAGAAGGACTGTGAAGGTTAAAATTAAATCCTTCATAAAGAAAGCATTCCTTCAACGTCATGAAGCATGTCTGGTGTATGAAACTGTCGTTCCGAAATATTTACTTAATTTAGTAGTTATCAAAGTGGATGGAGCTGTTTGATCGTGAACGAAGATATCGTTTATAAATGGCCTCTAATTGATCTATTGTTTGAGAGAGGTAAAGCTTTGGCAAAGAATTCGATAATTTACACGGCTTTTGCTGGGTCAAAGTAATATAAACATTGTTTATTTGAAAGTTACTTCTAAAGACAAAAGGAACGACTCATTGTTAATTGGCGAAAGTTTGAATGGTTTGGATAACACAGAAAAGTAAATTGATATGTTACGATAGTTCACCCTTTGAAATTTCTACAGAAATACAGAAAAACCGTATTCGTTGTTTTAAATTACCGTTCACCCTCTGTAACTTCGCTGCCTCAGATTGTTCATTGTCTTTGAATCCCCATCCCCAGTATGGAAGATTCTAAATTTTGGGATGTCATTTTACCCGTGGCTTTTATTAACTCTGCTTGTAATGTAATAGTTGTTTAATGAGGATTAGCGGGTAACCATCAGTCGTCATGCAGTAGTTGAGTAGTAAGTATTATGCATGTATTAGATTTCAGAGATACTTTTTGCTCAAGTGGTTTACATTCCGAGTGAAAAATTCCTCACATTAGGATATCTTTTCTAATATCCCTCACAAGCTCCTTCCAACTAACCAAGTTGGTATCATACGAAGAAATTTAATCTACATCGTTGCAATTTTCAATTATTGATTTTTCTATGCAGTGGTGTTGAGCATTGCACACATTAATATTTGCTCACGTTAAGAGCTTTATTTTGTGATGCGTTGCCGAATCATTGTTAATGCGATGTAGCGGAAAAACTTCATTCTTTTCCAAAATAATACAACATTGAATTTGAAGTTGCGTTAAGGTATTGTCGCTGATTCTCATTGGAATATAAACATGCTTTTCCGATCGTTTGAGTTTGTATTTTCTTGGCACCTGTTGCAATGTTTCCCAATTCTATGTAGTAACCACTTTAAAACTTTCCTGTGTCGATTACCTACCCATTTTGCATACTGGCGAACTTGCGTAATACTGAGGTATAATATGCTAACTAAACGTGATGGTCAGTATTAATATGTACATTGCCAAAAATCGTATTTACCCAATTAGAAAAAATAAAAATAAAACGATACATATCCAATGATTCACTTGTTAATAGCACGATTGTGAAAATTCCATTCTTAATGTGTCTCTGGTGATGTGATAAGGAGTATTGTCTCATAAAGTTATTTAATTATTGGATCTGCCTCTCTCTCTTCTTGAACTCGAATAAATTCAATGATAATTAAAATGTTTAAAACGTTTAGACATAATAATATTATACGCCTTTTAATCAAGCTGATTTTGTCTTACGCGATTTCTAATGCATGTCCGTAGATAAGAAACCTTTTATGCTGCGCTCTTTCTGTAATTGTAATTATAATGAAATTTGCAGACTTTAAATAATGTTGTCAAGCTTGTCATGGTAAATATATTTATTATACGCGGAATTTCCTCACTTGCTAAAAATGAATTCCAAAATTATTAAATGAATTATTTTGCGTTTAGCTGGTGTATGGAATTGGAGTTCTAGCCCCTTGTGATCTTCTTCTAAGGTCTTGATTTTGAGTCACGTGTTTTGAATAATTTCATTATTTAAATGGACAATGGAATTATCCATTTTGAAGCTTTATTTGGGGCCTTTTTATACAACAAGCGACTCCTGAATTGGGTGCCCGCCCAACTGTACAAAAATTCACAAATAATCTTTGATTTTAAGAAACGCCATACGGGGTCAGTTAAATTAAGGACGCCGCTACTATATGAAATTATGTTGTTACAATAATATTTTAATTGGTTGTCACGTTTTAATTCCTAACATACGACTTCACTAATTGGCGTTGAGCTCGACGCAATGATATAAAGTTCTATTCAATCAATACACTTCAACGTGAACACTATTTTGAAAGCGAGATTGTAAGACAGTAAAAATACGATTGTGTAGCAAAAGCACACAATTAATAATATGTAATAATGTACACAGCAGTGGTTTGTAATTTACCAAATTCGAACCATTCCTTTACATCAATCATATACAATTTAAAATCTTAACAGTGAACTCAATTTATAGTATCCTCCAATTTTAATGCTTCCAACTAATGATGTCGTTTCTGAACCCTCTCAATAGTTTCGAGCACCTTGTAATAATTAGTTATTACAAGGTAACTTGTAATAACTAATTATTACAAGTGGTATTTATATAAAATATATAAATACATACATATTTATTTGTAAATATTTATGTATTTATATATAAATACATAAATACATAAATATTTATAAATATATATGTTGTATTTTTAACATATTCCTCCCTACACTTTCACCTTTTTGGTGCAGATTTATATGGACAGTAAGAAAACAATTATTAAGTGGCTTATGATAAGTCTATCATACGTTCCCTGTTTGTAAGGACATTTTGGGTTTGATCTGCTCTAAAAAGACTCATAAAAGACTCCCCAGGAATGATCAAACCATCATGCATAAAATATTCTGAGTAATTAGCTATTATGATCCGATTCTTGGACCAACAATTTTGGAATACGCTCGTTTGTTTTATTGAGATTTTTGTTTTCTTCATGCAAGTGTGGCAGCAAAAGCGAGAAAAGGAAGTCAAATTACGAAAGATTATTGCCATTTGTAATGTGTTTAAAATTGAAGTTTGTGAAGTTTTCACAACTCATCTGCAGCTTCACCTTTTACTCATACTTCTATATTCTGAAATATGCGACATTAATGTCCCACAAATTGTGTGTTTTGTAATTTAAGGGTTGTCAAAAACCTACGCAAGCTTGGGTGCGTTTGAAAAAAGAGAATCTTGTGAAAAGGCTAAAACAATAAAATTAATCCCAATTAAACAAAGAAAGAGCTGCTAAAGTACTTAAGGAAAGTGACCTGGTTAGACGAAAAGAATTGGAATCGGCCAAGGGGTTTGAAACAGAAATCTGTTCTGTTTTTTTCTGAACATTTGCATGGTTCATTCCGTACTTGAAGAGTGAGGAGCATAAAATGATGAACGAAAGTTTCAATAAATTACAAATGTTACTTGTAGCTGAAGCCCACATAATCATACTATTCCAATGATTGCTTAATTTCTTCCATTCCTCATTTAGGTTACCTCAATTAATATTTTTGCAAAGTTAGTTACCGATAAGCAGAATCCATTGCAAAATAGGAATATTTAGATGTATGCTTTGTCAGTTTTGTATTTAACATCATTTTAAAAATGCAGCTGCTTTGAATGAAAAAGGTGAATGTGTAGCGAGGAATACTTCCACTCATTTTTCAGTTTACCACACCTCATTATCAACAACCATATTCGAAATAAGTTTGCAATGTTTCAATTTGTTGTCGTTGTCAACAAGGAATCCTTCCAGTGTCCTTTAACCGTTTTAACATAAAAATCCACGGGTCTGAATTGCATTTCAAATTGTTTTGAAAAGTATTATTTGATCCCTCAATACTTTCGAGCACCTTGTAATAATTATTGAATCCAGTGATTCAATAAGGTAGTCTAATGGTATGGTATAATTACAGTGCTCCTGAAAGTTTCGTTCCCTTTTTAGGGTGCTTAAAATACTTTTTGACCCAAGAGAGGCTCAAGTCCCGGTACTTGCAATTAATACTCGCTCATTCATTGTCAGCCGATGCATATGCACACGGTACATTAAATTATCTGTTCCTGTTGGGTATTGAGATAGGTCCATGATATTTTGTATGAGATGGGTGAATGTGTGAGAAGCGAATCGTTAATTTACATTGTAGTTTCTATATCTTAACATTTAGTGATTGTGTTATTAATTTATCTTCTGCACTGCCAATATTTGCTATTCATTTCGTTGAAATTATCCATTTAGAATGTATGACATATTCAACAAAACCTTGCCCAGTTTGGCTTAGCTTGCTGTGGATTTAGTTTCAAATTTAATTTCAAAGAACAGAAAACAATGGGTTTTAGGTGACGATTATCCAGGCAGCTTTCTCCAAGGTGAACGATAACTAGCACAAATACAACCTGTGAAATTGTTAGCTGAATTGCCATATGAAGGTTGTCTAACCTTTTAAAAATCCACAGAGAAGCACAACACAGTATTCGTTGTTTTAAGAAACCGTAGCTATCATTTCTCCAGGTTGCGTGTTTTCTGTGAGTCCCCATCATTAGTTAGTCATGCTTTAATTTTAATTAGACATTTTACTGGCGACGTAGATCATCGTGGCTTCGAATGCAATAGTGGTTGAAGTAAATGAGAATAAGCGAGTATTCCTCAACCGTCATTAGTAGTTTTAGATTTCAGAGACACGTTTTTCGCGCAATCTTAAAAGGTCCAAACGATGCGATTAAAAAATCAGTTTCATTAAGGAATGCTTTCCTCCACCGTCTTACAAGTTCCTTACAATTAGTGAATTAATCGTCCCTAAGGCTTATTAAGAGCCCTAAGTTGTTAGTCAAGAAACGAACTATAACAATGGAATTATTAATTAATGACTTTTCTATACTGCGGTGTTGAGGATTTGCACGTAATATTATTTGCTGGTATTTGGAGCTTTATTTTAGGGTTTGTTGCCGAATCGTTGTTAATATGATGTCGCAGACAATTCAATTCAATTTCATTATTCTCAAAGTAACAATTTGCTCCAAGTTATCGTAGCTGATCCTCCAGTGAATATAAAATAGACTTTGTAATCGTTTACGGATTTGTGTGAAATTTTGAAAAATACTCCTGTCTGTACCAAGCAACCATACTCCAGTCAATAGATGAAATCTTGAACCAATACACCCGCTGCAGTGAGCTTCTTATATAATGAAATTTGGCGATTTAATCATTGGACGAACTTTCGTAATCATGCGGTTTGATAATCTTATGACATGTGATGGTTAGTATTAATACATCTGTTTCCCGAAATCGTATAATCCCAATGAGAAGCATTAAAAATAAAACGATATCCAATGTTTTACTTAAAAGTAGGACGATTAGAGAGGAATGCAATTAGCAATGTGTCTCTACTGATGTGACAAAGGAGACAGTCTCATAAAGTAGCCTGCTCCAGCAAAAATCTATCCATATATCGACGGCCTCCTTTGCTAGCGTCATAATAAGTTAAATAGATGATAAATGAAATTATAACTGCAAACAGAAAAGTTTCCATCTAAATTTTACGCTTATACGAAAACCATCAACGTACACGTCAACGCAGCGTTCCCATCTGAGAAACTTCAAACAATCAAAATCCCAGTATTTAAACTAATGGCGTCAGGCTTATGACTGTTGAATGTTACGGGATTGTACAGTTCGGTTTTGTGATTGTTTTTTGCTTGTTTTTCACAATTCATTATTGCAAATACAAACATCATTCTGTCACAATTAACATAAGTTTATTTCTAGTAGGGGCAGACAACGAGTAAAAAATCAACTGAATTACATTTTAATTTTTTAAATCTCGATACTTCCGTCCATTAATTTTCCGACATATTTTTCAATATGTCTGTATGCCTGTAATCACTTAGTCCAAGAATCTGGAATTCTGGGGCAACTGAAGGTTATCTAGTACTATCAGAATTATGACCTTTCATAGTTTAAATTAATGACTTCAAATTTATCACCGTTTAATCTTTCTGAATTCTCGGAATCTCCCGAATTTTTTATGATACTGTTTTCTTTGCTTTTCACATTTTGTGACTACGAATACCGTTGTTGCCACACTGAGCATCAGCTTTTATTTAAGAGGAGAAAACAACATGAGTAATTACAACTAAATTAATAAAAGAATTATTTAGCGTTTGGTCGGTGAGTGGGATTGGAGTTGGGGCTCATTGTAATCTTCTCATCATTTACCTTGTTAAGTGAACGAAACAACGATCTCATTACAAGTACATCTCTGGATTCAGTTATGACACCTTTAGAGCTTGCTTTTTGGACCCTAGTTTTGTTCAGATAATTAACGTAGTTTTTACTTATTTTTGGGGAGACAGAGTATAACGTTTTCACTTTTCAGCTGTCCTATCTAATTGTTTTATCTAATATCCTCATCTGAGTAAACATCACATTTGGTTACTCCGCTCCTCCAACGCTAGCTCATCTTTCTATAAACTAATTAAACTTCACTATCACAAACACTCCATTTCCTACACGTTGAAAATTGAAAATACTGTCACTGACCGCTGCTCCATGAAATTATGTTGCGATATTTCAATTCGCTGTCGTGATAATCACTGAAACCTACGGATCTGCATTGCATTTCCAATTGTTTTGAACCGTGTCGTTTCATCCCAACCACTGCCCACCCGAACAGTTGAAATTTCTGCAATTACCAATCCATAGTTAGTGTACTCATAATTAATATTTAACATAAGTAATCCACAGTGGCCGTCTATTTGCATGGACTCACAAATCCCAATTCCGACTGCAGAAGGAGATGGGAATTCCAAATATGTCTCGGCGGAGTATTCATGAATATTGTCACATAAACTAACCTCCTCAAGCTAACACTCATCCACTAAAGAGAAGACTAGTGAAGGGCAAGGTTACTCCGTGGTATACCGCTGAAGTAGCCAAAGTAACCAAGGAGATGAATAATGAAATCCTGCGCCATCGATCTTCAATAGAAAACTACCCAATTACTCTCTACAAAACTCTGAAAAGGACAAGAAACAATCTTTTAATCAAAAACAAGAAAGAATATTTTAGAAACAAAATGTCAGAAGACATACAGGATTCAACCAACATGTGGGATGCCGTAAACAAGCTTACCAATT
>Ga0194135_10002998_pt1 | contig 10304 bp, 8 predicted proteins | sample LitLau_LLRF_2013_FD_134024 | JGI IMG/M metagenome (GOLD analysis project Ga0194135, IMG submission 134024) | Freshwater sediment microbial communities in response to fracking from North America - Little Laurel Run_MetaG_LLRF_2013 (version 2) | ecosystem: Environmental > Aquatic > Freshwater >... | reverse complement strand
CTCAGTTGGTTAGAGCATCGGTTTGTGGTACCGAGGGTCGTGGGTTCGAGCCCCATATTCCACCCCATAAAATCAGCGAAAGCAGCCCTACAAGGCTGCTTTCTTTATTTAAACTCAAACACAAATACATCTTATTTGTTAAAATAACCTTTTATGATTGAGATTTACACTGACGGCGCAGCAAGTGGCAACCCGGGACCCGGAGGTTACGGAGTGATTTTACGTTCAGGAACTCATTATAAAGAGTTAAGCGGAGGTTTCCGGATGACGACCAATAACAGAATGGAATTACTGGCTGTTATAGAAGGACTACAGATTATCAAAAAACCAGGGGCACAGGTAACCATTTACTCAGATTCTAAATACGTAGTAGACTCTGTAGAAAAAAAATGGGTGTTCGGATGGGTCAAAAAAGGATTCAAGGATAAAAAGAATAAAGATCTGTGGATCCGTTTTCTTGCCGTATATAAATTACATGAAGTAAAATTCATCTGGATTAAAGGCCACAATAGCCATCCGGAAAATGAAAGATGTGATGAACTGGCAGTAGCTGCCTCTAAAGACAGGGGAACACAGCAAATCGACACTGAATTTGAAGCAGAAAGAAGCAGAGGTACTTTATGATAAAGCGGAATAATTACTTATCCCGCTTTAGCTATAATATAAAATCGCTTAAGCGCTCTTATGATTCGGCTCAGCCTCGGCATAAGTCACCATCATCTCTTCGGCCATTCTTACCATTTTTTCTGAACCTATAAAAATAGAAGTCCTCTGGTGAAGTTCAACAGGCTGTATATCCAGAATTCGCCTGAAACCATCTGAAGCAACTCCCCCGGCCTGCTCTATAATAAATGCCATTGGATTACATTCATATAATAATCTCAGTTTTCCATTCGGAGAACTTGCCGTAGTAGGATAGATATAAATACCACCTTTGATTAAGTTACGATGAATATCTGCCACCATCGAACCGATGTACCTGGAAGTATACGGTCTGTTTGAAGCTACATCATGAACCTGTGCGTATTTGATATACTGTTTCACCCCCATTGGGAAATGAACATAATTACCTTCATTGATAGAATAAATACTACCATCATGAGGTACTTTCATATCTGGATGAGACAAACAGAATTCACCAATCGAAGGATCAAGGGTAAAACCGTTAACACCTTTACCGGTAGTATATACCAGCATGGTCGAAGAACCATAAATCACATAACCTGCAGCCACCTGCTCTGTACCCTTCTGTAATACATCAGCAAGGGTAGCCATACCTTCCACAGATTTTCTGCGGTAAATAGAGAAAATAGTTCCGACAGCAACGTTAACATCGATGTTAGAGGAACCATCCAGCGGATCAATACATACTATGTATTTTGCATTTTTAGATACCGGAGAATCGATCGGCACAAAGTCGTCCTCTTCTTCAGTAGCCACTATACAACACTCACCACCACTGGTTAAAGCCGAAATGAACTGGGTATTAGCAAAAACATCGAGTTTTTTCTGCCCCTCCCCTTGTATGTTAACTGTTCCGGCATCACCCAGTATATCTACCAGACCTGCTTTATTCACCTCCCGGTTAACAATTTTTGCGGCGATACCAATGTCTCTCAATAATCTTGAAAGTTCTCCTTTTGCGTAAGAGAAATCAGCCTGCTTCTCAATAATAAACTGTCCTAATGTTTTTATCCCCGTCATTATACTTAGTGTACTTTATACGTTACCTTTTACCTATTTCTATGGCCTCTAAGGTATGGATTTTTTCTTCCGAAATACAAAAACGAATTAAAGTTTTCATTTGATGCCAGCCGGATTTACCAGCTGCACCGGGGTTTATATGTAAACAATTAATCTTAGGATCGAACATCACTTTCAGTATATGTGAATGTCCGGTGATAAATAGCTTCGGGGGGTTAGTGTAAATTTCACCCTTTATGTTTGGTGCGTATTTTCCAGGATAACCACCGATATGTGTCATCCATACATCCACCTTTTCACAGTTAAAACGCAGATGCTCTGGAAACTCTGCCCGGATCACCTTATCGTCGATATTTCCATAAACTCCTCTCAGGGGTTTGAAGGCTTTTAATTTTTCGGCTACATCAGGTCCGAAATCACCTGCATGCCAGATCTCATCACAGGCATCAAAATGCTTATATACTGCATCGTCCAGATAACCATGTGTGTCTGAAATTAATCCAATTGTCTTCATATATATTACTAAAATGCCAGGAAAAAATCCCTGAGTAAATACTTATACTGGCTGGTATACTGATTTTGTGCTTCATATATATAGAGATGTTCCTGCACCGGGGGCTTGTCATCAGAGCCCAGGCAGATAATCTGTCTGAATGAAGCTTTGGTTTTATCCGAATAAATATGAATAATTCTGGAGGGAAAAAGCTGTTGAAGTACCACATGGGTAATTACATTCTCCGCTTGCCTAACCGGAAGGATCAGCCAGAGTAAACCACCTGTTTTGAGCAGACCCGAGGCCTTTCGTAACAAAGCATCAAAAAAATCCTCATCCGCATGCCTGGCAAGCTCTTTCCTTTTCTCCGGATTTTTCAGGTCATTCACAAAATAAGGTGGATTGGAAACAATTAAATCGTACTTATGGTCAGTATTAAAATCTTCAAATGCCTGATGAGCTACAGTAGTCCTGGCAGCAAAAGGAGAATGCAGGCAATTTTCCGAAGCCGCAAAGGCTGCCGATTCATCAATTTCAACAGCATCCACGCAGGCAGCGGTAAAACGCTGTGCCATCATCAGGGCAATTACTCCTGTTCCGGTTCCTATATCCAGGATATCCAATGGCAAAGGGTGTTCTGCTACAGCCCCCAGCAATACCCCATCGGTATTAATTTTCATTGCACAGCCAGCCTGATTTATTTCAAACCCTTTGAACTTGAAAATACTCCCCATTTTAGTATTGGTAAATTTCCAATGGCAGACCATCGGGATCAGCAAAAAAGGTAAATTGTTTACCTGTATATTCATCAACCCGCAGTGCTTCGGTTTTCACGCCTTTAGCCTGCAGTGCCGCAGCAACCAAAGCTACATCATCCACTTCAAAAGCCAGATGCCTCAGACCAACAGCCTCAGGCCTGGAAGGTCTTTCAGGTGGATTTTCAAAGGAAAACAGTTCAATCTGATATAATCCGTTTACGGATAAATCCAGTTTATAGGATTTCCGCTCCGCCCTGTAGACTTCCTGCACAATTTCCAAACCCAGGACATTCACATAAAAATCTTTACTTACAATATAATCAGAACAAATAATTGCGACGTGGTGGATTCTTTTCAACATGTAACAAAGATAAAAAAAATGAGCCGGAAACAGGTCCCGGCTCATCTTACAATTTCTATTCAGCTCATCAGGTTTATTGTCCCAGCTGGAAAGAAAACGGCATAGTATAACGTACTCTGACACTTTGCTGGTTTTGCTGTCCGGGTTTCCATCTGGGTGATTTTTTAAGTACACGGATAGCTTCTTCATCACACCCGCCGCCAATTCCCTTGATTAAGGTAACCGATGAAATTGACCCGTCTTTCTCCACGACAAAACTTAAATACACTTTACCTTGTATACCCCTTTCCTGTGCCTGATCAGGATATCTCAGATTACGCTGTAAAAATTTTGTCCATGCCCCCATTCCACCTTCAAATTCAGGATACCGCTCTACGCCTTCACCATCATATACATTATTGTCTACTGCCGGAGTATCGCCATTCCCATTCCCACTAACAGTTGAAACTGGTGTAGCAGCAGCTGGCGCCGAAATACCTGCCTGTGTAACCTGCCCAACCACAGCATTCTCCAGATCCTTTAACTGGGGCATTTCGTCTGTTTCTGGTTTATCTACCACCTCAATACGGGAAGTAAGTTTATAGGTTTTCACTTTTTCCTGTTGCTGAACTGGCTTTGCCGGCTCTTGCTTTAACTCGTGGATTTTATTGTCTACCGGTGGCGGGGCCACTGTTACAGGAATTTCTGTAGAAAAATCTTTCAGGTTATCTTCCGGATGAAGATGTCTATACAACATCGGCCCTGCAAAAAGCAATACAAATACAGGTACTGTTAAATAAAAGGCTTTCCAGGTAATGGAAGATGACTGTGCTCTCAACAAATAAGCACCATAAGCCTGGTTTCGATTTTTAAATACAAGGTTAGTCCACTCTGACTTGTAAAGGTTTGATGAGCTATTTAACATAATTTAAGGATTAGATTCGCCTTTATGATGATATAAATGATTAAATTCCATAAATAAAATAAGTTTTTAAAAAGGCCATCAAAACCCTCATTAAAGCACTAACACGATGTTTTCCTCTTCAAAATCGCCTTACAAACAAAATAAGAGCACACCAAAACACCGGATAACTTATTGATATTTGTTTTTTTACACACAATTATTCAATAATTAATTATAAAAATTATATTTTTGATCAAATTTCAAAGAAACTAATGAAAAGCTTAAGGACAAACGCACTAAAAGAAGCACAAACCAGAGTTTCACCGGAAGTTAAGGCTCCATCAGCCAAAATTTCTGAGTTTTTTGGCTCAAATGTGTTCGATAAAAAGAAAATGAAAGACTTCTTATCCAAAGAAGTTTATGAAAAATTAATCTCAGCTATTGATCAGGGTGAATTAATCAATTCGGATGACGCCAACCAAATCGCTACTGCGATGAAACATTGGGCAATGTCTAAAGGAGCAACTCACTATACACATTGGTTTCAACCTTTAACGGGCTCAACTGCCGAAAAACATGATTCCTTTTTTGAACCAACTCCTGAAGGACCGGTTGAAAAGTTTGCAGGAAGTGCGTTAGTTCAACAGGAACCTGATGCCTCAAGTTTTCCTAATGGTGGAATCAGAAATACTTTCGAAGCCAGAGGTTATACGGCATGGGATCCATCTTCTCCGGCTTTCATTATGGAAAGTAAAGCAGGAAAAACATTATGTATCCCTACTGTATTTGTAGCCTATACTGGTGAAGCTTTAGATTATAAAGCTCCTTTATTAAAGGCTTTAAATGCTTTGGATAAAGCAGCTGTAGATGTTTGTCAGTATTTCGATAAAGGAATCAGCAAAGTAACTGCATCTTTAGGTATTGAGCAGGAATATTTCCTGGTTGACCTTGCTTTATATAATGCACGTCCTGACCTTGCTTTAACCGGCCGTACTTTATTCGGACATATGTCTGCTAAAGGACAACAATTAGATGATCATTATTTCGGATCTATTCCTGAGCGTGTATTCACTTTCATGGTAGATTTTGAAAATGAAGCTTTTAAATTGGGTATCCCTTTAAAAACGCGTCACAATGAGGTTGCACCATTACAATTTGAATGTGCCCCATTATATGAAGAAATCAACCTGGCTATCGATCACAATCAGTTACTGATGGATCTGATGGAAAAAGTTGCACGCCGTCATAATTTCAAAGTATTATTACATGAGAAACCTTATGCTGGTATCAACGGTTCGGGTAAACATAATAACTGGTCACTGATTACAGATACAGGTAAAAACTTATTAGCTCCTGGTAAAACACCAAAAAATAACCTGATGTTCCTTGCTTTCTTTGTGAATACAATCAAAGCTGTACATGAACATGCAGATTTATTGAGAGCAAGTATTGCTTCTGTAAGTAATGATCACCGTTTAGGTGCAAACGAAGCACCACCGGCAATCATTTCTATTTTCTTAGGTCAGCAACTGAACGAAGTATTAGACGAAATCGAACACTCACGTATCAGTAAAAAAATTAAAGAAGACAATGCTTTGTGGTTAGGAATTCCTAAAATCCCACAAATCCTGTTAGATAATACTGACCGTAACCGTACTTCACCTTTTGCCTTCACCGGTAATAAATTTGAATTACGTGCAGTGGGTTCTTCTGCAAACTCATCGGCTCCGATGACTGTATTGAACTCTATTATGGCTGATCAATTGGTTAAATTTAAAGTAGAGGTCGATAAACTGATCAAAAAAGGAGAGAAAAAAGATATCGCTCTTTTAACGATCATCAAAAAATACATTAAAGAATCAAAAGATATCCGTTTCGAAGGAAATGGTTATAGCCAGGAATGGGAAGATGAAGCAGCAAAACGTGGATTAGCTAATATCAAAACTACTCCATTAGCTTTAGATGCTTACATTTCAGAAAAATCTACTGAATTATTTGAAAGAGCTAATATCTTCACTAAACGTGAATTACATGCGCGTCACGATATTCTTTTAGAGAGCTACTATAAAAAGCTACAGATTGAAGCGAGAGTAATGGGTGAGGTAGCCGATACATTGATTATTCCGGCTTGTATCTCTTACCAGAACACCCTTTTAGAGAATGTTAAAGGACTTAAGGATTTAGGTTTGTCCAAAGAAGCACAAGCTGCTCCACTGGCTATCATCAACAAATTGTCTGAGCACTTATCTATTGTAAAAACTACAATTGATGAAATGCTGGAAGCACGTAAATTAGCTAACACGATCGAAGATTCAAGAGATAAAGCGATTGCTTATGAGCAGACTGTTAAATCTCATTTTGATACCATCCGTTACAGCGTTGACAAATTAGAGCAGATTGTAGATGACAGCGTTTGGCCTTTACCAAAATTCAGAGAATTGTTATTTTTAAAATAGAATACCCTAAATTTATTGATATAACCTCTGCCCTAAAATGCAGAGGTTATTTTTTTTTGTTTGAATCGTCTACATTCGGGCGTTTCTCTATCTTTGCAGCAATATGAGTGATAACAGGTACAACCAGCGTGGCGTTTCTGCTTCGAAAGAAGATGTGCATCAGGCCATCAAAAACATAGACAAGGGTATTTTCCCACAGGCATTTTGTAAAATCATCCCGGATATACTGGGTAATGATGAAGCTTTCTGCAATATTATGCACGCTGACGGTGCAGGTACAAAATCTTCTTTAGCTTACGTTTACTGGAAAGAAACCGGCGATATTTCTGTATGGAAAGGTATTGCACAGGATGCCATCATCATGAATCTGGATGACCTGATTTGTGTAGGTGCTACTGATCATATTTTATTATCTTCTACTATCGGCAGAAATAAAAATCTGATTACCGGTGAAGTTATCGCTGCTATTATCAACGGAACAGAAGAAATTCTTGCTGAACTGAGAGAAATGGGGATTTCTATTTATTCAACCGGCGGTGAAACTGCTGATGTGGGTGACCTGGTCAGAACTATTATTGTAGATTCAACGGTTACCTGCCGTATTAAACGGGATGAAGTCATCAGTAACCACCAGATTCAGCCGGGAGATGTTATTGTAGGCCTTTCTTCATCTGGTCAGGCAACATATGAATCTGAATATAACGGAGGTATGGGATCAAATGGCCTGACTTCTGCACGTCATGATGTATTTGACAAATCGGTAGCAGATAGCTATCCTGAAAGTTTTGACCCGGCAGTTCCTTATGATCTGGTATTCTCGGGAGGTAAGAAACTGACAGACAAAATCAGGATTGATGAAAATACAGAAATCACTATCGGAAAACTGGTTCTTTCCCCTACCCGTACCTATGCACCGGTCATTAAAAAGGTATTGGAAAAACACAGAAGCCAGATTCACGGCTTAGTACATTGCAGTGGTGGTGCACAAACTAAAGTGCTCCATTTCATCAATGACAATATTCATGTGATCAAAGATAACCTGTTCCCTGTTCCTCCTTTGTTTGAACTGATCCAGGAGCAATCCGGAACAGCATGGAAAGAGATGTATAAAGTATTTAATATGGGTCACCGAATGGAATTATATGTTCCTCAGGAAATTGCTGAAGATATCATTGCCATCTCTAAAAGCTTTAACATTGACGCGCAGATTATTGGTCGCGTAGAAGATTCAGCTCATAAACAAGTGACTATTCACAGTGAAAAAGGTCAGTTCAATTACGAATAACCTAATTATTTCTTATAAAAAAATGCGGTACCAGAATTCTGGTACCGCATTTTTTTTGATTGTTTTATTTTAGACTATTAATCCGCGTGCAGCGTATCAGTATGGTCTTCAGGCTTATAGTTTGCTTCTAATTCGGCAAGTTTTTTCTTACCGTAAGCCAGCCTGGTAATCAGTACAAATAATACCGGAACAATAAACAGCGCCAGAATGGTTGCCGAAAGCATACCTGCGGCTACTGTCCATCCAATAGTCATACGGGATACCGCACCTGCACCAGAAGAGATAATCAAAGGAATAACTCCCAGAATAAATGCTAAAGAGGTCATGATAATCGGACGTAACCTTAATTTAACAGCTTCGATAGTTGCTGCAATTAATTCCATACCCCAGTCAACCCGTTCTTTCGCAAATTCGACAATCAGAATCGCATTCTTGGCAGATAAACCAATCAGCGTGATCAGACCTACCTGTGCATAAATATTATTATCCAGTTTTGGCAGGAAGATCAAGGCCAGAATTGCCCCGAACAAACCAAGAGGAACTGCTAATAAGATAGAGAAAGGAACTGACCAGCTTTCGTATAATGCTGCCAGCAGAAGGAATACAAAGACAATGATCAAACCAAAGATCATTGTTGTACTGCTTCCGGCTTCTGTTTCTTCCAGACTCAAACCAGAGAAGTTATAAGTATAACCTTGTGGCAAAGTCTGCGCGGCAACCTCTCTTAGAGCCTGTAAGGCATCACCTGAACTTCTTCCAGGTTTTGCAGCCCCACCAATCTCAATTGACCTGAACATATTATAGTGGTTAATAATAGATGCATTTTCAGTCATCTTATAAGTTACAAATGAACTTAAAGGCACTGGTGTTCCCACGCTATTATTGACATAAATCTGGTTGAGATTTTCAATACTGCTCCTGAAATTCGTATCTGCCTGTGAAACCACACGGAAACTACGTCCGTATTTGGTGAAGTCATTGATATAACTACTTCCCAGGTAAGCAGAGATTGTACTGTATACAGCGCCGATAGAAACCCCCATTCTCTTCACTTTATCCCGATCAACATGGAGCTGATAATTCGGAGTCCTTGCGTTAAATAAAGTATAAGCGAATCCAATCTCAGGCCGCTGATTAGCCGCAGCCAGGAATTTACCAACTACTCCTTCAAACTTCTTGATATCACCAGCCTGTTTTTCCTGGATCTGCATTGAGAAACCACCACTGATACCTAATCCTGGAATTGGTGGCGGTGTAACCGCAAGTACACTTCCATCCTTATCACCGGCAAACGTTTTAGACACCTGCCCTAAGACTGTAGCCACATCTCTTTTACGGTCATCCCAGTTTTTCAACTGTACGAAGAACGTACCGGCATTAGACTTGAATGATCTGTTCAGAATGTTAATACCACTTACAGAAGTGATATTCTCTACTTCAGGGATATTTTTTTGTATCGAATCTGTAATCCGTTTAATAAACGCATTTGTACGAACTGCCGATGCTCCTTCTGGTAAGGTTACCCCCATAATAAAGATACCAGCATCCTCATTCGGAATAAATCCTGAAGGTTTTTTCGCAAACAGACCTACAGTACCCGCATAGATACAAACCAGGATTACCATAACTAAAGGTGCTTTTTTCAAAGCCCATCTTACCCCATTAGAATATCCATGAGTTACTCTCGCAAACCAGCCATTAAATTTAAAGAAGAATCTATTCAATCCTTTTGACTCTTTGGTCAGATTCATTGGTGTCAGCAGCAACGAACATAATGCCGGAGTAAGTGATAAAGCGATAAATGCTGAAATCAATACTGATACTGCAATTGTAATAGCGAACTGCTGATACAACTGACCCACCATACCTGGTATAAATCCAACCGGTATAAATACAGCTGCAAGAATCAATGCAATCGCAATTACCGGTGCAGTGATGTCTTTCATTGCTTTACGTGTCGCATCAGGCGCAGAAAGGCCTTCATGGTCCATATAATGCTGGACTGCCTCAACGACGACAATCGCATCATCCACCACAATACCGATGGCGAGTACGAATCCAAACATGGTCAGGGTATTAATTGTGAACCCCAGCAATGTAAAGAAGATAAAAGTACCAATAATGGAAACCGGAATCGCCAGTACAGGGATTAATGTTGCTCTCCAGCTCTGTAAGAAGAAGAATACCACAATCGTTACCAGGATCAATGCTTCAACCAGTGTATGAATTACCTCACTGATAGATACCTTAATAATAGAAACAGTTTCATAACTGATCTTGAAATCTAAATCTTTGGGAAATGATTTCTTTAATTCTGCCATGGTCTGGTCAATTCCTGCAGCAGTCTGAACCGCATTTCCTCCG
>Ga0194135_10002997_pt1 | contig 10305 bp, 4 predicted proteins | sample LitLau_LLRF_2013_FD_134024 | JGI IMG/M metagenome (GOLD analysis project Ga0194135, IMG submission 134024) | Freshwater sediment microbial communities in response to fracking from North America - Little Laurel Run_MetaG_LLRF_2013 (version 2) | ecosystem: Environmental > Aquatic > Freshwater >... | reverse complement strand
GTTGTATAGGAGGACATAACAATTTGGAAGACATTTAAAATCGTGATAGTGGAGAGAATGAAATTATAGGAGAGTACTTGGTGTCCGATAGGTGATACGTTTTTTTTGAAAAGCCTGTCCTTGGGACAGGCTTTTCAAAAATTTCTTATAATTTTCCAGGATGAAGTGAAACTTTTATATATTGACCTTCAATAAGGCTCACAAATAGGATGAACAATACTCGCAGACCTTCGCACCACAATTTGTTCCATTATATAGATTAAGACCCAGATTGAGACTGGTGCGTAAAATAATCCAACTAATATTCCAAGTAAACATGTGCCTGTTATATTTTTATTATAATATGATTAACGCGGGTGATTAATGGCCTGTTTAACTAATGCATATTTGCCAAGAAGACTTAGGGAAAATCTTGGATAAAATTCTCATTATGTAAATGATTGTGGACTTACTTACTCATTGACGTGCTTTATTGCTTGTTGTGTGATTTAGAAACTTCTGAGCTGTGTCTATTTCTAGTTACTCCTAGATCAGTTTAGCTCTTCTTTCAAGTTTCATTTCGAATTCTTGCTATATTCTTACACGAACATGAATATTCATTCTAGTATATTAAGCCGAAACTATTGATATAGAGCTTCCATATAATCTGCCCTCATAAAATGCGCAATTATCTTAAGGGCATTCCTGATGTAGAGCATGAAATTGATTAATCACTGAACTTATTATTGATTATTCCTATACTAAACGTTATTATACCATGATTGTGGTATACAGTAATATGATTAGTATCTAAATGATTAAAAGATTCTTAATCATTTTCACCAACACAATTTCTGATCTAATATAGTGAGTATGCTATGTGAGAGTTTTCAATATTCACTACTTTTGTGATGAGAAGATCGATTGTAAGTGCTAAAGACTAAAGTCAATGGTTTCAGAAGAAAACTCATTCTTAAAAACCAAGCTAATTTTATCAGGTACAGCACTACTTTGTAATATTTAAGGCATGTTTGCCACAATGAGCAGAAGCTGCGCTGGATAATTGAATAATACCTGGATACACTGACATTATTCTTCGTCTTAATTCAATTACCGGGATGGCATATAGCAATCTACATACTCCTGACAGTCATGCCGGGCCCGTAGCTTTCTCCTTAGTGCGTAATGGGATTGTTTTCAATTAAACCAGTCTCAAGGCATTCAAGTATACCCTGATAACCTGAAGCCTAACTATGAACTTGCTAATTTCGATAACAACGGGGTATCAACTAGACGCACCAGTTTTGCATGTATACAATCGCGTGTTAGTTTGCTTTCCACAAACCTAGAAAGCAGTCCAAAGTAGTGACCAGTAAACTCTGAGACACTTCACAAATAACAATAAAACTATAAAATTCCTTCTGCGTCTATCAGTCTTTCATTAGTCATTTTCATAATATATACCTCCATCCAGCTACTGGCATATTGTTGTAGGCGCAGAATAAGGTCAAAACTTTGCATATATCTTACGGAGCTTAACTATAGTATATCGATCGCAATTTGAAGTACAGGCTCTCCCGTTGCAAGGCCTAACGGAACATCTGCTACAATCCCCAAAAATTAATACAGAGCTCTTGCCTGTAAGAAAAGTTACGATTTAAATCCTGAATCAGATGGATTACTAGTTTCCAACAACGCTGAGTTCTTTCGACTCTGGTTTTCATGACATTACCCACAACTAGGAAGTAGAAAACATCACCGTGATAACACTGTATGCTATTTCTCCTGTTTTTTACAATTGTATTTTAAGGGCTAGCTTTTGGTGAGGTATTATTAACGATGAACTGTAAATTTGTTGGAGTGCATAGAAAATTTTAAGGCAAAGGATTCTAATCAATTAGAGTAAGCCAAACTAGGAAAATTAACCACATTGCGGTCTTACAAGATAATTTATAATTTATACTTTCAACTTCATTTAACTAATACAAAACAAAATTACCATAAAGAAAGACTAATACAGTATTGCCAACAAAAGCTACAAAATTAATGTTCTCGAAGGGAGTTCGACAAAATTGTAAATAGAGAGAACATAATTGTCACCGTGTTCAATTAAAGTCAATAGTTAAAAGTCGTGTTCAAAGTCATTTTATGGAGTATGCAACATTATTTAGCGAAATCATAGCTTATTTCCGAAGACCGAAAAATCAAAAGAGAGCTATCAATCTCGTTTTGAGCTTCTTAAACTATGGCCATATCCGGATTAGATGAATTGATGCTTTGCCTTAAGACTTTGACAACCCGTTCCCCATACAATCTCAAACAATTGGCGAGTTATGTAGTCTCTTGCTTAATCTTATTATCAGAAACATTCTACTAGCATGTCGGCAACAACTAGGGACGAATATCTTATTGTATCTCATTGTAAGATTAGTAAGTTATTTAAGTAACCAATGATTAACTAATAGTAATAAACCTGGTGGATGAACAGAGAGATTCTGAGCAGTTTTTGGCGAACGATGGTTTCACGACTTTAGCCGTAACACTTTAAGGGCCCAGTAACCTGGTAAATCACAATTCACAGAATCACAGCGAAATAATAACCAAAATTCAATAGAAGTTCCACAAAACAACAAGTTTACCGAAAACTTGTTATGAAGATGAAGATCTCAACAAGAAGTAGCTTATGAGAAAAACGTACTAGAACTAGAGCTTGTGCATGGACAAAATACAATATACAATCCGGGCAAATTGCCAAAAAAGAACAGAAGTAGAGTAAGCTAGTTGAACACCCAGCCTGAATGAGCTCTAGAACGCATCTAAAGCTGAGAACTTCTCTGCAAGTAAGTCAGTATTCCCTTCTTCCTTTCACGAACGAACTTTCTACAGTAGACTTTTCCCCATTTTTCCTGTTTGAGTCTCAAAACAATAGGAAAGATCACAACGCCTTTCTACTCTCATACTCATGCAGTGCACGGGCATTCTCAATATTGGGTAATAATATTCGAGTTTATCTGCTGGTAGGCAAGATAGTTTGCGCATAATTCTTCTTCTCCAAAGTTAGCATACATTTTGCATCGCACGCGTTTGGTTAATCTGATTCATAATGTATTTACACTACTCAAGTTACAGGTTTTTAATTTTTCACGTAATTTTCCGTCACAAATTGTACATTCGACACGATAATATAGCACATAATCATCATAGATATCATCATTTACGGACACAACGTAATTGTAAAAATAAGCCACTGAAACAAATTTTTAGACTGAAGCTTTTTAGATTAAATTTAGGCACGAGAGTTATTCTGAAAGGTGATTTGCAATTAATACTTTTTGGGCAAAAATAGTAAAAATATGTTGACATTATAAACGCAGGTGTACTCTGTTTTGGAGCCAAGCTACATTAACTCAAGGTTGTTAAGGTGAAAGGACCCTGCAGATTCTTTCATATCTCATCGGTTTATCGACAGTTTTGTGATAGCCTACATATTTGCACAACTGCAACCTACAAGTTCAGCAAATATGTTGCGCTACTTTATATTTCTAGCTTTAGATTATAAACTGTATAAAGTAGTTCAAAGGCACACTACACAACACACATAACAAATCTGCTAATGCATTTGAGTAAAAATATAATTTAGTCCAATAATAATAATAATAACAATAATGTAGATGTCTTATAAATAAACCATGTTCGATATTATTACGGATATTATGTTGACTATAGGCCCTCAAGCCAACCCATGAGACTGATTTCTATTTGTCTTTTTGATTAATTAAACCTCATTAAGCTTGATTGACATATCAGACTTCGCACTTCTCAGCTCTTACTTGCAGGTAGTTAAGAGCAGAGAATATATATCAGTATATCACCATGTTCTACCATAGGCTCACTAGTACCTATCATATACTTTTAATTTTCGTTCGTTCAAGAATGCAGGACATACCTGAACTGTAGGAGTCTGTCGATGAAGCTGACAAAGATCTGCTTCGTATTCTACTGGCTCGTTTCTGAGCTGATCCCACTTTACCTTCTGGAACACCCTGCAAATAGTTAAGAAACATCACTAACATCAGAATTCTGCATTAATACTGAAACAATTTTATAATAAAATATAATGCAGACTAAAAATCAGTCTTGAAATAAAAGCTTACAGCAATCTGACTTGTTCTTGCTTCAGACGTTGCAAACTCAACACCTTGAGGTGTCTTCTCCATCATTCCTGGTCCATTAGAGATTTTGGCATTGTTATTGTTGTTCGGCATATTATTGTTGGCTGCTGATTGGTCACCTGGCGAAGTCGCTTTATTTGTCGTTCCATTAGTACTGCCGTTTTTCCCGTTCTTGTCCGCCATGATTTTGCTACAGAAAACAAACTCAGACAATTAGATTAATCTGACAACTTGGATTTCTTCATTTATGACACAAGGACCCCGTGTTGAATTAACTCCCATGACTAGTTTACATTAAAACTGCTATTTTCAATCATTTCAATAAACTGTTAGTTTCACCTCTCGAGTTGAATCAGCCCCATAAACTTCAACCCTAATCTACATTCGGTTCGTATTTAAATTCACCCAAACTTTACTACATCACAAACTTTTTGTGCATGCATATGAGCACCCGAAACTAAATTAAACTTTACCTGTTCTCTCGTTTTATACGTCAATGTCTCCAACTCAGTATTAATCTTCAATTTCAAATCTATTTCCCCTTGACCTTCCCTACGAGTTTAAAAACTTAATCGTCTTATGCGAAGTCTGTCTGACTAGTTTATTTAGTTCTTGTGTTCTTTCCAAACGTCAAATATTCCACTGTACAAAGTAGTAGTAGGCTGTATACAAATGGAGCATTATTTTGGACATTACTTCAATGGCAAATATATTTATGATTATATTATATATTATATCACATCAAATTACACCGATCAGTCCAGTCGAAATCACGTTTTATACAGACCATGTGGTGGTGGTGGTGATGGTGTTGTATTCTTGTCCGTACGTTGTTGTACTTGTAAATCCGTAATGTGCCTACTAGTAGTACTAGTGTACTTACTACTATGTCTGTTTTAATTCAGCAATTTTAATTCACAAGTACAATTTTATGCAAAATTATTTAATTATTTTTGGATGATGATGCACTCACTAATATCAGGATGAGTCCAGGTAACCTAACTGAGACACCCACACAACCGCAGCTCAGCGAAGAGAGAGACAGTCAGAGGTAGTAAGTCACTTCGAGAGAGAGACAGATGAAGAAGAGAGCATCAGCAGCGAGATCGTAATAATAATATTTCGAAATAGAAAAAAGCTCGTGGAACAACGACAACGACGAAGAGAGACTGAATTGATCCGGTTGCGTGTTGAGGTTTGAGGCAAAAAGTCTGAGGGATCTCAAGTTGACTTGGAGTTGAGCGCGAGACGAGTGGGAGAGTCCACTGCCTTTCCTCGGTCGGGGCAGTGCGAGAAAATCCAACCATTAAATCTAATTGAGCTTTTGCATTTAGCATTTTGCAATTATTTCGCGTTCGCCTTTATCTCCTTCTTCTTCGTCTCCAGTTTCAAGTTACAACATCCCATAAGGCATTCGCATTATTATGTGTTATATATAGAATATATATAGAATGGCTGTGTATAATGATGATGATGATGATGATGAAGTCATGGACCACTTTTTACAACACTGGCCTCGACAAAATACAATAATAAATTCGTGTCATTGCATTGCAGCAGCAGCACAGAGTAATATCCATCATTGTCTATCATCAGCACATTTCATTCATCAAATATCAAATCATGATGATAAGAATATGAGAATATGACTATTGATGACTCTGCACTGAGGATTGAGACTGCTTTCTAATGCTCACCATCCAGCCGACTCAATCAAGAGATTGTTGAAGGTTGAAATTGGAACCTAAGAATCAGAATCAACCGATGATAAAGAAGAGATATGTAGTATAATCCCGGAGTACAATCGTTTTGTCGGAGGACGTATTTTGCAAATTTTAAGTGAATTTAGCAAAGCTAAGCTAAATCAAACGTGTAATCATTAATCAGACTACGGCTATTTATGTAACAATGATTATGAAAAATGGAGCATAAGGATTATGATTAGATGCAAATGACCTGCAGCTTTACATTAGGCTTTAACTTCAAGGTATCATAAGAGTTTGCTGTATATGGGTATTTTTGCCGCAAGGGAGAAAAGTATGTACAAAGTACAATGTTTGAACTTTGAACACGTACTTTTTAAACCATATTCACTCATTACTATTCATAGTTATCAGTCTTATCAGTTAGATTCTCCAATTACTATTCATTAACTGCACTTACTTACTATACCTTATCACAGGTATAGCAAGTGCAATAAAACGGAATTAGAGCTTTCTAAAGTAGACAAATCGTCTGGGAATTTTTGCTATTTTTTACTTACGATTCAATTAAATCATAAGACATAAGTACAGGCTTGAGTATATTTTCAATTGAAATTTTTATTTTAAAAGCTTGATCTCGTTTTCTCAGTATAATCATAGCAGCTTGACTTCGGTTGTAGACTACTAACTAACTTTGTTTAATGAAACAGTGATGTTTAGAAACCATAAATGTTTCAAATATATATAGAAAAATGACGATAGGGACACAAACGAACAAATTATAAAATAAAATCGTGTTGACTTTCAGCAAGTCAAATCAGATTCTATGTATTTTTTTAATAAAGTGTAGTGTAACGACTACACGAATATATCCTAAACATTCGATTGCTTATAAAATTATTTTCGGGTGGCAAGATACAAATGTAGTATAAATTCTTACATGCTAAGACACTTAATCATAATATGTCTCACACTACAGATTATGGGATTTTCATGTGATCTTAACATCACGCAGCTATGCCATTACTTTGACCGTTTACAAGATATGGTCCATTTTTCAAAGAAAGTTCTGTGGGTATAATATCAGGTGGAGTAGACTGTCGTTTTTCAAGTCCATGAGAATAAAACGCTTCGACAATTTCGGTATAATTTCGTGGAATGACAAAATCTTTTGCACTGAAGCATGCTGCTCCAAATGCTGTTGTTACGTTTAACTTCAGAAGTGAAAACTTGGATAGTTTGGGTTCTTGGTTAGGGCCTAGACCAAGCGTTTCAAGAAAACCTGGCTGCAGTAGCTTCCAAGACTTCCAAACAGATCCTATGCAAACAATGGGAAGCCCAAATGGTCCGCTGTATAGCACCTAAAACGTTAATAATGAAAGTTGTAATGCTTTGCTTCATGTTTTAAACTACATTTTTGCTACAATATTTTTAAAATGCACTCTCACAGGATCAATTTTATGACGAACAGCAAGGAGATGTTTGGCAAGGGCTCGACCGGCTTCACGGAACAACAGTTTGCACAGGTCATCTCCTGCTTCAGCTCCTCCTGCGAGCTTCTTAGTAAGGCCAGCGAAATGACACTTATCAAAGTTTTTGTAGCACGGTTCTAGCAATGAAGATCTGAAATACAAATCGTCACATGATTACAATTCTCTAGCTACAACGACACTCACCTCCACCAAACTTCTAGCATTAAATTAATTACCTCTCTTCGATTTGGAAATGACTCTTTACGAGGCTCCAAAGATGTTCGGTACTAAACGGTGCTTTTTCAAGATTATCTTCGTCATCCATGTAGTATTTGATGGCTCTATGAGCAATCCACCAGGCTATGCATAATTACATTCGAAGTTTAGTTACTTGGCCTGATTGGTTTTTTAAGTTTCTGATGAAAAAAACTTACCAGCTCCTTCGTCACCTAACATGTGGCCCCATCCACCGCAATGACCTTCACTTCCATCAGGGTTTATGAGAAGGCAGTTCGAACCGGTGCCGGAAATCAAAACAATTCCACCTGAAATTCACATGAAACAATTATTTGTAACTCCTACATGATGTAAAATAGACTTGTGAGCCTCACCTTTATCTGACACAGCTGCCAAAGGACACTGTGTATCTGAAGCAATTGTTATGTGCTCTACATTACTGCACAAGTCAGTCATCATCTTTTTCAACTTTTCATTTGTTTTTTGATCTTCGCATCCACTAAGGCAAAGAGCCTATTTAATCATAAACAATAAATTAAGTAAAGGAATTTTGGCCTATATTACGAACGAGCCTCTATTTTGCAAATTTAAACTTACCAAACCAGAAATCATTTCAGTAGTTGACAATCCTGCTTCTTTCCTCAGCTTTGCAAGGATCTCCACTGCAGTTTCACAACATTTTTCCATTCCAACCAACTGTCAATTTTTATAATTTCAAAATTACATCATGAAATTCCATCAATACTCGTTCATCCATATTTTTACATACCCAAAAGTTGGTTGAAGGCTCATTCTTCAATTCAGCGAGAGTTTCCCCGTTGCTGTCCACCAATATTGCTGTCGTATGTGTAGCTCCCCTAGATAAGCAATGTATCAAAATCAAGTACCGATATATTAATTTATTTGTATGCACGTTCAAAAATTCTCAGTAAAGTAATCCTGCTTCTCTTACGGTTAATTTTAAGTCTTATTTCTGTTTGCTATTTGTGCTGTTTAATTGGATGCATACACTGTTTCTCTTTAGTAGTAGAAATATGCTGAATCATTAAGTTCGATTAATTTTAATCTTAACCTATCAAATTGAATTTTTATGGACAGTCACTTCGATTCTTTTCTGGTAGGCGATAATTGTGCACGCATGTCTTCCATTCTTCAGACGCAAATTCATGATTTGTGATGTAAAAGTTAACTGTTTAGCTCAAGCATTGTTCCCTATTGAGAGATTTGCTTAATGAAGTCCGCCCAATTTACTATTTTGCATTTTACATTCATACTTCGTAGGCAAGAAGTGACGGAATGACTACTCTACGTTAAGCTTAAACAGTAACTGTTGTACGCTTGCAAACAATGCATTCTCTTGAGATATCAATTCCTACCGTCTTTGTTATTTGCTCGTCATATCAGTCTATCACTCATTGTCAGAATAACAACGTAACAATTATGAGGTCCACATTCATTGGTGTAAAAATGGGATGGGTCCTCTATGAGACGCCCCATTGACGCACTCTTATATTAATGCCCTGATTATAATATTTGATCATTTGCTTGCTCATGCATCTTCGAAAACAGCATGAATAAAAACTAAAATCGAACATAAATTAAACATATTTGCAGCTCTTAATGAATTTTAGCTGTGATCAAGTATATGTGTGGAAACCAAGCCATGAATACTGATGTGCCTATGTTTTTAAAAAGATAGCATGATACAGACGGGGACAGCACTGGAAATCAGATTCCGATTCATTTAATTTTTTCCCCCGAACGAGTTACTAGAGATGTAGAACTACCTAGGATTCAACGCGACATTGACATGCGAAATTCATCTAGGTCCCTCACGAATGAAGGGGAAAATATGACGCAATTGTGTATTGGAGAGTGAGAGTACATAAAAGTCATATATATAAGTAGTTATCTGCACTCGAAGATATAGTAATCAAACAAGTATAGATGAAGCATTGAAGCAATTAGCCTTGACTTTAGTAGACTTCGCAGTTATGGAATCAATTACAAATGTCTAAGAATTAAATTCTGTTTATCGCTCTCTGTTCTGCATACAAAAATGACCTAGAAGGCTGAATCTGGATTTATCGACTGACATTGACATTGACATTGAATATGAAATGAAATCTCGTGGACTGACTGGCCCTCACCTCCATTCTCCAGTCCATTCATCTAACACAATTAACTGATAACTTACGCATAAAACAACAACACAAACTATTCATCTGCATGTAGTAATTGACCAGGATAGAATTCTTTCCAAGTTTTATGATTTCAATAGTATTATAATCAAAATTATGACTGACACTAACTAGCACTATTGCAATGATGAAAAAGCAAATTCAAATTCAGAACTTCATTGACCAAAAACATGATTTAAATAAATTACCTTATTTTAAAGTTTCATAAACACTGCTAGCTATTTTATCAATTCAAATACTCACCTCTTAATTGCTGCGAATCCACATAATCTATATATGTCGCACAGTCACATGCACGATGCACCCCGATAAAACACATTGGAATGCAGTTATTGTTACACAGCATGGTCCTAATTAACTACAAATGAGGCAATCTGATTTGATGGAAGATACAAAAGCAGAGCCAGAAATGATACTGAAATATTTCAATTAACTCGAGACCATGGCAGAAATACGCTTCTCACTCAACAAACGCTATCAAATGCAAATAGTGCAAATAGCAAAAGCTGTCTCACATATACTTATTTAGCCACGTATGAAT
>Ga0194135_10002996_pt1 | contig 10307 bp, 12 predicted proteins | sample LitLau_LLRF_2013_FD_134024 | JGI IMG/M metagenome (GOLD analysis project Ga0194135, IMG submission 134024) | Freshwater sediment microbial communities in response to fracking from North America - Little Laurel Run_MetaG_LLRF_2013 (version 2) | ecosystem: Environmental > Aquatic > Freshwater >... | reverse complement strand
GGAAAGAGAAGACAATGGGGGTGATTCTGTTCTTGGCGGGTTTTGGATTTTGGAAGATTTTGCGACTTGATCAAAAGAAAGTAACTTTTCCTTCTTCCTTCTTTCCTTCTCTCTAAATTCCCTGTCTTTGGCATGTGGGGTTTCGGGTATTTAAAAAAAAAAGTTTTTCTTTTGGCGAAAAGGAGGAAAAGAGAAGTGAATGGTGAAGGACTCCTTGGGTTGTTGATCCTTTTTGGAAATAAAGGAAAGGAAAAGGGGGATTTCCAGAACTTTAATGAGATTTTGAGAAGAACATCGGAATGCAATTTCTACTCTACTTATTTTTTCCCTTTCCTGTTTATTACCCATCCCGGATCGTGAGGGATATGAGGAGAAAGGGAAAGGAAATAATCTTTCACCGGGACTACAAAGGAATCCCAGTCTGTGGCGGGAATCTTTTAAAAATGGAGAAAGTGAACGGGAAATTACGCACTTGGACTCTTGACATTATCTCATTAAATTGAATACAAGAGGAAACTGTGGAAATAAATTCATGTCGAACGGGCCCTCATTCTTTACTGATTCCAAACCTAATCTAAATCGAAATCCTAAACAGAAAAATATATGTAGGGGAGCGAGAAATATAAGGAAGAAAGTACAACAGAAATGGGTACGCGAAACAATGTCATTCCGACTAAAAGATTTCTCAGATTTTATTCAACCCCTACCCAAACATTCCTAACAAGACGACATGGCTATTGCAATGCCATTAGAATAAAATTTAAGTTTTGGTTTATAGAATGCAGCTCTCCTCTAGTTTCCTCCTCCAATAAGTCAAAGAAAGGATTTAATTTATTAGTGGGAGAAAAGAAAGGAATCGATTGTCTTTTTGGATAAAGTCTCAAGGAAGTTCAATGGCTTTCGTCCTAATTGAGTTCCAGGGAAAAGTGGAATGGCGTTGGACGGTCGGTCGTAGTGAGTGGTGTGGGAATGGGATGTGAAAAGAAGGTTTTTGGCTCAAACTTTCTCTCCGCCCTCTCCGCTTCCTTTCTTTTCCCTCTGAGTTCATTAGGAGAACAAAGGAGTCATTGAGAACGAAGGCTTGGGCCATGATGATGAGAAATAACAATAGAACGGGCGCTGGAGTGTTATAGAGAATGGAAAGAAAACCTTTTGCGAGAGTTTCTCTTCAAATCCCGTCGCCTGTTTTGGAAGTAAAAGGGAAGAAAAATGCATTGTCATTGAAATCTCTTCAAATCCCCTTTCTCTCCCTGCCTTCCATGTTACACAATTACAATCACTCTAATCCATTCAAGAATCCAAACTAAAATCCTTTGTTTTCTTTCCAAGATTCAACTGAGAGCGCTGGAATTTGGACTTGGGCTTGCGCGCCCGGGCCTCCGTGATAGAATTAATTAGTCCAGTGTAATTTAAATCCCATGACTTACGTGTACTGCCAGTAGGAGGAGGAGATTGGAAATGAGGAGGGCGAATCCAATATGGAGTTGAACTGGGAGGATGTTGAGTTGACCTTTCCTAATGCATTTGGCTGCTCCCAGTACTGTCAGAACATGAGCGATTGCAGCAACAACGCCTCCGACAGCCTATAAAAGGGAAAAGAATGTTACAACGTATTTTCATTCTAATGGAAGCTGACAACAACTTTAGTTTATCCTTTGAACCAAAAAATATAGCCAAATTCCCTCTCACCAAAATATTTATCTTTTCAACCTCTTTGTTTCAATTTACTTTCTACGCATCTCAACCTCATCTTTTTTTCCCTCTTTATCCTTTTTTCGAATTTCAAAAAATAGTTTGAGAACTTAACACATCCATCCTACTCTACTTTTCTTCCAAAGAATAACTTTCTTTGTTCAAAAAAAATGACGAGAGAAAGGAAAGTCTCGGGAAAAAAGTTTAATCTCTGAAAGCATTCAATTGTAAAATAAGAAACGTAGAAAGAAAGTGCTTCGACCCACACGAAAAAAAAGCCTTCTTTTTTCGGGTCTTAATTCATTTCTTATGAGTTTATGCAGAATTCAACAAATTTCATTTCCTTTATCAACTCAAGATGAGGAGATTCCTAAGATGAGTATACAAAGTTAGGTGAGACAGACTCAATGCTCCCTGTGTAACGCTTTTTGAATGTTCGAATGCTACGTCATTCACAAACTAGGCCCTCGGTGGAGGAGTTTCGCCTATATGATTCTCATGGAGGACGTTTTCCTATCAAAATGTGTGTTAAAAAGTTTAGATTAAGGTCACCAAAATCACCTTATCCCACGTAGGTTGACCCGGTCGACCTTTTTTGTTTGAACTTTTTTCCACAATTTTTTATAGTCTTTTAAATAAAAAGTTTTTAACACAGGACGAGAAAGCCAAATTGAAGGCGTGTGTTCGGATGGTACGTCACTATGACGTCATTCCTCCACGTGATACTCGTCCACTTTTCTCTGTCTGTCTCACCTAACTTTGTATACTCATCTTAGAGATTCCTATCACTTCAGTTCAAATTGTCAAGCTTATGCGTGTTCCGTATGAAAAAAGATCTCCGGTCATCATCCATCATAGATTCATGTCTCCTATAGCTATGGTTTAAATTACTGTTACATTCTTTTTGCCCAACTCTGCACGGGCTAAATCTACAATGGAAGCTTGCCATTTAAAATCCCCTCCCTCTTCTAAATGAGGAAGTGCCACAAACGGCGTGCTTCGGAGTCGTACTTCGCTGCAGCCTAAGTGTGGTGTATTGTGTACGAGGCGTTAATCTAATCAAGGGATCCTTTATACTGGGTGGATAATCCAATTATACTCTTACTGCTTTGGTTTGGTTCTCAGGGATGTAATCATGATGCTATGAATACTAAAGGATTATTATACGACTCCAGGTCGTTTACCAATCTCACCCGAAGGCGGAAATGCTTGTTCCAATAAAATGTGTGAGTTTGACTCGGGTTGGAATTAAACTCCCCAAAAGGCAGGACCACGGAACCCGATTATGATAAAAGGATTATCCGCTTCGGCAGACTACATTATTATTTGTAAAAATTTTGATTATGGACTCATGGTACGTGTACGTGTTCAAAAATGCACATCTTAGTAGGTCGTACTACGAGTGTAAGTCAAAGAGAATGTTGGTGAAAAAGTTTTCTTTTCTCTTATTATTGATTCCTTTCTCCGTCCTAGCTGGCTACTTTACGTTCTAATCAATAAGTTAGACAGAGAGATGGGGCTACCGCAGGAACCGTGTTAAATGCCATCCAGGCTCTTCCGACAGAAGGATGCGGGGAGGAGGAGAGGAGGAGGATTGAGGAGAGCCGACAAACGATTTCAGGAAACTTACTTGAATGATCCGTCCGGCAATCTCTTCCTTGTGATAGTCATTAAACTTGTCCCCGAAATAGACATACATGACACTGTCAATTCTCCCTCTTGAGATGACATCTGCCAATCCTTGGGATTCCAGTTGAGGAGAGGCATAGACGCCTGGATGGGGCTCCTCTCCATTAGTCCCAGCCCCAGCTCCAGGAGGAGAAAGTACTCCGCCAGACTCCCTTTCCGGGGCGTCTTGATTATTATTAGACTCAGGCTCATAGGGAGCAGAATAAGTTTGACTCTGCTCCAGTGGATTTCGGAAGTAGGTTACTTCTCTCCATGGACTCTCCTCTTGTCGCTCTCCTTCTGGAAGGTGATTCCCGGCCCTCCCAGATTCATAACTTCCTCCGTCATAATCAACTTCCTCACCATCTCCGCCAGTTGTCTTATCTCGCCCCATCGTTTTGTTCCTTTCCGGTGAACCACCGTCACGAGCGGAGCCCAGCCACTCGGGATACATAAACTCCGGATCCCTCTCGGGCGCCTCGAGATGGCTCTGACTTTTGGTTCTCTTGGCGCCATTTTGTCGAGGTGTTGGGAGCGGGCGTTGTTTCATAAAAAGAAAGGAGGAGGCCGTGGTTGTTGTTGTGATTGGGCGATCGGCCTCATCTACCGGTGGGAACTGGAGGCGGGTCTCGTTGTACGAATTTAAAATCCCGCGCCAGGCCGTCTTTGCTTGGATTGGCTCTTGACTCTGGTGATCCGATGGAGGCTCACGAGTAAGAAGGAATGATCCCAGTTGAGATGATGTGATTTGAAGGGGGATTGAAGTTGAAGAAGGAGAGGCAGGAAGTAGAGACGGTGGGGGCGTAGGGGCGGTGGTAGGAAATGATGATGGTGATGGTGATGGTGAGATCTTGTTTCCATTTGAGTAGATTCTCACAAGAGATTTACCTGTTTCGTCTAAATGCCCCACCGCTCCTTCTAATGATGGCGAAAGTGAGGAGTTGGGAAATGACTCCGTCCCTCGTCCATTCCTGTCTGGTGCTTCGGATGGAGGAGGAGGTCGGGAAGTCTCCATTACATTTCCCCCTACTGCCCGGGATTGCCCATTAGGTGAGGATTTAGAAGGCAAAGGTGGAAGGTCATCAAGTCCATTTGGGAAATGTGAAGAGAAACCGTGGGATTCAGTTTCCAATTTACTCAGGTTACTCTCAATCCTTGGAGGAGTTGAACTTGGGAGAATTGGGTTGGCAATTGAAATTTCATTGGGAACTGAAGTTGAACCTGGAAAGAAAGGACAGAAAACGTGCACATTTTGATTTGTTGCGGACAGAAGAGGTGGGAGACGTGAGGAAATCCTTTCTTTTCATGAGAGAGGACACTACTACTCAATTGGATAACCGAATTCAAATCAAATTCCAATTCCAAACGGAGCAGGAAAACGGGGATTCGACTTGGGAGAGCGAGATGCAATTCTATTTATTCGACAGAATGGGAATTCATTCCGTTCCCTTCCGTTGTCCGTTTCTTTTTATCCCAGGGATTTAAATTTTCCGCCCATATTAAATTAAGTTTGAGCCTTGGCTTGTCCTTTTTCCAAACTCAAATCCCCCGCACATTTCTGCATTTCCGTGTCATCTCAATGACTAATGTTGACGCATTCAATCTCTTTTCGTGAGGGGACGACCGACCATTTTCAGCCACTGCCGCATGCACATGTACAACTAGTATGGCGTGTTGACATGATTCCGGTTTCAGGATTTCCCTAGTCCGCCCTCGCCCGCTCGTTTTTGTCCAAAGTAATAAAATTAGGCGGCCAAGGTTTCTAATTGAAATTGGCGTAAGGGTGACAATGTGTAACAGTCTTGGGGGAGACATCAGGTGACATCCGCACGCAACCTAGCCTTCCCACTGCCGCCAGAGACTTGTGTAACTAAACTGGTCTGATTTAAATTCAATTTCGGGAACACGTTAGGCGGGATAGCGGATAGGCAGGAGACTGTGAGAGTCCTCGGAATAAATGACTTGGATAAATGTGTCGCTTTTACTCATTCGTTCAAAAAAGGCGGGTCGGTGGTGTCGGAAAGGGCAGCCTTCCGTTTTTCTGTGACTCTCATCGTTCTCAAACTTTTTTCGTTAAGGCTTCCTTCATATCTGCCGTGTCGTGAGGATGTGAAATAATTTCAAAATTCTTTTTTTTTTCTGACACAAAATTTAGTTTTCTGGATTCCTGGAAATCCGAGACTACAAATCATTTTCTCCAAATGTAAATTAGATTCCTGAAATGTCGCCCACAGTCGGGCGGGAGTGGGTGAAGTTGAGGGAGGTAGAAATTCATTTTGACAAATTTCGTTTTCTCCCTCCTCGTTCGCGTGCCCTCAACTGGAGATGATTTCAATTTGCAAATGTGATTTAAATCTCTGCACGGAATTTACTTACAGAAATACCTACAGGGGGAAAAGAATATTCTCATGCAAGGTATAACTACGGGAATGATGGCGATGGCGGAGAAAATCCACCATTTAAGGAATGTAATTTTGATCTTTTCGAATCTTTTTCTTCTTTTTTCTATGAGGATTTGAAATCCTATTGAATTGACTTGGAATTAATCTTCTTATGCTCTCCATTCCTCCTCGTCATTGTCATGTGGAAGGACTCTTGTCAGTCTTCCTTCTACTTGAATAGCCGATAAGAAGAAGGAAAATGGAGACGAGGAGAAAGGTGAGAGAGGAAGAGAAAGAACTTGATCTTCACTTACAAAAGGAGGATGAGACTGTTGAAAGGAATGTGAGGAATATCAATACTTGGCGTCCATTGGGCGAAACGGCAGTCGTCCCCTGGTAGGAACATCCTATCCGACCCTGCTTCAGTTTCCTGTATCGCTGCTCGACTTCCCGCATCTGCAAACACGCACAGAAAATAATGATAGTCAGAACCAGTTTAAACACTCACCACAATGTCATAGGCGTCAATATACGAGACAGTTTTTTTTAGCAGGCCAAAGTTTTAGGCCCATGTTCCAGGGAAATTCAAATATTCCTTCATTCACAAGCAGTGCTTGGTAGCAGTACATAGAGGAACATCAAAGGAATTAATAAAAACCCAAGAGATCATGAAAAAATCTGCGGTTTAGTGAAAATTCTGAGACCTCAAGGGAGCACATACTAATCCTTCCTCTTCCTGGCATCATCGTATACTCAGAGCGGGAAAGGAAAGGCGTTTTCAAATTCTCATTGACGTTATCTTGCATTACTCCTGACGGGGAAGGGGTGGCGGGTTAATTCGAAACGAACATGCGATAATGAGAGACACCCACACGCCCACTTTGCCATAATTTCAAAGGAAAGTTGAGATATGATACTGGAAACTGAAGATGGAGATCAAAGGAAAGGAAAGGATGATCATCATAGCTATGAATCTCCGTTGCACGCATCACTTGAGAGAAATATGAATTTACGGAAATGGGAATCTTTCCTCTATTCAATGAGTACGTGCGGGTTTCCTTTCATTTCAATATTTCTTTCATTTCAAGTTGTTCAAGTGGTATTGCGGGCGTCTTTTCTGATTTGATGCACTGTGGGGATGATGCTGGCGGTTGGTAACGAGTTAATTCCAAAAGGGTTAATAGAAAACTCGTTGAGAGGTTTTCATGGGTCCAAAGTCCAAATATTATAAAACGATCATCGCTCAACGGCGGAGTGATCCTCCGTCTCCCTTTTATTGTTCGTCTTAGTTAAGTTTCGTTGAGATCACCGCGGCTATGCGCCCCTCCAATATCTGAGATCGAGTCATTAAAATTGCCATGTAGCAAAACCTTAAGCAATTTTAAAGTTTGCTTGGTTTTATATTGTTTTATAGTACGAATGGCGAGAGGGGATCTTATTGGTATTGACTAAGGATTCGTTTTACACTTTCCCATTCCTTCGTTCCGTCTATTATCATTTTCACAGGTGAAAGGTGGACTCAGCTGAACTGGTTTTCACTTGAACTTTCACCCTCTCCGCACCTCTGCCCGATAATAATTGAATGGTGGAATGGTGGAAAGAAATAGGAAAACGAGACTTTTGTTATGTTTTCCCATTGTGTGTGGACATTGTTATAAATAGAAAAGAGAAGAAAGGGAGAGAGTGAAAATTTCCATTATTCTGATGGTTAGTTTTTGAATTTGGTTCTCTGGGTGCTCAATATGCTGCTGCTTTCTTTCTGTTATTTCCTTCCCAATGTTAAGATATTCATAGGAACAGACGTCGTCGTCGTTGGATGTGAATGAGCCTTTCATCTCATTTCCGCTCCTTCTACAGGATGACTACGAAACGAGATAAGAGCTCAAGAGTTGTGTAAATATTTATTCTAAGTTTCACTTAAATGGAAACTTTAAGGCAGGACGGGAAGGAAAGAAGAAAATGGAAAAGACGAGTGTAGGGAAATTTGAAATGAGGAGAGTCTGGACTGGAAAACTTTCTCCTGCAGGAGTCTAACGGCTAGCGTGTAAGCGCCAGGAAGGATTCTGATTCCGATTCCGCCAGAGAGACACTCCCCGCCGTCACCAGGTGCAACGTAGTGGCTCCATTCGAAATCATTATTCCCATTCACCGTTTCAATTAAACTTAATTACTAAGATTTAACAATGTTCCCCCTTCTCTTAACTTTTCTTTATTCTTATTTCCAAGCTTTTTCTCCTCGTCCTCCCAACTCTCAGGCAGAAGGCCCATTAAACACTAATTGGACCTCATTTTTCTTGTCTCTTCTAAACATTACATTAACTTGTTAAAACTTAATGGAACAAGAAAAACGTCGACTCCAAAACTAGGCGGGAAATTCAACAAATTAAGTTCACTTGAAAATAATGCTGAAGGAAGAGGGGTTGATTGTTCTCCGGTTTGACAAAACTTATTGTTCTATTCCATTCTTGACTACTAGAGTTATTCTTGGTGATGAAGGGCTTCAGTTAATGGCAATGGAAATTGCAAATCATAAATTTTCGTGCCGCAATAGTAAAAAGCAAGAATCGTTACTGCTTTCACCTTTAGCCCAAATTGGAAGTTAATAAGTTTGACTCTGACATTTATTGGTTCCGGGCGGACTAATAAAATAACTTCAGTTATTTATTGTATTTCTTTCATAAACAGCCCCTTCAAACTCCCCCTAAGTTTTTCATTCTTAGTTGGCAACAATCAAAAAATTGTAATAGTCACTTTGGGAAAGTAGTTAAGAGGAGGAAATAGTCTAAACGACCACTTTATTCAGATCACATTAACCCACTTCCGCCCCTTCCTTCCTTCTCCGTCCATGGTAGCCCTGGCCTTTACCACTGCATCCCACACAGACCCAAGGAGAGATCAATAGATCCAATTATTAGATTCCAAAGGAATGCTCTCCGGCCAGGACCGCTATTTTTGAATTTACTTTTATTCTCGGAGTGTCGTTAAGGACGTGTCGTTATGTGACGAAAGGAGGAGTTTCCACTTATCTACTTTATGCAGCGGCGTGACCAGCCTCAGTTATTTTGAATACCCCGCTACACGCGCGCACATATTTCCAGAAACTATTAAACCCCGATTCTCTTAACGACCAGCTAAGCGACGTAAATTTTTATACCCAGAGCTAGAGTGCGCAGGGAGCGTGAAATACTGAAAACGAAAAAAATTTGCAATTTGTATAAAGCCTTGCAGCCTTCCAGTGATCGCGAGAAAGTTTGGAGGAGGAGAAAGTGTAAATGAATTTAATATTCATAATCCTCCTCCTCTGTATTAATACTTTCAAGAGAGAGGGGTTTTGGTAGGAGAAAAGCCAAAAGTTATCTTTCCGTACGCTTCAGATGTTACCCTGCTAGCTTTTGGACAAAAAAGTTTCTTGGTTGGGGAAAGTAGCGTTAACAACATTTCGTAATATCCTATGCAGCTCAGCATGCATGCCACCGTCCGCGTCCGTCCACAAATATTTGGAAATTGGGAAATTCTTGGAGGAGTATTCCCATGACGGCCACGACGACACAGGTTGACACGTGGTCGGGGAGACAAATCGATCCTTTTGCACATTGCAGTCCCTCATTAGAACCTCATTTGCATTTGCAATATTTCCTCCGTTCTCCATTTATCATATCACCAACGTTTGTTTCAAAATTTGACTACACAGCAGCTGCAGTTCGACCATACAATTTTTACCACAATTCCGGCCCGCCAAGAGATGATTCGTCCCGTTTCACTTTTGAGGCAAGGAAGGGTAGCGTTGAGCGGATTTTGAATAGGATGATGAAATTCCCACACAGCATTTTTTTTTAAAGGAAAAGGTTTTTTTCTTCTTCCTAATTCCAATAGTTTGCCGTCAGTTTAATTTTCAAAACTGGACTTCCAAAACTCCACACACGCGTCACTCTTTGGATATTTTCTCTCGCGAGGAAAGAAAAAGGAAGACGGGAGTGGTGCGGGCTTAAATCCTTTCCAATGTGGAACCTTTTACACGTGTCGACATGCTGCCCTAATCTCACCGATTTTCCTCATATTTTCACATCCTCTCTTCTGCTGGAATGAATTTTACAAATGTCAGCCTCCTCTCCTTTTCCGCTTTTTTCCTTTTCCATCAAAAAAAGATTAGAAGAGAAGGATGGGAAATGGAAAGTTTTTTCTCCTTGTGCCATTTTGTACAAGGACAGGGGATGAGGAGACGGAAACTCTGTGGGAAAGAATTTGTTTAATTCAAGTTGTTGACTCAAAGAAAGTATTACGCACAGCCCCTCTACTCGTAACAAAAACTCTCATCTTTCCAGAAAGAGAGAAAAGGAAGAAAAGGGAAAAAAAACTCCATTTCTATTCCAACGCAAAAACTGTATTTCCAGTAAACGAATTGTCAAATTTCATCACAAGCCAAAAGATATATAAGATATAGAGAGAGAAGCATAAGGGATTAATGCAATGCAAGAGGAATTCTGAAGGGTTTCCATTCTTATATTTATTCGCTTCCACGTAAAAGCTGCGGCCCCCATCCGGATCCTTTCCGTGACAGTACACGGT
>Ga0194135_10002995_pt1 | contig 10308 bp, 10 predicted proteins | sample LitLau_LLRF_2013_FD_134024 | JGI IMG/M metagenome (GOLD analysis project Ga0194135, IMG submission 134024) | Freshwater sediment microbial communities in response to fracking from North America - Little Laurel Run_MetaG_LLRF_2013 (version 2) | ecosystem: Environmental > Aquatic > Freshwater >... | reverse complement strand
TCTCATCGAGTAGCACGGCTGTCGTTAGACTTTGGGTTGAAGAAGTCTACAAATATAATGCTAATCAAGAATTACTGGAGGAATTCCAGCAGTGGAATCTTCCCAAATTTCCAGTGTCTGGACACTTACTAGTCGAGAGAAAGGTTCCAGGTAATTAATCTACTCTAATTTTTCTGTTTCAAACACGCTAGAAGTTCGTCACAAATATATAAGCTGTTTTTAACGCAGGTGGCAAAGCAATGACTAGAGTTATGATGGCATTGAAGGAACTCTGGGTTGAATCTGGCTTCACGACTACTTCAGAAGATCTTCTTGCCCATCTTCCCCAGATTTTAAAGGTCGCTATAACTCAGCCTGATAAATCAAAAGTAAAGAAGAAATAAAGGTTTTGTTCCTTTTCTAATCGTAAATGTTGCTATTTATATTTTTTGCATAAAACAGATTTAAATTTCAGTAAAGGGAGGTAGCAAATTAGGCACAGGTCATCGAAATGATTTTGAATGGGTGTGCTCGGAAAACACGCAAGAATCTTCGAAACTGCCGTGACTGTAACTTAGGGGATTTTTCATGTTTTCCTTATAAACTGGCTTGAATATTTTCATGCCTATTGTTAAAATAGGCGTAGAATGTAGATGCTTTTAGTTTAGGAGATGATTGCGTAAGTTGAATTGGGGCACTAAAGGGTTTTTTGTATCTCCGCAGTTGTATTCTCTGTACATTTTTTGTATTTTCCGTACATTTTTTGTATTCAAGTTTTGTAAGCGTTCAGAGGACATCCTGTGAGTGTTGAGCTGACAGCTAGCAATAGTCTTTTTTTTAAAATGAGTAAGCCTAAATTAAAGCTAAAAAGATTAAATCCAGCCGAAACACCTTCGAGAGCTGATTATGAAATGCATACTAAGACGAAGGAAGAATGGATGGAATTCATGGTTAATATGGTTAAAGTTAAAAGTGACATGCCTAATATGAGTGACAAGTGAGCTACAAACGTTGACATTTTTTGTAAAACAATCACTTACAATTAGAGAGTAGCATTTTAAATTTACCATTTATTAAAAATATTTAGAGACATTGCAGGCACGATAAAGCGGGCTAGGCCGATTCTGTTTGTCACAAAACAAGCTAAAATTGATCCGGACATGCCAGACTGTTACTACTGGAATGAAAACAAAGTTGCACGGTGGATATATAGCTTAGGTTTCCCCGAAGTAAAAGTACGTGAGGTCCCAACTTTTAAAAAAGAACTCACAATTTGTCGAATTCGTGTATAAACGATTCTTTTCTGCATTTTTAAGGAAATGTTCCTTCGTAATAACATAAACGGTAGGAGACTAGTCACAATCGATGCTAGTGCATTAAACCAAATGGGCATGTCAAACTTAACTAGGATGAGAGAAGTGACAGCTCACATTAGAAAAATCCTCGGGACTACAGTTCCAAACGCTCTCAGAGCTCTGATGCGTTTAGTCCCCTGGGAACTCTACCTTAAAAGAAAAGCTCGTACTGGAGTTGAAACCGATGTACTTACATTCAAAGCTTTCTGCAAGGAACGTGGATTTCCATACTCTCTTTTACGGAAAAACAAGTGTGCTTACATTCCATGTACATGTCCAGTAGAGGTTAAATTAGGCTGTAAGCACCAACCGGACCCTGAAACCTGTGCCCAGCAATCTGAACGCGGATCAGATTCCAGCTCTGACAACTCTATGAAATACTGTCCATCTGTAGAAAATACCGTTAGAAAGCTTCCTATTCGTGATAGAATAATCCAGCAAGTTCTTGACGAACTGAATAAGACAGTTATAGATCGCATCGGGGAAATCGAGGCAGCCAAAGAAGCAGAAGCCGAAGCTTTAAAATTACAAATGTTACAAGATAGGTCTCTAGAACTCAAAGTTCGACAGATATTCTTCGAGGCTTTCGAAGCATTAGGAATTAACGGACCTGATCTTTCTCAAAGCCGTGTGGACTTCATAGCATCAGTTGCTGAAGAACTTGTAAACGACGTTTGTAAAACTAGGGAAATCCTCGACGACATGGACAGCTTTAAATCCTACATGGAAAACTCAATGGATCCTGCTACCATGCAAAACGCTTTGGAAATCGCATCTGAATTTTTAGATGAAGTCAGCGCTATTTCCACTATGCTGACATTAGGTCAACTGGAATTGGAAGCTTTGATCAAGGATGCCCCATATATTCAATCCTATGTGGATGAAATCATCCAAACGGCTGAACAAAGGATTTCCAGCAAGAAAAGTCTCTCTGGTCACACTAACGATAAGCCTAGTAGTACCAGTACATCTATCAAAACCATTCTTTCTTCGACACGCTCCAGTCTCCAGAAGAACTCACAAACAACAATAATTTAATACTAGCTGTTTTTTGTAGCAGTATTTTGAAGCAATTTGTCACAAGGTCCCCAAAAAATTATCGATATTTCTCTTTTCATAATGCTGGTAGTCATTCTGGCCATTTAGCTACTCTAGCTACATCTGTGACTTTTGTAAAGCCTTTTGTTCTCACACTTTTTGAGGATTTGTAATCTTGCAAAAATGCTATAAATTATTGCGTAAAGAAAATTTCAAAATTCTAAGAAACATGTAAAATGTAGCGCGTGTGTGTTTTCATGAGGTAGCTTAAAACCAAGTAACGCAGAGATCTTTCCGCTCTGAATCCGGCTAGCAAAAATCCCATATGATTTGTTTCCCATATGATTCGGGTTTTGTGTGAGCAGATCTCCATTTCTCGCACTCAAATAAATTCTCAGTTATCTCTCAACATAATTATTAAACTCATTTTTAGGTCGACTTCATTCTTATCATGTAAGTAGTATTAGCTATTTGTCTTTCGCCTGAATATATGTTTCTCATTTTATTAGATAATCATAAGTGAATTACAAAATTATATAGTCATTAAAACCGTAAATTCTCAGTCTTGAAGAAGTGTTTTACATTGAGAGACAATAGATATATAATGATTTCCACAACTAACTTATACTGTCTACGGTGATGTGCATATAATAATGCCACGTGTATTATTTAGAGTCTAAACACTGAGTACTGAGTTGGAAGTGAGTTAGCTTTAAACAAAATGCCCAAGATTTTTTACTTTTATAACTAACTGTGTAAGAATTGACGAAATGCAATTGTCGGAAGTCAGACGGAGACGATCTCTCTACGCGCTTTACGTTATCGCATTTCTAGTAAGTTGTTAAATCGTTTACAATTATAGGTGGTTTTTCAGGGAAAAATAATAAATTGATAATTAATTAATTTCAGGATCTTTTTGCAGTCAGTCTCTTTCTGCCTTTATTGAGCAGGGAAATCAGGGACTTGGGAGGAGATCCCATTCTTATCGGAATTATTGGCTCTGTATATGGAGCTGTGCAACTTTTCTCCAGTCCCGTTATGGTGAGCTACTAGTGCTGTCAAACTATAGAATAATTAATGACGCGATGAGAATTTGTTGATATCTTTGTGTTGAATTGAATCTCAGGGATGGTGCAGTGACTATTATGGAGCCAAGTCGATTTTAGGAGGCTGCTTGTTAGCTACCGCTATTGCCTACATTTTGCAGGGATATGCAACTAGTCTTGCTGTCTTTTTTATTGCACGATCTCTTGCAGGTACTTACTCGAGAAAGAGTATATATTTCTGCTCAGCATGTAAAAGGAACAATTTAGATATGCGTTTTATGTGTACTAGGTTGTTTCAAACACACTCAAACAATTGGGAAATCAATCATATCAGAGTTATCTCCAAGAAAAAAGTCGTATGTTTTGGGGAACTTTAATGCATTTGGGTCGATGGGGTTTGTTGGAGGTCCAACTGTTGGTGCTCATTTAGTCGAAATGGATAATGGATTCCATTCTGTTTGTCTCCTTGCAGCTGCTGCATTTATTTTAAATATAGGTAAAAGGTTGCGTTTTTTTGTAGTTTAGAAGTAATAGCCTGATTCGGACGAATAACCTGATTTTATTTGTTCTTTTGGTTTTCCAGTCATTCTTTTGACCTTGGTGTCCACATTGCCTCCAAGACTTGTAAAAGTTAATGAAGATGCTCAGTCACTACTAAGCAGTAGCGTGACCAAAAGATCCTATTTTTGTGTACCTGAAGTTTTGTCTCAAGCCGGAGGACCAGACCAATACAGCATTATGGGAATTCTCATACTCAGATTTCTATTTGGCTCGTCTACAATTATTCCACGGTCGAATCTACCATTGATATTGGAAGCTAAGTACTCTACCACAGTTGTTTCAGTGGGTTATCTAAATTCCCTTCAAGCTCTTGTCAGTACTCTTACCGGGTTTGCTGTGGGACCTGTTGTATCAAAATTATACAAAAATAACACAGCAAGTATGGTCAAAAGTGCTGGAATTCTTAAAACCGTAAGTGTTCAAATACAGCCCCGAATTGTATGTGTGTTAAGGATTAGTTACATTACTTATATACTTTTGGGACTTGCAGTTTTCCCTGATTGCCTTAGTGTTTGCACCTAATTTTCGTTTGGCCGGGTAAAAATTCATAAAATGTTTTAGATATTGCTTGTGTATCAGTGTATTTTTACATTTAAATCAATTCTATTTATTTTTACAGTCTTGCTATGCTATTTCAAAGCGCAGCTGATCCCTTTCTCCGTGTAGGAATAACTTCGATGTCTCTTGAGGGCCACGCCGACCCTGGTACAATTCTTGGACTTGGCCAAACTGCCACATCACTCTCAAGAATGTTGGCTCCATTTATGGCTGGACTTTCTCAAGCTGCTTCAAACGACGGTCCTAACGTGATCGGTGCATTGTCATCTTTCATTGGATTAGTGGGATTGTACTTTCTCTGCCGATCAAAGGATTCCTTTGGGCATCACGAGAAAAAAGTCTCTTGATATCAGAATTTTTGACTCATTAGAAATTATCTCTTAAACAGTAACTCTAAATAACACACATTTGTGTAAGATGTTCTCTTCAAATCGGATTTCTATTTATGTATTGTAGGCTGTTCAGGATTTCCTCTGACGCAACTTAAAAGTTACCTTACTACCTACCTTCCCGTTTTGCATGCAGATTAATCACCAAACCTCACCAAACTGTTCTACTGAAATACGACAAGAGATTAGTTTACTGATGACTGACTTTCGTCTGTGTCTGTGATTTAATTTAAGACGTCACTGCACTGATTAGATTGACATAATTATTGTGTGATTAACTAACAAAGTGTTGAATACCAAAGTGTAACAAACTCAGCATTAATTGATAAATAAACACAAACATTCAAACAATCAAACCTTGGATTTAGGTTATTAAAAGGTCAGAACACGCAGACAACTGCATTTCTGCAAAATGCTACTAAACTTGTCATCCATATAATAATTTCTGTGAACCATTATGCATGCACTCTTAGCCTGTAAGCCCAACATATAAGTAAATCATGAAATATTACACGATTCATTTTTGGCTGTCTCCAGAGACTCAGAGGCAGGAAAATCCGTGCCAGACTCAGACACGACAGACAAAATTTTAATTAAGACATCCTCACAGACTAAAAATAAGATCATCACCCTCCATGCAACTCATGCAACTCATGTATAGTCTATGCTGGTAGTGCTGGTGGTACCTCTCACAGTAAGTCAGCAGAGACGTAAGACAAATGGATAAAGTTTTTGCTCCAGTTCTTGCACAAGCTGTTCGTGTAGAGAATCAAGTTTTTCATAAGTTCTGCAGTCGCATGGAACTTTGAGACCGGCGTGTTGAAGAGAAATCGATCTCTCCTGACTTCTTATGAGTGAACATGTTGCACAACTTTGAAAGTTGGGATATTCCTCATCCACCCTATCAATTTATTTCTCCTGCCTTACATTTTTGCATCAAAAATATCACTCGCTCCTAATATTAACTGCCATTGTCTTCATAGTCTTAATCCCACCTACCTGTAATTGCCAAATCCTTCTATACATACAACTGTGTACCTGACTATCATCAATCCGATATATATACACCAATACTTCTGTTCTCAATTTATATAGCAATCCTTTCCCTCACAGTTAATATCTGTCCTCCTACTTTCCTTCAACTTTCACCAATCAACTCAAAACTATGTTGACGACAACCTGGAAGTTCGCATAAGGTAAAGCGTCTAATCATTGAACATTGTAAGCCATGCAGTCAGTCAGGAAGTCACTGTTACTTCTGTAGAACCAGCAGTAGCTCCTAGTCTCATTATATATATATTATCAGTGTCTCATCATTCTATCTACCGCTCATCGTCTCACCTAACCATGCCTTATGACCTACAAGCGTCAGGAACGAGTGTGTAAGTGGTTCCTCCAAAAATTCTGAGAATTAAAGAGATTGCAAACGGTAATTACATGTTTTCTAAAATGTCTTTTATGTATCTAGGGGCAACTTGTGACACCCTGGAAACTCATTTCTCCTTCAGCAGTCACAACAGACGCTGTATCGACTCCCAGTGCCCTCCTGTAGAGACTTTCTCATAAGTCAATTCTTGACACAGAGTTCTTGGCACTCTGCTCCTTGTTGCAAGAATTCACAGTCGATATATTTATTATCACAGTCAAGTATGTCTGCAAAAAATACTAGTCCTTCTGAAGGGACCAAAGCTTCATCTGTTAGCTTCAATGAAGAAATCAAAGATTTAGAGGGGCTCGGAGATGAAAATTCAGAACCAGAGAATCGCAGTACAAACGGTAAAGCCAGCACAAATCTCGATGTCTCTAATGATGGGGAGAGGGACAGTGATGGTCTCCGGAGAAGAGAAGTTGGAGGGTCTACTTCATTATCAGAAGATAAAGAGGCGAATAAAGAATCTCCTAAAAAGTCTCCATCAAAGAAGAAGGAACCTGCCTCAGGAGGTTTTGGGATTCTAAATGGACTTAAGAAGCATTTTCTAGGAGAAGACACTGACGAAGAAGATGCCAAATCAGACCAAACGATAACTCCGAAGAAGAAGGTTCCCAAGAAGGCAATGTCTTTCAAAGGAAGCCCATGTCACAGTTGGATTAGCAACAGCAGCACAAATCCTTATGAAGGGGAATACGATGACGTGGAAGATGATGATGACTACTACGATGGGGGAGACATTGATGACTACGAGTATGATCCGTATACTCACGAGTACGTCCCAAGAATAAGGGAACCCCCTGAGGGGGAAGACAGTGACGATGGTCTCCTTGTAAGTCGAGAGGAGAGAGATAGGTCATTGTCTGTGATTGCTCAGGCTCTTTTGGATAGCGCAAAAGCTAATAAAGAACACAATGAAAAACGAAAGTCGCAGTCATCTGAATCTCCAGGAGATATTGGAGGAGATGAGAAGAATAATTCAACTTCGTATGGAACTCCAGTGTCAATTCTCGAACGCTTCTTTGACCTGTGTTCCGGATCGAACAGACTTAGGAAGATTGAGGATATGCCCATGTATCTTCAGTTCAACAAGCACATACATTCCGGATACAGAGAGTTACAAGACTTCTGGGGATGCATCTTCAGTCTGGGCTACTTGCATAATGAAACTCTCAATATTCTGACTCATGGTAAGGGTACAAACTTAAGATACATTGGGTCATACCAGGCTCAGAAGTTTGATGAGTTTATTTCGCAATTTGTAGTTGCACCGATTGTGTACATAATTCTGTACTGGCACTCAATGTTCCCGTGGGGTGAAATAATTGGCAATACTTATCTCAATATTTTGGGATGTGCTCACATCGCTGCATCCATCTCTCCTTGGATTGGAAGCGTCATTTACCATTTGTTCATGAGCTACGACAAAGGTGACCGGTTCTACCAAATTCTCTTGCAGATTGATATGTTTGGAATTTGGATCACTGAATGCTTTGGTAAACCTTTCAGACCAAGTATATTAAAATGAATATGCGATTTGGATTTGATCTTATTGAATGATTTTCTTAGGTGCTTTGACCAACTTATCTGCTGCCTCGTGGTGCCTGCCGAAAGACTTTCAAACGGGAATCATGACTGCCTACGGTCTCGCAGCGGTGTTTGGCCTTCAAAAAGCATTAACAGCTTGGACACCCGTTGCTCGAAGAATGTGCTTTGCTCCAGTATTCGTTTCCAGGATATTGGCTTTCATCCTCAGACTCTCGTCTTGGGGAGGTGGCAATCCTGACATTCTCATCCACGTCATTTTACAGGTGCGTAGGTTTCTACACTTCATCTATATCAATAAGCTTATTGATCTCCACAATTCTTACCCGTTACCCATTACCCGTTATTACACTGCTCTCTATCCTGGTTCACTCTTTAATTATTCAAAACTCTATTGATGATTTACCGTCCTTCATTTCCTTTCATATTGATTTCTATGTTTCATAAATTCACCTTGTTTACCCAATTTTGCCTTTTTGGCTTAACTCTCGAAACCACCTTTTGCTTTGCTTCGTATGTAATCGATCTTCTTGTTTTAACTTTAACATGGACATTTTCTTGTGCATAAATTTCTGCAAGTTCAGGTAGAAGAACTTTTATTCTCTTTCGCTGTTACTTCGTATTACTTTCTAACTTTAGAAACAACAAAATCAATCATGAGATTTACATTAGTGAGTCTCTGAAAGTTAGTTCCGAGCAAAAAAACAAGTTTCTGTAAAATATGACGAGCATCTACAGCTCATAAAAGAAAGATACCAATAAGAAAATAGGAGTTACCTACAGATCCTCATATGAAAAACATGAATTGACAAAAATTTTCTGCATTTCAGGATGTACTGTCTATAACCGGAGGAATCATTGGCGTCATTCGTATCCCTGAAAAATGGTTCCCTGGAAGACTGGACATGGTTTTCAACTCCCACCACATCATGCACATTCTCGTGGTTATCGCCGTGTGTCACATGAACATGGCCACAAACGGAGACATTCGATGGATTATCGAAAACTACTCCCAGTCTCAATGCAATCTAGTCAATTAAATATGCAACAATATCTTCATCAGTATTCTCAAGATTTCAGATTCCAAATGCAAAGCAACACTCGAGTGCCCAATAAAATTAGAAGTAAAAGCCCTTCTCAGAATTACATATTACAACAACTTATATAAATATCATCAATTAATAATTATATAAAGACAAAACTGTTTTATTCTTTTTGTCTCAAAAGCCTTTCTCGTTTTATTTTCTTCACAAGGTGCTAATCTATCCACGCCACAAGAATAAATGTAGAGATGAACTTGTAGATGCTGGCATTTAACTGTATGGCAGAGAAGACAATTAAGTATGAAATGATAAATAGTTATTTTAAACGACTCAAATTATAGACATCTCCTTGAAAGGATACGGAATGGCTACTGAGTGGTCTTCCTTAATTTCTACCCCAAATAAAAAGGTTGCTCAAACGAACAATTGGTAGTAGGATTTATATTATAGATTCCTATTAACAATACCTGAAAATACTTCCTTACCTGTCTTGTCTTAATAGCATATATATAACCGATCTGTGAACACAAACCTATGCATGAATGGATGTCAATCCCTGAACTCTTACCGCTATTTTAACTCAAGTAGACGTGTAAAAATACAATCTTACAACTTATATATTATCTAGTTAATAAAAATCATAGTTTATGACATTCTATGCAATAATAAATCATGCTGGCAGCCACTGGCACGTGAATTTCAGTGTCATTTTCTCCCATAAGTGCCACTAATAGAACAAAAAGGCACTTAATATATATAATAAAATTACACAAGTGTGAAGGTGTGAACTATTAGCAGAAATCGCAGATGCCTGAAAAATGTACTTAATCTCACATCTCTCAATTGATATGACACGGAATAAATTCATACGCATTTGTCATTAGGTCTCAAACACAACCAACCATTAACTATACGATTTGACGATTTGAAATCCATATACATCCTACATGACTACATGAACACTCATCATCATCATCATCACGCACCTACTACTACTTCTCATAATGTTCTTATGCATCGATGATGATGATGATGACATGATGCAAGTCATGGAAGTGATGTTGTTGGAAGGAAGGAGTGGCGCAGAGAAGGCAGCGAAGGTGGTGGTGGTGGTGGTCGTGGTGGTGGATGGGAATCAATACGAGCCAAAGGAGCAAATTATTATTATGAGAACATCGGGAAGGAAGACATCTTTTCCTCTCTCCACCAAAATAATAATAACACACCTCAGCGGCCTACACACACTCTCAATCAATCATTTCGATTAACTTCCAATTTACTAATAATCTCTCTTTCAGTACTTTCCAACGGGTCTGGTGGTGACTTTTTGCAAGAACATCTTCTTCCGAGAGTTCTTGTCCCTGT
>Ga0194135_10002994_pt1 | contig 10309 bp, 9 predicted proteins | sample LitLau_LLRF_2013_FD_134024 | JGI IMG/M metagenome (GOLD analysis project Ga0194135, IMG submission 134024) | Freshwater sediment microbial communities in response to fracking from North America - Little Laurel Run_MetaG_LLRF_2013 (version 2) | ecosystem: Environmental > Aquatic > Freshwater >... | reverse complement strand
ATCTACTAAACTAATAATGCCTCAGCGTTACTCAGTGAATCCGTGACTGACTGGAGCGTAGCAAGTCGGACACAACTCTTTGAGATAGAGCAAACTGTTGCGGGACAGGTTCGTCGAGCCCGTTCGCATCGCGCAAGTGAATCACATCCACAATAACACACGTGAACTCGTATTTAAAAATGTACAAAGGATTTTAAATATTATAAAAAACCTAGTAGAAATCCAAATGGGGCACTTTGAGAAAATGCGAATCTTTAAGCTACAACGCTTTGCGTACTAATACATTCCATCGATCTTTTAATAAATGCTCATTTAGTTTTTAAATCAATACGATTTCATTTACAAAGCTTGTAAGATTTAAAGAGCAATTGGATGCACAATATAATTCAGTGGCATGAATGAAAACATATCCTATACTACACACTCATAAAAAGGACTTGCAACTCCAAGTGCATCATTAGCAGAGCAGAGAAGTATGAACGTGTCAAAAACGCAGTTATGACAATTTCACCCCTCGTAATTACATCGTTTTAGGCTAATGGAGTAAAAATATATACACGTTCCTCCCATGATGCCCTTTCAAATGTGAAGTACTTCGCAAAGAAAATGAACTTTGGGACAGAGCAAGAGTGTGAGAATTATTACAGAGAATTAAAGACCTACTTAAAATGAACTTGTAATTAGATTATCTCCCACTTAATAGGGTTCAAATTGACAGGCGAGAACCTTGAACCGTATATGTGATGATTCCCATGCACCCATCACAATTATTCAGTTAGGTAAATAATAATTGAAAACTAATATTAAAGCTGAAAGTATTTTAGTACAAAAAATCAAATCTCTTTTCATCCCTTTACCAGTAGTAGCTATGAAAAATCCGTGTGCAAACAAAGGCAATACAGTAGAAACTAGAGAATCAATTCCTTTCAGCTCATTCAATCTAGTTTATTCCCTACGAAATCAAGTCGTTTTTCCGAAACAATCTTTAACTCCCGACAACACAAACACCACAAATCTCACACCACTGCAGAATAACCGATTCATTTTTAGACTGTTTACTTTAAAAAATGAATTTATCTTGCAGAGAATTCTTCCACGAATCCAAAGCACACTTCCAACTTCCTAGAGATATATATTTAACCTGAACACACACTAACACAATATATTGTTCTTATCACTGAAACGGTTCAGAGACAACTGACCATTTTACTTTCATTCACTCTTAATGATATAACTAATTGAATCGTCTCTTCGTAAAGTAAAGCTTAGGTGGGGGTGCAATATTTCAACGCAAGAGAGAAGTTCGCACAGGAGATTAGCAGAGGTAGACACTAAAGAAATAATTATGCACCGAGACTACCACCCTATTTTGATGCGATTCTAAACGAACCAAGGGCAGCTTTCCCTTTTATATGGTCTACAGGTGTATATTATGATGATCACTTCGTAAGCGTTTGCTCTCCTTATTCTTGAACTTAAGGTGAAATGAATTCACACACAAATCTTATTTAAAGTTGTAAGCTGTAAGTAGATTTGCCTGCATGTGATTTTCATCTATACGATTATACGAATCACCCGACTGACCAGCAGACTTCATCTTGTATTTCACATCATATTAAATGTATTCTAACTCGTTCACACAGTTAGTACAAAGGTCCCTTTGAAACTGCTCCTATGATACATATAGTAATATGCGAACAACCATATTTGAGTCTCGGTCAATATTTTACTTTGTCAGAACATAACAATACAGAAATAAGTTATTGTGTATCGTTTCAATTTCAGCATTAATTACGAAAGACATCATCATTTATGTACAAGGCTAAAAGAGTCATATTTTGTTTTATCAAATTGTAGACAAAATGTAGACCTTCACTTTTCTAGTCTTACAGTCTTTACTTGCTGCGTGTGAAACTAACTGAAATATTATTGTTACATATTGTGGACATGCAGTCTAAGAAGTTTCAAATTACCCAAGTTATTTCAATAGATTCCTTATCAGCATGTCTTGTTAAACACAATTAAAAATTACTAATTACTAATCTAAGGAACTCGTCTATTTGGGGCAACCCGAGCGTGTAACGTGTAGCAACTGCAGCAGAAATCTGTGACAGAAAATTTTTGTTCTGGAGAGATTGAAGAACCTCTGGTTTTCTTCACCCAACTTTTTCGACGTGATCTTTTGAAGCTCTGTCAAAAAACAAACCTCAACTACTTTATACAATCTCGAAGTCACCTCACCAGTCAAAGTTTTACTGATTTCAGTTGAACTGAAACCAGCTTTTTTACTTATTTGTTTTAAACTTTCGTTATTTTTCATTGTTACTGATATTAATATATTTATATCATAATTTTACAGGTTGGAACATGGCTCTGAATTGTAAATCTTTGATTTGGAGATGGGTACAACATAATATTGATGCGTTTAGAGGGGACAATTTCATGAAAGAAGGTAAAAAAGTTTATGGAAAGTACCTGTTCCTCTTTGAAACAAATGTCAGCATAATTAATAAGTACGCTTTACAATTTTACTGAATTACAATAATGCTGCTATGTAGCTGGCGTACTTGAAGATAGAATCGCGATTATGGCCGAAGGTGAACTTCAATGCTGTGGGTCATCTTTCTTTTTAAGGAGCCGATATGGTGAGAAAAATTGCCCATTAAATTCTGCACTACTAATTGTCCTCTAGAATTTCTTTAGAAATCTACCTAGAACTCGCTTTTTAATTGCCTGCTTTTCTTGTCTTCTACCCATTTAATTATAGGCAAAAGCACTAGCTGGATTGTAGAGAAAATAACGAATCTCCTGGAAAAGAGCATTTCCGAAGCAGAGATTGACCAGAACGTCGGAGCAGAACTTTCCTGTTGCTTATCTGACTCCAATTCTCGTTTGTTCCCTGCAATTTTCGAGGATCTCGAAAGCAGGAAAATATCCCTCGGGATTGCTAGCTATGAAGCGAGGATTAATAAAATGGAGCAAGTGTATATGAAGTAATTCTAAAATTGTTCTCACGCAATTTAACTCCTTATGACGAAGAATATCATTCATTCTGACACTTATGTTCGTGATGAAACAGAGTTCTGAAAGAAGCGGAGGAAAGTAAAGAACAAAACTATACTCGGAGGAAGGTTCTGAAAAAGTGTGGAGGAGGAAAAAATGATGGAGATGATAAAGGCTCAGACAAAGAAAAAGCCAAATCGCAGGAGGAATTGGAAAAAAAATTCCAGTTTATCTCCCCTGAACATGAAGGTGCTTCCGATTCTATGTCTTTTACAGATTGTACCAACCAACTAAAAAACAAATAATCATTTATTTTAGCTTGGATAGAGGAACTCTTTCCGAAACCTGATGATGACATCCACAGGAGAAATCTTCGTTGCATGAGATACTACACTTTCGTAATGACATCTAAAAGTAATATATTATTCAAACTATAATAACAATAGTGGTAAAAATGATTCCTACAGCACCATCCCGCGAATAAGGATAAACAAGATCACCTGCTAACTAAGGAATCTTTCGAGAAAGCAGCCCTAACCTATCAAATTGCTTCCAGCGCAATGCCTATCTTAGGAAAAGTCCGATTGATAGATGTTCCTGAATTACCCTCTAAAGATTTCCTTAAGGATGAATTTCACTGGAGTAAAATAGGAGGAGGTTCGCGAGTAAGAGACCAAGGTGTGTGTAAAATTTACTTTAAAAACCAGGATTGTATGGGATAATTCGAATTTGTTTTTTTTCAGGACCACATAATACGTGCGCAGCCCATGCCATTGCAAGCCAGTTAGAGTCGGTAGGCAATGTAAAGAAGATGAAAGGGGAGCCTGATGCAAAGCCATCCGAGGAATTTGATTTCTCTGTCGAGTTTCTAATCGAGTCCAGTCCAAATCCATACCACGGAGACTACACAGAAGATATTCCTGATCGGATTCAAAATGAACTGGGAGGCGTTCTCTTTACAAAGGACTACATACCATTAGGACCAGTAAAGGCCAAGGAGTTCCAGATTACACAGGAAATGAGGCGATTCATGCAATACACCGTGGAGAATGTGGAGCATCATATGGACCTCAGAGTTGATGAGTTTTTTAAACTCCTGAAATCCAAAAGTCAAGTGAGTTAATTCAGTATTAGTAGTCAACTATTGGGTTTTAAGATTCAACCAGGAATCTTTCCTTTATCTCTGCAGCTTGCAGTCTCGGTAGATCTGAAAGACACAGTCTTAATTACTAAAGATCTAATGATTCTGCCTCCAGAAGGACCTGGAGATCATTCCATGGTGGCTGATGGGTAAATCATTTCTTACTTACATAATGAGATTTATTTAAGCAATTTAAGCATACTTTACCATTGGTAGATTCATCTGTTCCAATCAAGGACGATACGTTTCATTGCAAAACTCATGGGGAGAGGATTTCGGAGATAGAGGATACGTGCTAATCGACGCAGATTTAACCCCTATTTACTTGGAGGAAGTTGTGAGCTTTGACATCAGGTTGATTGGACCGGCGATTGCTCAAAAAAGGGAACCACCAACTCCGATAGATACCGAATCTGAGACTAAAAGGCAAAAGGTATTTATTATGCTCAAGTTTAGGATATGATTGGAATTTATGAACAATAGAATTTACATTTTCTGGTTTATAAGATTCTGACTTAAATCTGGGACGAGGGACTAACTCCCAGCCTCAACCTACGGGTTCAACATGGGCGCTTGAGGGCCTAGTGGGGAAGTTCCCTAGTGCGTTAAAAGCGACAAAACGGGAATCTGGAGATCTTTGGCTTCTCTTAAGTTAAGTAACAATACATACATCCAATCTTTCAATTTACAAGATCACAAGCTAAAGTAGAAATTTTGTTTAGTTAACCAACAGTGGTATGGATAACGCTGGAAAAGACCTGGAACTTGGAATCTCTGCTGAAGGAATTAGAGTGTACAATTGTGGACTTGAACCAGAATGAATATAACAACGAATGCGCAGAGATATTAAGTAGGAATGGTTCTGAAATGGAGAATAACATTCTCCAGCAATCTGGACAGCATCATCACCAACCAATCACCGACTCGTTCCAAGATGTCAACAATGGAAACTCTACAGCTCTAAAGAACTCTGGGATAGTTAGCCTTAAAGAAGCGTGGAGTATGATGAGTAAAAACGGAAGCTCTAATGTCAATGGAGGAAACAACAACCAGAACAATAATTATGGCCACATTCTAGGAAATGGAACTTTATCTTCTATCAATGACAGACTTAAATTGACTCTACCTCTGTTGGATCATCAACAACAATGTGGAAACAATAGATCACAAACTCTTAACAAGGCTCTGATTAAACACCAAGACCAGCAACTTAGGATAGATTGGGCTGAGCAGAATCTTTCGGATGAGTATATATGTGCATACTAGATACTTATCCGGAGACTGGTAAAGTGTAATATATTAATCGCTTTCTGTGTCGTTTCTAGTGAAGAAGGGCTCGTAGAGAAGCCTTCAAGTGGCCAAGTTCATTTAAGTCTTGGTAATACCAAATCCCCTTTGGCAAATCCAAATAACAATAGAAGCACAGCTCAAGTCGCAGCAATAATTCTCAACGCAGCTAGTGTAATATCCACTCCTCACTCCACATCTTTCTAAAGAAATTGCCTTTGTCGATGATGACGACAATTCTAACCTCAGACGTGAGTTATATCTACCCGTCTCATATTAATGAATACCTGATTAATTAATACTAAACATTATACAGGACGAGGACGGCAAAGTGACCATCCGATTGGAACCTGATGCTCTAGGGAAATTGGGATTTAACGTCAAAGGTGAGTTGTCCACACATAAAATAAAAACATTACCATACCTCCCGTCTTTTTTATTACCACAAGAGATGAATATTACAAAATATTCTGAACATCTCACAAGAACTAAAACAATATGTATGATAGGAGTCGCAGATATATAAGATATAAGATATAAGATATAGTCGCAGATGTATATTTTGCATCTCTCCATTTCAACTTATTATTCCTTAAATATAAAAGTGTGTTTAGTAGTCTCCTGTACGGGCTGTACGGTACGAACTCAGCGCAGCATCAAATTCTATTGATTGATCTTCTCCACAAACATTCTGCAATAATATGAAAGACTGGCTGGACATAATCTAAGCAAAGAGTAGAATAAATTGCTCAATGAAGAAAGTAGGGAAGACAAGACTACTCTCCGGGTCTAACATACATTTTGCTTAATCAGAATCTCTTGTGGTGATACTACTTAATAATTATTTAATAGTTGCATACGAGTATATGAAATATATGAATAATATGCGTTTTGTTGCGCGTAGGTGGATACGACATGCGTTGTCCTTGCTCTAGTATCTCGGGTCGCCCCAGGAACCCCTGAGGATCAATGTTACCCCTGACTGAATGAAGCAGACCATATAATCCATTTCAACGGGAAGGAGACGATTGGAATGGTCCACAAATATGTAGTCAGTGCCATACGGAATGCTACCACCATTCGCAAACAGCTTCTCTTAGATGTCAAACAAAAGGGTACGTATACTTAATCTCAATAAATCTCCCATCTTGTTCTCAATCTTCCAATATAATACATGTATTGTTCGTAGTATACACAACTGATGACTACGAAGAGCCACTGATGACTTATTGGAATGGGTTCCAATAAGTGCCTGACGTGCCCCTCCTAATGTCCTCAGGGGGACGTGACGCTGGAGCCTCAGACATCCAAAGTTCCTTGGCCTCTTCAATGCTCCTCCTAGCCGAAGCCGTTGAGACGGTTGAGACTGACATTTCCAGTCAATTCGACCTCCTCATCCAGAGAAAGCCAGAGCTTTGCTGTGATGATGCAAAGACACAAGAAAACGCGTCCAAAAATAGATACTAGAGATATTCTTCCATGTAAGTCAACTCACACTTACTTAAACTACTTAAATATGACGTCACCTTTTAGTATCCATTTAATCTGTCCAGATGATAAAACTCGAGTTCACTTACTCCACTCAACTCCCCGGAGATTCCTTCCTCAGGAGTGGTCAATCGGTACATAGCAGCTCAAGGTACAATTAACTACCCTACTGTATTTCTCTCCATATGTCTATCCCCTTCTATATAGTCTTTAACCATTGACCTCTAATATCATCTTATGTCCACTATCTACTACGACAGCAGACTTCAGACAATGACATGGGAATCCCAATCTCCATTTATTGTTATGTTAACATCTCTCAAAGAACGAGAACGATCGAAATGTTTCCACTATTGGCTGGAATTCCTCAACGCTCCAACTGTCCACCATGATATCCAAGTCACAACAGTTCACACCAAGAAACAGAACAAGCAATGGGTCTATAGGGAGTTAAACCTGAAGCAACTTAAAGTACGTCCAGTCACCTGACTCTCCCTTAATTAATCAATTATTTAATTCGTAGTAGTAAATAAATTCCCCTCTATAGACGAAGGAGGAACGAACGGTAGTGCAACTGCAATACGAATCATGGCCCGACCACGGTTGTCCCGAGGACAAGATATCCTTCATCCGTTTCATGAACAAAGTGAGACAAGTCCGCTCAGGCTCATTTTATCCAGTTATAGTGCATTGCTCCGCCGGAATCGGAGTAATCGGACGCATTGGAGGTCTCATCATGATGCAAACTGCAGCTAGTGTTTAATTGAAGCTAACCGACTGAGGCCTCGTAGCGCAAGTGAGAGGCAGTCAGTACTTATAGCCAAATGGAGCCCTGGGTTTCTCTTCCCAGTAAGCTTGTGTGGGTTTTTTCCTGTCGTAAGGTTTTCCCTGCACACTATAGTACTTCTCAGTGCGCTTATCACTCACTCTGTACGGAGGGGCCTGGAGTGAGTGTGTAGCATAGTTAGTACCACTACTTTACATATGCTTGTTATCACTGAATGTTTAAGAGATGTAAATAAAAGAGATAGTAGTGGTCGTCTAGATTAGCCTGCTTAGTTCGGGTTTGTCATAAAACGTTAAACTCCACTACTTTACTTTTTTTACTTTTAATTGAAGCTAACCAGCCAGTCTATCCTTTCGATATTGTCAATAGAATGCGCGAACAAAGGCCTCCTATGATACAAATCTCTGTAAACACTTAATACTACAGCACATAAACTTAGTAATTGCACCTTAATTACCTCACTATTAATTGCATTGCTCGTAATACAATTCCGCAGAGTCAGTATCGACTCGTGTGTAAAGCCGTACTGAAAGTATACCAGGACGGAATTGACCGTCCGACTCCTGAGTTTCGTATGGCACCTTCGACCTCTCCTCTTGGAACTTTATCCTCCATGAATGGACATCAAAGCAACAAAGTGTCTGCTGCACCACCACGAAGTACTTTCGCGTCTTAGTTCACCTCAGCCCGGATTTTTCACTGAAGTGTCTTTTTTACTCACACACATACATAACTATAAAGAACACACTAAAGTCTAAAGTGTTTATTTGCACCTAAGAAAGTCTCCTATACTCAATTTTTACCAATTGCGTGGGTGCCTGTAAATTCGCGTCATTATTGTAGTCATAAAACATCAACATGTTTTCGAAGATTTGAATTCTGATCTCGGTAAATTTGGTAGATACACAATACACACGTAAATTATAACCATGAAAGTTCAATAAGCAATAAACAATTTAGTTTGTCTAGCTTGTATGAAAAATCCAGATTCTTTTGTCAGGTATATAGTTTAGTTTTTTGTTGGTATTATTATTATTATTGAAACTTAAACACTTCAAATGTTGTCTGATTGTACTAGCTGGGAGTTTTATTTCCTCTCTACTTCTCTCTATTTCATGTAATCCATACTAATGGATGATTAATTATTTATGCGTACATATGAAGATTGTATAAATCAAAGTTTTCGGTTAACATTTGCTTTTATGTATCATTTGTTGACTCACCAGTTCAACTTCCTTTCGGTTATCTAACATTTGACAGACATTTAGCAAACAGATAAGACAATGGTTGACATTCCACACAGTTAAATGTAATAAAAGTAACTCTTGTAGCTTGTACAATGCATAGTCTCTTAATAATTTCTATTCTGAGTAGAGGAAAGGATGGAGTATCTAATTACCACGGTTAACAAACTGCAAGATGTTATTGATAAAACCAATTCATCTACATCTACAGTTATCCAGCTGCCACAAATTGTTGTTCTAGGAAGTCAAGTAAGATTGAATTGTGAATTTTATTGAGTCAAATTTTCAACTTTCTTTGAGATTGATAATGACACTTATTTTTCACCTGTACAGAGTTCTGGGAAAAGCTCAGTATTGGAGAGTTTGGTTGGCAAATCGTTTTTACCCCGAGGAGATGGCATAGTCACAAGATGCCCAATTGTCCTAAAACTCATTCATACAAAAGGTTTGCAGTTGCACCTTTATTGTCGTTATTGTATTCAAGGGTTTATAAACAGGGTTTATCTACAACACCGTTTATAAATCCTGATTGTATTCAATAGCAAGACTTAGTCTAACCTGATTTTTGTGTTCATACTGCATTCCAATAGGGACTGAAGAATGGGTGGAATTCGATCACAAAGGAAGTGAAAAATTCACATTTGAAAACGTTGAAACGGAAATTCGTTCTAAAACTCATCAACTCACTAGAAACAGCAATATCATTGTTCGTGACAAAATTAAGCTCACAGTTTACTCTCCCAATGTACTCACACTCACACTTATCGACTTACCTGGAATCGTTAAGGTATTTAATAAATAAAAGCTTACCCAGTGGCATGGCTGAAGTAATATCTGTCGATACCTACTTCACACCTACAGGTTCCTTTGCCTGGTCAACCAGCAGATATTGAGCAGCAGACAACAAACCTAGCGATGGAATACATAAAACAGGAAAACTCAATCATCCTTGCTGTTTCTGATGCCAGTGTGGATATAGCTAATTCTGAAAGCATCATGTTGGCACAAAAAGTCGATCCGAATCAAGATCGAACTCTCGCAGTGCTGACCAAAGCCGACTTAGCAGCTCACAGAGATCTCAAGGATCTTCTGTCCGGAAAAGTACTTCCCATGAAGTTAGGCATGGTCGCAGTTATCAATAGATCCACAAGTGATATTGAAAGGAACACTCCTATGAATGAAGTTGTTGCACGAGAAAGGGCTCATTTTGAGACTCATTATCCTCAATTGGCTAAAGAACAAGGAACTTCTTACTTGTCGAAACGTCTCAATTCAATTTTGCTCCATCATATCCAAAACTGTTGTCCAACGTTGGACGTACGAATATTTTTTTGTTTGAAGCTTAATGTTAGATTGTAT
>Ga0194135_10002993_pt1 | contig 10311 bp, 7 predicted proteins | sample LitLau_LLRF_2013_FD_134024 | JGI IMG/M metagenome (GOLD analysis project Ga0194135, IMG submission 134024) | Freshwater sediment microbial communities in response to fracking from North America - Little Laurel Run_MetaG_LLRF_2013 (version 2) | ecosystem: Environmental > Aquatic > Freshwater >... | reverse complement strand
AAGGTCAAATTACTAACTATTCATAACATGAGAATGTACACGCCTCATATACTCGTAAAGCCAGTCTTGAAACAAAAGTGTGTAAATATTTAACATTTTATTTGAATTTTTAAGCTTCGTTTTATGGCTTGTTCTTTAGTTTATAACGAAAGATGGCAATCGACGCTTTTAATTTGTAAACTTTTTTATATCAAACATGTCAGGCAAAGATCTGAAGGTCCTATGCAGTCATCGTGACAAAATGCCCCGCATTTTCTACACATTATCATTGCTCTTAAATCACAAACACAGTTTCCACTCCCGTCGATTATTATTTGGCCGACTTCTTCACCTACTCCATTAAATTCGGAATTCTCATTGTTATTGCCCCCATTGATTCTATTCCCGTGACTTTCCACTCCACCATTAGCTAAGCCTGAATGAGAACTTCCTTGTCCCAACCCTACGCTACGGTTGGTATTGTCGAGTATTATGGAATTCGTACTACCATTTCCGTTCACTCCGCTTACTTTAACACCCATTCCTTCAATAGCTTTTAAAATATCAAAATCATGTCCACCAACTACAAAGCTGTGAGCGTCGTTGCCATCAGTGTTGTTTCCACCCGTTTGAGTTGTATCTGGAATACTTATAACGGGATGCTGTCCAGGCTGCGTGGTTGTGATAATTCTGGCCGTTGATCCCGAAGTAATTCCATTTAAGTTCACATTAACAACTTGACCTGGATTTTGATTCGATCCCAGAGAATTCCAATTCGTAGAGTTTCCACTTTGCTGATTTGAAGTGTTAGGCAATGAATTATTTGATTGTGGTCCAACATTCAACACATGACTGACATTTGGTTGCTGATGGACAATATTCTGGGCTTGTGAAACTTGCACTTGCACAATATTTTGGCCGTTAGTATTGAGACCAACCGGATTTAAGTTAAGATTAGGGAAGGAAAATGAGGACCCTTGTTGGTGTATCTGTAAAGTACCACCGTTTCCTTGCATTTGCTGTGGGCCTTGTTGTTGATTAGGATGTGTTGGACCCATAGGGACACAAAACTGACCTTGTGGATTCGCAGACGATGTCATATGAGGCCCTCGATTTTGGCTCATCGTGAAGGTACGTTGTTGTTGGCCGCCTGCTGCCATTGACTGGGTATTCCCACTGCTTACAGTTATTTGCTGCATTCCGTTTCCACAACTCTGGCCCGTGTATAAAACCTATCAGTAGAAATTGTTATGAAAGATTATTCCTAATTACAATTTTCACAGTAATCATAAGATTAACTTACACGAACTCCACCTCCTTCTTGGATTTCTAACGTAGGTATAGGCATAGACTTGTTAGATCCCATAGGATCATTGTGAGTAGTAGAATTCAGAGATGAACCGATGCTTATAGTAGGGTTATTATTTGACTGATCGCCAACCATAGACATAGACTGAATCGGATTCGGGCTGTTGTAAGATACTTGCTGGTTTTGGGAAGTGAAAACAATTTGACCACTTTGAACTGGAGGAGCACTCGAAGCTCTCGGAGGTGCTTTGGAATTTTGGTCACTGAGAACTAACTGACCATTTACAAACGATGCAGGAACTGCTAGATTTGTTGGCAAACCATTGCTACCAGTAGTTTGAACAATTATATACTGCTGCTGCCGAACTCCTCCGTCTCCGTTGCTATTTGTTGCACCTGCACCATTTCCAGTCATTGGAACCACCGAAATAGGATTAGTAGAAAGTCCAGTGGAATTGTCCATTCGTTGCAATTGTTGCTGATGACTTATTCCAGTGCTAGTTGGAGTCTAGAGAAGTAAAAGCAACAATATTAAATATTTCTTATCTTAACTTTTTGATATGATAACACACACAAAAGGTTTAATATCACGTTTGTAAGTAAAAGCAATCAATAACAAACACGAGAGAGTTCCGACAATAAGGTATATTTACCCGACACGCATTCCTTTGACTAAAAAAATTCGAACAGCACTTATCTAGTAAAGCAGGTGATTGATAAGGTCATTCAAGCATGCACGCACCAAATATTATTATTAGTAAAACACTACAACATTACTTCTGATTTGAGCATGCGAATATGCCAAGCTGAGGTAGTTTCAACAGTTAGTTTTTCCAATAAACCGAGTAGGGAAACTCGCATGCAGTTTACTGGTCGAGGGATACATATTTATTATTTACACAATAAATATAGAGGTAAGTCGATAGAACTGTACGATTGAACCTTAAGCAATACTACCAAGAATTTCGTTTAGCATTCTACGCATTCTACAATTCTTGGAATTTTGCACTATATCATTGCATGCTAAACTTTCCACTGCTTTAATATTTAAGAATCCTGCCCATCCAAGTTTTCAACTTCTATGATGAATGATGAATAAATGGGTTTACTCAGAAATTATACGAATGCTATCTTTACGAACAATCATGCAAAACATCTAAAATATTAAGCTCTTCAAGTTGGATTCGAACTTATTTACTACAAACTTTCGTATCACATTCCAGAAAGCAAACTTTATAGATTAGAGATCTGAAAGCGAACTCACGCTATATATATGGCTTCACAAAACAGTGTTACAGAATTTACAGATGCATATCAAAATCAACTGACTCTACGCAAACAATTTACATATTAGTACTGAACTCTACATACATATGATAAAGGAAAAGGGACAGGCTGAAATTCAATCAACTAATTTTTGGAGCAAATATTGAGACATGAAAATACACTGGAACAATGATACAATAATACTTATTACTTATACAGGCTTTAGGAAAGAGGAGTTACTTGGAATTTTAATGAGGGTTTCATAACAGCTCACCTGGGCAATAACCGAACTAGTGGTCTCAAGACCGTCGCAAGAAACAACAACGGAAGGGGCATCTAGGCGACTAGGGATAGTATTACTAGTTGACATTTGGTTGTGGTTTAAGGATGAAGAGGAATGATTTCGGATAGTCTCATTAACGTTTGTGGGGTCAGGATTGGATATGGAGGTTGGGGGAGTTGAAGGAACACTAACGAGGTATGGGCCGCTACGAGTGACTGGAGTTCTAGAATTTGAAGCCTGGACTACTTGATTCTGAAGGTTATTTACTTGGGAATGGCTATTATTCCAATTGTGATCGAAGGAATTATTGCTCAAAGATCCTATACTATTATTACTCTGAAAATTGGAAGAACAAGAAGTAGCAATAGAGTCATTGGAATGCACGTCAATGATTTCGGCAATACTAGGAACATCGGGTTCAGAAATGAGACTATAAGGACTGTCAACTCCTGCGGCCAGAGCATCTTGCAAATCCATAATAACCTCATTGGTGCAGTTGATAAGGTCAGCCATCGGATTATGCGTGTATCGCTTAGTTTGATTTTGAGAGTTGGAAGAAGCAATACTGCTGTTAACGACTAGAGACCCACTACTACTAACATTTGGGGCATCCGAAGACTTGCTGCTACAAGAACTATTATTGATTCCTGTAGTATTTAAAACTAGCATGGGTCCATCTGAAAACATTTTTGAACTCTCAGATACGCTAAGATCGGAATTGGAAGAATCATGAGATTGAATAGAAAACGAGTTTGGGGAGTTTCCGTCTCCTGACTTAAGTCCACTTTGATCGTATGTTAAAGGAGAAATCGGACGCATACTAGAAGCTGCTAATTGATTTGAAATGAACTCTGCTAAATTGGAAATGGAGCTGATGGAGTTTCCAAAATTGCTTGTGTTGTTGGCGTCTAACTGACTTGAAATTACGTCACTTCCATCGATGTCTTGAGCTGTGACACTCTGAAGACTTTGCTCACTCAAGCTGATTATTCTAACGTTATTTTGACCTGCATCGCAAAGAGCTATTTGATTTGAAGTTTGCTTCCTAATAATCGATACTGTATTGCCTGATGGATTTCCTCCAGCACCACTTGAGTTTATTCCATTAGATTGCTGACTTTGGCTCTGCAGAAGTTGAATTTGCCCTATTTGTCTGTTACTATTTTGCGAAACTTCCGAATTGGAACTTACTGCTCTTTGGCTGATTGTAATAAAATTCTGGGGCAATCTTCTAACTTGGCCTACATTTACGGTTCCATATTGAGCTCTAGTGAGTCTAATCGGGGCATTTGAAGGAGCAGATGCCCTGTGGATCGTTAAAGTTTCTCCATTACTAGTTACAATCTGAGCTCGCATAGGGAAATTGCTAGGAGATGTTGCAACAGGAGTAGTTGGGATTGGGCTACCAGGGCTTCCAACTTGATGTCTTTGAATGTGAAGAACTTGGTGCCTAACGGTTTGAGGAGAGGGAGAGCTACAGGAAGGATTCTGAGGAGTAAGGATTTGTCCTTGGGAATTTAGGACTTTAATTTGTTGGGTATTTACACTGGAAATGTTTCCTCCGGATGAATTATTTGCATTAGTTACATTAGGAGAGGGATTTGTGAGCAGTACACCAGAAGCACTGTTAGGACGGCCAGGTTGGGCCAAAGGACGATTAATTTGATTGACATTTAGAAAAGGAAGTGAAACTGGTTGAGTTCGTTGCTGGGATGGTGCTGCCAGGTGACTTGGCTGATGTTGCTGCTGAAGGAGCATAGCCAACTGCTGAGGTGTAATTACTGTGGTGCTTTGGTTTTGCTGAGGCTGTGACTAAATATATGACCAGTATTCAAAGCATAAGTGCAAATTACAAAACTACAAGTATCATTATTCGCAACTTCAGTTGCACTTTTAGTGCATTAGTCAACTCCAAAAAACCAATCTATGGTACAAAATAATTTGCCACATTGAACGCAACCCAGTTAATTATTATAAAATGAGCTCCCACCCATGAAAAGCCACCCTTGATATTATTTTTAAATACCGATATACCCCAGCATTATCCGTTAACCGAAATCTAGGCCCGTTTACCAGTGTGACAAACTATCTGCAGACGCAAAACAACACGACACTAGTTAATTTTTAAAAGTTAATTACTCACCACAAATGTTTGCGTGGTTGCTCCACCAGCGTGTCTCACTATAATCGGACTCCCTGGCTGCACTGGTCTAATCAAAGGCAGAACATTTTGTGATCCACCTGCTTGGGTTCCACCTGTCGCTGGAGATGGAGAAATGGAAATCTGAGTTGGAGTACTTGTCCCCTGCGGCCCAGCGATGTGGGCAAGAATAACTTTCTGATGTGGAGCAACACCACTCAGCATTGGAACTGAAGTAGAATGAATTGGTGCTGACAACAACGTTGGTGTAGATGACCTTCTCTGAATTTGGATAACTTGAGTATCCCCCATGGGAGCCAAGGGATGCCTAAGTTTCATTAAGATATTTTAAATTTAGAATACAAGAATTTTTTCATGAAAACACATTCATCCAATATCGTTTCTATACCCTTGAATCGGCCTTTGTTGCATAATAGTTCTCGGAGCATCTGGTTTTGGTGGAGGAGGCTTTACAAGCTGGTGCTGCAACTGCTCCCTGTTTGGGCTATTTTGGATCACAGCTCTGCATATCTGATATGATCTCTCCAAGTTAATCTGTCCCGGAGGATTTGAGCTTGGTCTAGCAAGCTTGACCTGAATTATATTAAACTAATATTATTACGTGGGCAAAAAATACTAAGGGAAAAAATGTAAGTAAAGATTCGAAGATACAGGACATTTAAAGTACTCAACGACAAATTACTATTGTACAGAACAGATACAGATAATAGTAAATAGAGCTCGACAGATTGTCATACTGACAAATGATTGTAGATTGATTGAAGTGCTTAGCAGATTGCAGCAGATTAAGACGAAAGGAAGACGAAAGGATACAAATGGAATGGAATTGAGGATATGATGATTCTTACTTCGCATACCTGCTTGCCTTTCGGACGAGACTTAAAATTTTTATTCGTTGACGCATTTTGACTTGAACTAACTAGCATATTAGGAGTGGGGCTTGAACTTTGTACGGGTTGAGAAGATACCTGTTGAACGGATGTTGCTGACTGTGACGTAGCTTGGCTTGCAATAGTTAACGTGGGAGTTCCTTTCATCGGTTGAGATTGTGTGTTTTGTTGCAGTAATACTGGAACTGGTGGAGGTGCAGGAACCAGCTTTTTCTGATTTTGAAGCTGTGAAGTTGGAGCTAACGTTTGGGGTGGATTATTGTTAGTAGCAGCTTGGATAGTTACAGATGAAGCTGCTGATGATGATGTCAAAGTCTGAGGAACTAAAGCAAGCGTTTTTCCTCCAATTGATATAGGTACTGTCTTAAGAATATGAGATACACCAGGAGTTAAGGAAGATGCATTGGTAGTTGAGGTTATTGGTATTGACGATTGCTGTTGAATATTCACAATCATCGTTTTTTGGCCAGAACTACTGAGTGATACCACAGAAGAAGTTGGAATTCCAATTGTAGAGTTGGCTGATGACGAAGACAATGTTGTGCAGACAATAGGAACTTCAGTCCCAGAAGCTAATTTGCATGTTTTTGAGCCGTCAATTTGCTTTAAAATAACGTAAGACTTGCCATCAGATGTTATCTTAGTGCCTGTGGACGAAGTAGTGACGAATGTTACTGGAAGAGCAGTTGTCGGCATAGAGGTTACTGGTTCAACTCTAGTAGGCCCAGTTGATGATGTGATTATTGTCGACACCGGAGCAGCTACCTTTGCGTCAGAAATCACGAGATTACTCTCTGATTTAGACGAAATTGGTAAATCCGGTTTATTCTTTGGTGCATCTCCAGAAGACTTTGCAGCAGAAGATATGTTCTTGTCATTCGAGGATGTAGAGGGTGCGGTTACAATCGGACTTGGAACTTTAGGAGTCGTCGTCCCTCCCACAGAGATTACTGGTATAGATTTTTCCTGTTCAACAGGTGCGGCAGGGGTGGGAGTTTGACTTGTTTGAGGATGAGGTTTGGAAACTGGAACCACTTTTAATAGAATCTGTTGTGGTTTCGTTGGCGTTTTAATATTTGTATTCGCTGATGTAAGTTTCGGTAGGGACGGAACTTGAAGAGATATTGTTGGTTTTGGTTTTACTTCCGATGTAATCGTAACATCTTTCATCGGCAGAGTAAAGACAGTAGACCCAGACACTTTAACTGCTGCTGATGATACCACTGGAACTGAGCTTGGCTTGGGGGAAAGAGAAGGTGTTGCAATCGTTTTTAATGACAGCATTCGAGGTGAATCAGAAGGAACAACTGTTAGAGTTGGTGGCAAGATACTTTGAATTTCAGGAGGGATGAGGCAAGAATTTTCAGATGGTGGTTTATCAGTCCCGGTGATACCACTCGAGTCTCTTGAGCCTGATGTTTCTACCTGCATCGGTGATGACGTTGATGCTAGAGTTTGTGAGAGAGGTGTAGGGCTAGTTTTCAAACTATCAGGATTCATTGGAATGGGTGTAAGTGTTGCTCCTGTTCCAACGGGGACGGACATTAAAGATATTGGTGCTGAGGTCGGTGCCAGCTGACTTTGACTATTAGAAATGTTAGCATCACTGGCATTGGATTTTGGTGTTAGTGGAGAAACTGCTTTTCCTGACGAGTCAGATATATTCACTTCAATAGCAACGTCCTTTTTAATTTTAACCAGGTTTGCATTGGTTCCTACTCGAATGCTTTTAGGTGACTGAGAACCCGAAGCAGGTTTTATCTCGTTTTGAGGTAAACTGCGTACTGAAGCATTTGTGACATTAACTTGCGGTTTCTTCACCTGAGCAGTATCTTTACTTGCTGTTGGGGGTTTCTTATCAGAGACGGGATCCTGCTTGATTGACACAACAGAACCAGTCTTCAAGTTCGAAGAAGATTCAGATACACTAGAGCTAGTCGTTAGCAGCTTGACATTCTCATTTGTACTTTCGATAATCCTCAAAGTGGGAGGCTCGACAGCTACTTCCGGTTTTTGATTACTTTCAGTAGAAGTTTCTACTGGCTTTGCAGATTTTGTCTCAGTAATCGATGGAGATGGTATTTGGTTAGTTAAAACAGGTCCAGTTTTACGAATTGGAACAATTATAAGATCCGAGTCGGGTAAAGCAGGCATTTTTTCAGCGTCAGGAGTAGAAGGTTTCGTCGACACAAGTTCTTGTGGTTTCAACACATTTTCTACTTTTGAAGTTGCATTTTCGACGACAGGTAAGGACGACTCTTTTGGCTTTTCAGGTTTGACTGGAACTGAATCAGTTACTTCCGTACTAAGTTTGGGGTTGTCATCTAAATTGTCACATAAAATGAGATGATAGATTTTTTAATCACACACATAATATTTCAAACAATACAGCAATTATGACTAAAAAATAAATAACAAATACCTTTGTTTCCGTCAGGAGAATTCAAAGCAACAGGAATTGTAATTTTGCTCTTTTTTAATAGCACATCTCCATCTGGTTGATCCTCACACCCGACTCTCTTTCTTGACTGTGGAGAAGCTGCCTGATTATTTAAACTTGAAGTTGTTGAACGTTGAACAATTCCTGTCGTTCTAGCGGATGACATTTCTTCTTCCATTTGTTCGGGTTCAGAGCTACTGTCCTCATCAGCTTCAAAATCTTGAAAATCTGCATCGTTTTCGTCATCTTCCTCGTCATCACTAACCTCGGCGTTTTCCAGCAAAAATTTAGAAGATGAGATCGTTCCTTGTTGAAATAACTTGTCTTTTTGCTGGGATCCAGATACACCACTTCCACTAGCTTGTGTTGAGTCTAAAGATTGAGATTTTTCCGCAAATGGAGACCGATTCGGAGATCTTCTTAGATTATAGACTGATGGCTTTGGAGGCATTAAGTTGTCACCACTCGAAGATGAAGTCGCCGCTGCCGGAGCGTCTACTCTTTGACCTCTTTCCTTGCCAGTGCCCTTATCTCCCCAAATAGGTTCAAAATGTTTCACCTGTTGGAAACCAGATGGAAACAGAGACACAAATTAGTTTTCACAAGAATTAACAAGCTTTTCAGCTTTTACGAGAAAACAAATCGATAGATTAAACTTGCCTTCCAAGGGTCCAATTTCTGCTTCTCTCTTTCAGCGTCAAGACGATTTTTATACCGCTGCTCAGGAGTAAATTCACCTTCAGTCAATTTTTCACGCCATTCTTGACATGCCTTGGCAAAAAACTCGTTATTTAAGGCAGAGGCACTTAATCTACAGGAAGGAAAGAAATATCAATCAATCTCCACAACGTTTAGTCAGCTATTTGGAATAAAGGATCCCTTACTTTAATCCATTATCAGGACCTCGTACTGCATCGACTTCAGGCAAAAGTTGAATAAGCTTATACTGGTAAAGTGGCGGAAGCAAAGAAAATGTATTCTTATTCAAAATAGCTCTAAGATTCACTTGTGTCAAAATTGATCTTGGAGTTTCCAGATCAATACACCCTTCCTTTTTGGTTTGTTCTAGTTGTTCTCCCATAGACAGTTTTCTATTGTGTCGCTTTCTAGGCCTTCCTGCTCCGAATCCTGGAATAGAGGCTAGGACGTCCTTCATCGTTTTTGCCTTCGGAGATGGAGGGGATTCAGCCTTTTTTGCCTTCAATTCTGCTTCCAACGCTTTTTCTAAATTAAAACGATACATATATAAGACTAATTATGGCCTCCTATACGATTACACAAATAAACTTTTGCAAAATAATTAACTTACGGTTCTCAGCCGCTTCTGCAGCTTTAACAACAGTTCTTGTTCTATAGATAGACGTGTGGGGGCCGTTGGGACTTGTCAGCGGTACTGGCACTAAAGAGCTAGAAGAGCCTGAAATGCCAGCTGCTCCAGTCTTTGGGGATGTTTTTGGAAGCTTCACTGTTGTGGATGAAGATGAAGTAGACTTTTCTGATTCAGTTGAGCTAACAGAAGAAGATGAAGAGCTTCCTTGACCACCATGCAATCTGGCTGATGACAGGAGCCTCTTTCTCTTCTTTTTTCTCGTTGACACTCTTCCTCTTGCCGCAGAAGTTGTCGTAGGTGCCAATGTTGCAGCTTTTAAACATGCAGATGTTATTATCTGGCTCAATGAACTAGCAGACCTCTTATGAGACGAGTGTTGGTCTAAGGCAGAGGAAGTGGTGGTGGTTAATAGTGGAGAACCCACCACGGAAGGTTTCGAGATCACATTGGGCTTATCAATATTATAAGTTGACTCTTCATCAGGAAGCTCAACCAATTGAACAAGAATGGGCTTTCTTCTGCTTTGTTGATTGCTAGACACGGGTTTCATTCCACTCGACATAGACTGACTCTGGCTGTTACTACTCGACGTCGACGAGGGTTGGAACCTCTGAGGAATTCTATTTGGACGTCCTGGTACCTTGTGAATGTTTT
>Ga0194135_10002992_pt1 | contig 10311 bp, 10 predicted proteins | sample LitLau_LLRF_2013_FD_134024 | JGI IMG/M metagenome (GOLD analysis project Ga0194135, IMG submission 134024) | Freshwater sediment microbial communities in response to fracking from North America - Little Laurel Run_MetaG_LLRF_2013 (version 2) | ecosystem: Environmental > Aquatic > Freshwater >... | reverse complement strand
ATCAATAATAAAATATTGACTCACTTCCCTTGTTGTTTTTGGATGGCTATGCGGGTGCGGGTAGGTTAGAGATATTTGTTTTCAAGACCCACTGCTTTCTTTCCTTATTTAGTCGAAACTGAATCAAATTGCAGCCTGTCACAGTAACAAGCACAGTACGAGCGAGCAGAAGTTATATTGTGCTTGGGCCGAAGAATTGCGTGGAAACACGCTAGAGTTATATCAAGGCTAATCAGCAAAAAAGCTCAGAGCGAGAAGTGAAATGAGGTCATCAAAATAAAAAGCTTTGGAGAATGTAGACGCTGCCAGTCTCTTGGACTGTGACGCTGCGGCTGCACTCTCATGTCTGCGTCACAAATTTCTGTACAGATTTTTCAATAACAATAAATAATTATGAACGCTTTCTGGTTTTTATACTTCTTAACTACTGTAATAATATAAAGTGAATCCTTGATGTAATATAGACTCAATTCAACTTGTTATGCATTTCCGTGCCATGAAAAGATGTATATGGTATGGTTAGATTTAAATTTGCATCCCGCATTCCCTTTTATATTTATAATCTTTCCATAATATTTATTTCAATTCGAATTTGCCTTGTTGAGTGTTTGGTTTGTGATATTAGGAATTAGGGTAAGCGTGTTATTTAGCTTTCTCCTGAAGGAAGATACAAAATTTCTACGAATTAGCGCTTAAACGCTCTTTACTACGGGGCCGTAGGCCGTAGTGCTTACTAGTTTAAACGTAAATGGCCTGTTGTGATTCTAATGGTATTTCTTCCGTTAATACAAAATGTCAAATACTTGGCCTCTCACCTGGGTGTGAGTTAAAGAGTTAATTGTAAAGGTCTATTGACATTCCAAAGGAAATGAGAATACAAAATAAAAGAATTAAGGTATCACAAAGTAAAGCCAAATGACCTCTCCTTCTGTCCCATTGGTAGTAGACACGTTTTGTAATGCCACACTAAATTAACAAATTGTAAATTATATCAACATAAACTAAAAATACTGTACTTGCAGTTCAGTTTTCATTATTACTTTTCATCCCTGAGTTACTAAACATAAAAAGTGTCATTCCTGGTTACTTTTTGTGACAAGGTTCTTTGGCTAACTTTTCTCTTCCACGGTTTGAGGTAAATTAGACTAAAATAATATTGTCCGTAATTCAAGCTAAAGAAATTGTTTCCTTCATTAGTTCTAATTAAATGTCTTGGTAAAAGTGAATACCTGAGATTAAATCATAATCTGCTAAGGTCTCAACATAAATGAAATTAGGCCGGCAAGATTTAGAACCTTAAACTTTGAATAATACTTAATTCGTTGCGTCGTTGTGGCATATAATTAATTAAGTAACTTTCAATCAACTCGTTTTGGTGATGCCCAATTTACTATTTGAACTTAGAAGAGGAGCAATGGTGGTGAATTAAGGCATTTACTTGTTTCCGTCCACTACACTTCAATTCAATATTAATAATTAAAAATCCAGTCATTTCAAAAAGTTATTGGAAAATTGGAAGAACGGATATTGTCTTTCCTTCTCTAGCTAACAGTTAAGAAGACCACCATATCAGTTTCTCGATTACCACCACCGCCACCACCAATCAGGAACAACAAGCAACGTCTCCTGGCTTCTCATTTTGCGAACTAATGTTCCTAATTGCCTCATCGTTTATAGTGATCTAACGTCTAAATTACGCGTCTGTTTTTAAGATAACTACCTGGCAGGAAAATATCTAGTCCACAGAATTCCCACCATAGTCTGACCTAAAAGTTCTGACAAAGTCTCTTCTCTACACTGCAAAATGCTTTCTGAAATTCTGATACGTATAAGGACCATTGTGTGCAGCGAATACAACTACATTCTCTCTTCATTGTTGTCCGCTTGACTTTCATAGCTGGATGAGCCTTGTCCACCGGAAGGTGAGGGTGGACTACTGAGATTTGAACTGTTGTTGGAGGTAAGGGAGTGTCGTGGACTTCCGTCAAGTGTTCCCTCCTATAGAAAGTAAAATCCAAAATTAATCCTTCTTCCCGTCTACCAAACTTCTGATGGACGGAGAATCCAAATAATTGTCCATTACCTCTGAGTTATTTGCTCGTGGTGAGCGTGCTTGGGGCCTCACAGGCGGCGGAACCATGGGTCTCCTTGGAGGAAGTCCGGGGGGACTAACTCCATTGTAGTGTGGTTGGTTTGGTATTGTTCCTTGATGACTTAGAGAACGTCGTGGGGGTTCTGGGAATGGGCGCTGTAACGGTGAAGTCCGATTTGCTGAACTATGGAGCATGCTTCGAACTCTCTGCATTCCCTGTGGAGAGGAATCTGCAGTTTCAAGGTTAGATGGAAGATCCATCAATCGCTGAATTTGGATCCCATCTCCCGGGCCCATGTGACTGATGTGATTAAAATTAGAAGGAGCAGATATCAACTTGGAGGATCTCTTATCCGAATTCCTAGAGTCAAAAATAAAGTATTAAAAATAAATAAACACGAATCTTTGAAGCGATAGTTACACTACAAGACCAGAAATTGAATAAATATAATTAAGAGTGCACTAGCATTGCAATTAAGAAGCGTTCCAAATCCCAACCAAAAAGGCTCGCTCCCCAAAATTGGAATATCCAAACGCGTTATTTTAAACATTGTTTCTTGACAGAAAAAAAAAAACAACACTACGACGTCCACCAAAATACTAACCGAATGATTTGCTGATTTTCCAATAGCAGCATCAGTTTCCTGAGAGAGCAATTAAGCAAGTGACACCAGACGTCACAAAAGAGTCGAGATCGCAAAGTAATACCTAAAGTTGCATTGATTCTAATAGGTAAATACTTACGCTTTAGCTGCCTTTGCATTCTCTCGAACCGAAAACTTTCTCCTTGTCCTTTGACGTATCATATCTGGATCAGGAATTCGAATCCGATCACCTACAGTACAGTTATCCCAGACATTTAGTACAAGCAACCAATTGAAGTCTCGTGACATTGTATAATACTGATTTCTTTACCCTTGCCAAGATTTGACAGGTAAACTACATGAGGAAAATCTGCCACGAATCCCACGCCCAGTTCACCAGTTCGACAAAGCGGCCGACTTTTCTTGAGATTGAGAGTCTGGAGCCATTCCCCAGTGGCGGAGTCAAAGACGTCAATGTGGGTTTCACTGTAGACGAGAAGATTCCCGTCTGAGAAGCCTACGAAGGTAGGGATGGCTGGGTACATGATTTCAGTATCCCTGGATTTCCTCCCTTGAAGGTCCACAAACACACCCAGTGTATTGAAGACGAGGAGGAACTCATTATGCGGAAGCTCAATTGCACACATGGCATCCACTGGATTGTAAGCAAGGAAGCCCAACATTTGGTTGTCCGGATGCACCAAAGCTAAAATAAAACAAAATGCTAGTTGTCATTGGCAATTTGGGAAGCGAATTTACAGAAGAAGACAGGTAATTGTAAGTGCTTACATTGTGGGTGTTGATCGCCCATTAGAGAATAGATAGTGAAGCCTGAAATAAAATTGAAAAATTGAATAATTGAATTGAAGTCTTCACATGAGTGCTGCTGCCGCATCTAGGGATGTTACTCTGGTAAGTACTGCGTAAACATAGGAATGGGCAAGGGACACAAGTGGATTTCAAATTTTTAGAATAATTTGAATTTACACCTCTTTTTTTTAGTTCCATGTCACAAATACTCTACACACAGACTACACACCTGATTGGTATCCGATGCATAGACGACTCTCACTGAAAATATCCAAGCACTGAGCCTGTGCAGGGAGCAGAACTTCCCTCAATCGTTTGTGTCTCGCCTTGGTACGCGTGATTTCATAAATAATGACTTGGGAAGTGTTCTGGAATTTAAAAATGACGGTGAATGTAACATTTTACATTTACTAATTGATTGTTGTATTTCAGAATTTGGATATCAGAAGGCAGGAAATCTGTTTACCTGTCTCTTCACAGCAACGCAGAGGCAGTAAGTGGGTGTAGGCCCTTGGCGCATGACACCTGTGGTGAGTGTGATGCACCCTTTCGTCTCCGCCACCTTGATCCACTCTACTTCATCGCCGTCCAACGCACGAATAGGAATCAAGCGAACATGTCTCTGCTTCCCCGAGATGACAACGAGGAGCTGCTCTTCGGCAACGTACTCAATTTCATGAATTTTCTTCCCTTCTCCAATCCGAGAGATTTCTGCAGAAAACAAAAACAATCTTTTTCTACAACTTAAGGTTCCTGAAGCGAATGGAATCTGAGTTTGGCGTGGTCTGTCCGAATTACCATCTCTGTCAAGATCCACACAGAAGAGACCATCCTCTGTTCCAATGACTAGTCGATCAGGGTCTATAATGGCCCCAGAGCAGGCGGACTTGATGACAGTGACTGTATTATCCACAAGTTCTTTGGCTCGGTAGACGACCCGTATCGGTAAGTTGTTCCTCTTCAGGATTCGATGGAGCTCATTTAAAGCTACCACCCATTTCGTCTTCTCGCTCTCCGTCTCTGCCAACATAAGCGTCTGATTCCGGAGCCCAGGTGGATTCATCAGGGAAGACGTAATCTAATACATCAAACAAAAGATCAATGAAACCTTTGCAAATTCGAAAATTTGAGGTACAGAGCTTGGGAAATTACAAAGAATCCTTACTCTGAAAATACAAGGGATATCCTTCTTGTTGGCATGGATGACATCTGATTCTCGTACGGGACTGACTTCAAATTCTGGATCTCTCATATCAACCACTTGTGAGACAAAGACGCTCGGCAGAGCACTCCTATCCGGTGAAATATCGTAGAGAAATAACTTAAAGTCACAAACTACAACATATTGCCGCATCCAACCCTTCTTCACCCCACCAGGTTTAGGCATCCGAACGTAACCTTCGTAGGCCGTCCCAATTCCTCTTGTTGGATCTATTCCAAGGGGTCTTTTAGCTAAAAAAAAAAATTAACGGAGAACAAAAATATGAATTACTTCAAATCTCGTCTCGACCACAAGGTCGTTAAAGCTAAATAATTATAACCTTTACTTTGTTCTGGTGGAACTGGGCAGATGGATGGTACTTTATCCCGGCAATTCATATGACAGGCGAATCCACAGACTTCGCAGACGACGCCTTGTCGCGTGAGACCAATCATGAGAGAGGTGCAGTGACTGCATTTCAAGGGAGAAGAGAACGTTCGGACTAGGAACTGGTGATGGGTTTTGGATTTGTTACTCATGAGGGAATTAGAGCCTAGGGATTGGTGGAGGCCGAGGAGCTGACTTGAGCCCAAGAGGTGATCCTGTTGCAAAAAAAATATATATTGGCAACATGCTATTAATTATAGCTTCTCAGCGAAAGCCGTTTAATGTCTTTACCGTAGAGATATCCGAGGTATTTGATTTGGTACTGTTGTCTTCCACGTCTCCTTCCTCACTCTCTAATGATTCCCGATAAGAGGATTCCTTGAGGAACTGCTGGAGAAGTGACTGCTGAGAGGTTGGTCGCTCAAAGACTGAAAATATAAAGTTAACCACTGTCATCAGCTATTTTGTAAGGGGTGGAGATAAATGCCGTTAATTCAAAATGAATCGTTAATAGTTCTCATGAGGTTAATTTCATATCAAGGTCACCACGGGTAATTTGACTTTTGACAATGGGAAAATCCCCATACCATTGCAATTGTAATTCCGAAACCAGAAACCACCCGTGGCATTAATTCACTCAATCCATAAAACGCACTCCCTGTGTTACATATAAGGAAGGGAGGGACTGTCACCATTAACTTCATTAGAAAGGAAGCAGCGTCTGGTTAAAAAAAATCTTATTTAGTCTAATTAGTAAAACTGGATACTGAGTGTAGTTAAATCGTTTCCTTTAGTAGGGAGAAAAGTCAGAAATAAAAGCATAAGAAAATAAGAAATCTCACTCACAGTCTACAATAGAGCCAAGATGAATATCAAGTTTAGAAAAAATTCTAACGACAATTGAAAAAATAAAATAAAAAAGGTAGAAGGTGGAATTTGAGTCTTTAGCATCACAGATAGTTTTTCATGAAAAGAAGAAAGAGACCCCAGACGCAGCTTGCAGCAGCAATATAAACCGGCAATTTGTCTAAAAAAATCAGACCAAGACCAAATAATGACTGTTCTTTTGGTAGATGACACGGGAGTGCATTTTCGGTGAAATTCAACTTGGAAGAATAAAAAAAAAGATACATAATGGCGAAGTTATCATGAGTTCCCTTACAAATATCCGAAGTTTCCAGTCGTCGCTGCAAATCCTTTACTTGGGAATCTCTCCTCAACAAATCACGAGCTAGGATTTCCAATCTTTGCCTATACTCTCGTAAGTCCCTAATAAGCATAGAAGATGAATACATTTTTAAATCCACTCCGTCGCCCACTCGGCTCGAGAATTAAAATGTTTGAAAACAAAAGCTTACTTTTGAGCTCCTACAAGGTCGGATCTCGTTTTTGTTAGTTCTTCACTAATCATTTGCTTCGCCTGAATCTCAGACTGGAGTGAACTTTGTAAATTGAGGAGTTCCATTTTATCCAATTTTTGTGATCTACGATTTCTCCAGTTCTTCTCCTATTTTGAGAAGAAGGGCAATAGAATTAAAAGTTTAAATTGCTGTAGAACGTTATCAAAACGTTCCTACAAATCATCAACACTTACGACGGTCAATGATGATGAACTATTTCCAGCGTGTTTCAAAAATTCCAACTCTTCATTCATCTTGCTTGCTAACGCCTGCAAGTAGCTCCTGGCATCTTTCTCATCACTCACCCTACGATTATGTACAAACTTGCTGCATTAACCGGAATTATGACCCTACATTAAGGTCACAAATAAAATGAAAATGAAAACTCACCACTGTATCAAGTCTGAGATTTGTGACTCCCAATTGGCAATTGATTCTTTCTTGATTCGCAAGTCTTCGTATTCGTCCTCGATTTGTCGCCGCTCTCCTTGCATTCTGGAAAGGGTCTCGGACATCTACAGGAATCAGAATACTCCACTACATCTTCATACTCCGTCACGTTTTAGATTAAATAAAATGAGATAATTACGTCTTCCAAGTCCGAAATGAGACGTTTATTCTCCTCCACCAATAGCATTTGCTCCCGATCATGAATCCGCTTCAGCTCAATGATCGTCTCCTCATTCTCTGTTATGTTCTCAATGCGGAGATGGTCTACCTTCTCTTTCAGGAGAACTGCTTCCTTCTGGAGTGACTCCCGGCCAGCTTCTGATTCTTGAATTTGCTCTTTCAAGTTGATGACTTCGTGACTGTATTTGGTTTGGATCTGATCAAGATCCTCCTTGTACATCAACTCCACATTTTGTAACTCTGTCTTCAACCTGTCCAACAAAGACAATTTTGAGAACGGGATCGTAGCTAATAATATGCAACGGCTTAACCGAACGAGTCACTCCTTACCGTGTAACCTCTTGCGATGCATCATTCTCATTAGGGCAGGAGATTAGTTCGCCTGATGATAACTTTTGTTTGAGACGATGCATTTCTTCTTCCATTTGCTTACAATATTCTTCACTCCGTTCCCTCAATCGCCGCTCTTTCGAAGATTCTGCTTGAGCATCATCAATCCGTGTCTCCATCTCTCTTCGCAGTTTCTCCGCTCGTCGAATATCTTGTCGAAGATTGTCAATTTTCTGCATGGCCAATTCTAATTCCTCTTCTTTGTCCCTCACTTGACGGGATAATTTCTGCTTCTGAGAACGAAGATCCGATAATCTATGAAAGAAAAATTAGGGTATTTCAAGTGAATATAGTAAGCGATAGATTATTTGATTTTATTTATTCCGCTTACTTGTCGCTTATTTCAGCGTACTCTGACATGGCCAACTCACGCTGACTCAGTGCGTCACTCAACTCTTTCCCATGTGTCTTCAACTTATCCTGAGCTTCATGGAGTTCCTGAAATAATAATTATACGCAAATCAGAATCAAGCGACACCCGTCATCAACGTGTAATCTAGACAGTGGTAGTGGAGAAATTCTTGCTTATTATCTAATTACCCTATTAAGAAAAAACCCTTGAGGCCATTTTACTTTTGGCGCGAAGGCTTCATGGGTTTTTTCTTAACTGGCTCCCCACGCAGCCCGAATTAATTAAATGCAAACTGGATTTGTAAAAACTTACTCGTAGAATTTCCTCCTTTTCTTGCTTCAGCTGTTTGCAGTTCTTTTCCAATTCTTTGAGTTTATTGTTGTCAATACTGCCATCCAGGGCGTCCTTGTTGAAAGTAGCATTATTCTCTTTTCGGATCAGAAGATTCTCCAATTCACAGTTCTTTTTTGTCAGCGTATTCACTTCATCTTGCAATTTCCGTAGTTCCGTTTTGTCATTAGGAATTATGTGCATCGGAGTAGAATCATTGTTTAGCTTCCCAATATCTAAAAACCAAACGAAAATTAAACAATTTTCAACTTTAGGCGTTATGCATTAAAAAAGCGCGACGTCGTACCTCCTAGTTTCTTAATTAGTTCTTGATTCTCTTGTTCCAAGGAGTGAATCTTAGTCTCATGAATAGAAACTATATTTGAACTCGAAATTCCATTCGTCGCCGGTTCAGCAGCATTTCCCAGCTTTGCCAAGTCTGACATTTTGCTACCTTGTGTAAATGTAAACCCAACGAATGGTAAATGGAGGGCAGTGAAAATGGCATTTGTTGCTGGTGGAACTGCATCGGATTGGCGTATGTCGTTGTCATCAACATCAAAATTGGATGTGTCCGTGGGACTACTAACTTCAGGAATGTATGGAGCCACGCCTTCCCGAATGTTATCCCAGTCGATCCCAGAAAACCAGAGGTGATTCTTAAAAAAAAGTATTGAAATAAACATGCATTCTTCGGATAGCCTTCCATGAAAAAAAAAATGGTAATGCAAGTGAAAGGTGTTGTTCCTTTTTTGTTACCTTGAAGTCATCAAGCCCATTTTGTCCAAAACGGAAATCCTTAGTACAAATCAGTCTCCGCATTAAATCCTTTGCATCATCCGAGATTTCAACTCCGTTTCCATCCAGTGGAAAGTCAAACGAATTCTGTTTAAAAAAAAAACAACATCAGTCATAAATGCTAACCAAGTCCCTAACAGAAAGGAATTTAACAATTCTATTCAACTGCCTTTAAAACACCCCATCCCTCTGAAGCCGCCACTAAATTCTCATTCATTAAAACAAACGAGTTGGCACTGCATCACGGAATTTGGCCGGCACGCGTCTTGTTTTGCCAGATTTCATTCCTCCGTCAGAGATCCTGGCTCATGATACTCATTCTATTTTGAATTATAAACTCATGTTGTTGCAATAATATGGTTGTGCTATCCCGCAGCGGAATTAGATCTGTGCCATGGTCAAGTCCAAAAGCTCAAAATGATCCCCATCTTTCCATCAAAAACTGAATGCTTACTGCTAGGAAGATGGGCTTAAAATGCACTAAAACTGGAATTTACTACATCCAATAAGATTAGAGCAAAGAGTTAAAACCAAAGCAAATAAGGCAGAATGTTGTGAGAGGATCTGGGTCGATTGATGTGTTACAATCTGGTTCTCTCATCATCATCCACAGTCCTCCCACTCAAAAATTAAAATTCAGAAAGAAACATCTCTTGAAGATTTCCATACTGAGACATAAGATAGGGAGTGAGAGAAGGACGCCAGTTTAGACTTAAGGAAAAGGAAACCTCTGATGACTCTGGACCTTTCCTTCATGTGTCATGTCAGAATTTGTAATTGTATGAGAGGGGGTTTCCTCTATTTGGACATTTGGAGTTAGTTTGGCTGAATGCAGAAACGGATCCTAAGGAGAGATGAAATACGAGTAACTAGCAGGGTGGTAGAGAGTGGAGAATAGGAGCAATTAGCTCTCACATCCCATTATGACATCAGAAGAGGCAGCAGCTGAACACTTTCTGCCTATTTATAGAATTAAGGATCTGTAGAGAGAGAAATAACAAATATAAGTGTAGAGAAAGGAAAGAGAGTCCGAATTGGTCTCAAATGATAATATAAGGACCAATCCCCCCACCCCCCATCCTTTCCCATACAATCACGGTATAAGAGACTTCCATAAGGGAACAGCTTGTGCCACTGCCAATTGAGATCTCTGTTGGAATCATAAACTGAACCCGAGATAATCCCTACTAGAACGAATCAAGACAATTATTCCTACTCCTCTCCGCATTATTAAGGGGAGGAAGGGAAACCCAATTACATTACATAAAATCCAAGTGGTGAAGTGGTTGGTGGTGAAAGCTCAGTTCACACACCCGATTGAGGAGATGAGTGGGAGT
>Ga0194135_10002991_pt1 | contig 10313 bp, 7 predicted proteins | sample LitLau_LLRF_2013_FD_134024 | JGI IMG/M metagenome (GOLD analysis project Ga0194135, IMG submission 134024) | Freshwater sediment microbial communities in response to fracking from North America - Little Laurel Run_MetaG_LLRF_2013 (version 2) | ecosystem: Environmental > Aquatic > Freshwater >... | reverse complement strand
TTTGATGTTTTCATGTTAACTTGTTAGGTAATACATAGCGACTTGGCTACTCGGAATATCCTCATTACATGCAATCACAACGTCAAAATCACGGATTTTGGACTCTCTCGTCGTCTTTACGGCCATACAGATTACGTCAAAACTTCAAAAGATCCGCTTCCATGGCGTTGGATGTCAATCGAAGCACTTCGTACTAACAATTTCTCGACCCAATCTGATGTTTGGTCATTCGGAGTCACGCTTTGGGAGATGTATAGCATGGGTGCTGTACCCTACCCAGGTCTGTCTTGGGATATAAATTTTCCAGAAAAATTGATGCAAGGCTTAAGACTTCCTTCTCCAGATGGCGTAAGCTCCAAGACGTAAACAGATAATAACTTTGAGCATATGTCGAAGAAATTAAAATGAAGTAAACAGCTAAACGTTGTCAACCAATTTAGATATGACAAGATGCTTGAGTGCTGGAATCTGGATCCACACAATCGACCTACTTTTCAAAACTTGGCGGATTTTTTTATTCCGCCTGAAATGAAATGCAATTATATAAGCACGGTCTAAATTCGATCACGACAGGAATAGGAGCTGCCGCAAGAAAATATTACTGGAAAGTAATACTTTGGTAAAGATTTGTTCCAAAGCCGAACCTTCCAGTTCTAGTTCAATACAACACAGAAACTTTTATCATTAATTTAATCACAACCAAGAATTCATCAGTATTATCTTAAATTTCTGCTTTGTACCATAAACCATACAATGTCTTGTGTTATACTCGTGTCAAACTAGTTTCCAACCATGGACATGCAAAAATAGGGATTTAACCACGAAGAATGGGGAACTTCAAACTTACCTTATTTAAGGATCCATTGGAAAACACATTCTTTTAACTAATGGCTCTCATTGCTGAGTAGTGTGGCCACGTATAATGCTGTTTCCATGGGATGTGGCCACGTACAATGATATTTACATGGAATGTGACCAAGTACAACGCTTTTTTTTTAAACTTTTATTTGATTTCTATTCTTACAGTCAAAAGCAGTTAGAATTCGGATTGGCAAATACTACATTTATATGAGTATAAATTTGAACATGTTTGAATTATTCAAAAACGTCTATAGATATTAAGTTAAGTGGATAAATTAAAATGCACAAAACAATCTGGATCATGACAGATCAGTTTAGCATGTAACTTTATTGGCCGTATAGAATTCAGAGTTGAATTAAATTGAATTTACTAAATTGAATTGAAATTCTGGTATTCCATCTTTTCGTTCGTCGTCGCAGTCCTTGGGAAAAAAGTTATCAGAGCTATTGATTGTTAAGGAATTTGAATACTGGACACAGCCTTCGCTTAGGATTTTAAATCGCCTTGCATATTCTTAGGGGTGTATTTGTGTGGCTTAGGTTTAGCTAACATGGCAATTATTCTCTTATATCATTTTCTAGCTGCTTGAATCTGTGTAATTGCCATTAAGAATTTTGGTATTGAAGCGTGTAGTTTATCGTTAACCGATCAAAGGAATCCGCGTTAGCATAATCGTTTGTCGAAGGTATAAGTGGAAGGTGCGCCATTTTGTGTGACGAATATTCTTTCACATGACATAACTGTATATAAGTGTATTTAGTTTGAATAAAAATTGTTAGGAGGATATATTTCTATCAAATGCAAATTATAAAAAGCCTTTTATAAAAATGCATTTGCCTAGTGTTTGTGATATTAAGAGTGTTGATCATTGCAAGTCTATTTAATTTACTACGTTTTCCATTTTCCATTATTGGAACGTGACGAGGAGATCAATTGCAGTTTTGAGGACAACGTCCCCATATTTCTCCACGACGTAGTGCTTGCTCTTAAGCGCAAAGTGACGGTCAACACGCATGGTCAAAGGCTTACGGGACTTCCAGAACAGACGCTCGTATCGTCCTTGTGGCTTGAGAGTTTGTTTATGCATTTGGCAGACCTGGTCTGAAGTGAAGTGACAAGTTACGGCGGGGCCCAAGCCGGGGATATGGACAATGCCAATAATGCTCCCCACACTGGCGAAGAGGGGCACGATGACCCCGGAGAATCTGAAGATACCTAGAATGAGGACGATAACAGAGACGAAAAGTGAGAATTCAAGGACGTCCGCAATGACGTCGTTTGCAAATTTGTTGAATACTTGATTCATGGTCCCCATCTCATCACTGCCACGGAATGGAATTTTAGAATCAAGTATATTTTAAATTAGTATTAGATTTGCCTTTAATATGAACTAATCTGATCAGAATTTTCCCATCCAGAGCCGCGTTGAGTTTGTATAGAACATTAACAGGTTTATAAAGAGCTGCATGCTGAATTGCCCATTTATAGCTGAGATGGAAATGACGACTACTATTAAGAACAGAGCTACCACCACTAAATTGTGACTGACCCATTTGTTTGGAACAAAAAATGCGATCAACTTGGGGGTGCAGCGTAACCAGGCACGCCCAATTCCATTATCCGCCCAGAACAGGAACACTAGTGTAAACGGGATGAGACCGAAGTACGTGAGAAAGATATTCCAGTTTATCAGGCGAAGGATCATTTCGTAGGCCGTCTTTCCTGCTTTGCAATGCCACACTATGGACCTCACCTGCATTCAATTTTAAATCGTGAACGTATCACGTCACTTTTTAGCCAAAAGTAGTTGCAAAGACTTACAAAGTAGCCGCTGGAAATCCAGAAATTTGGCAAGGAAAGCCGGCAGTTCCATATTGAATTGCCAGTGCCAGAGTTGAACACCCACAAGCAACAGCAAAGCGAGTATTATCATTAGGAAGAATATCATTACAGAAGGATCCTCCACGCAGAGCGAGGTGACGACAGCGTGAATTTGAATTCCACAGATACTTATAAGCATCATTAGAATGGTAATGCCTACGACCAGCTTTGGATTATTGTGGAGTAAGACCTTGTAGTAGTTGGAATTGGGTTGGACGAAAAACGTGTAGAAACTCAGGGCACGACCCATGCGCAGAACCCGAACTACGGACTTCCATGTTCCCAAGGACAACATTCTGCCAAGCCCTTTTACTGCCCACTAAATGCCTCAACCTCTTTTTACCGCAAAAAATTTAGATTTCTTAGAATTTTAAGACTGGAGTTAAACTTCACCTGGAACTATGGTGCCCGGATGGTTGACTTGGGTTAAGGAAATGAAGTTTGGCGAATGCTGGGGCTATATTAACAAGCCTCATAAAAATGATTTCACAAAGTCCCCCATTTAAAATTCAGATCAAGGTGCATTTATATTTCAGAGGGAGAAAGTCAATTTAAATGAATTCTTGACATAGTCGATTTCCGTCTACATGGAATTACGATTATCGAAAATGAATTTGTCGACGTAAATCGCCAGCAGAATATGGATCGCATAAATTAATACATGAATACATAAAACGAATGTAGCTGTAACTATACTTTCTATAAAACAAAAAGAAACAATTGTGAAACCTAACCAGCTCGTGATGATCTGGTGGACCATCTCGACCATATAAACAATTCCCAGTAGAACTCAGTAGGCCATAATTCCCATAAATTCCCACTCGGCTTTTTTTGTCAACATTGTCCTCTTCAGCAGATACTACAGCACACCCGAAAAATTGTGTTGAAAACAAGTAAAAATATTTCAAAAATTTTGTTTGAATTTTGTTTATTAGAGGCAGGATCAACTACTGAAATGACAAACATCGTAGTTTGAGATGGAAACTTATGGTTAATAAAGTAGAAACGACTTCAAAGTTCGACAAATTATTTAGGTGAGTTGGAAATAGGCGTGTAGAAGTAGGGTGGTTCGTCCAAAAAATTTCAACATCTTATATGGGAACGAATAAAATATTTATCCTTATCAATTCTTTGTCGCTCTCAATATTTCTCGTGTTGTTGTCTCGTTTCTCGAAGTGTACTTCTTCAATGTAGTTTTTTTAATTTTGAAATTTGGGCTTGTATTACTGTGCACAGTACTCTAAAAAAAACCTTAGTTTTCCCAATAATTTAATTACATCAACGGAAATAACTAACAGCATCGAAATATATATCAATTACTACTCCATGAATAGTGGCAAATACACAAAGCGTTTCAGAAAACAATAAGTTTTAAATCGTCCTAAGCAAGACAACCAAGTAATGATCCGTGCTCATAGTATCCCAAACCTTATCAAGATTCTCCAATTCCAGCAAAGTTTTAAACAAAAATGTTTCTTTGCTAAGTTTTTGTCAGGGGTCAATTAAAGAACTAAACTATGAGGTTTTTATTTTTTGAAGTTCTTATTACCACGGCCTTAAAGTTACTAAATTCAATTCCTCTTTCTGGAGGGAGTTTGTTTAAAAATAATCTCTCCCAGAAAAGTAGAAAGGAGTCTCCAAAGTCCAAACCGACAAAAAATCTTTCTTTTTACACTTTACATACCCTTATTTTTTTCGGTTTAAAAACCGCGAGGAAGGAGGAATCATTATAAAACAACCCAAAAATCATAGTTATTGCGGCTCTCTTAGTCTGATATCAAGGCATCTCTTACTCCTATAAGAAGGGTAAGTAGAAAAAATATATTCAATTTTTTGTTGATAGGGTCTGTTCTGTTTTCTGTTCAACACTGTTTTATTTAAATAACCTAGAATTTGAAAGGGATTGAGTTTGAGTAAGTTATGAGAAGGGGAAATTGATTGATTGATTGATTGATTTTCGTTTTAATTTCATTCATCTTCAACAGACGAACTGATTTCAATTACTATCTACCCTCCTCATTAAGCAGAATGTGTGAGGATACTGGTAACCCTCCGTCTAAACGTCCCAAATGGTATGAGCAAAAACCCACTGCATCATTTATGGATGCTGTGTTGGACACGGATAAGTGGAGAAGTACTCGTCTTCCGGTCCATGGGACTACAGATAAAGATCACTGCACTTATGATCTGGTAAGTCCTGTTCATTCATGTGTCTTGTAACTTTGGTATCATGCTTACTATTAACCCACGTCTTACAACTTATACACACAGGGATACTTGAAGCGACAGGCAGTCTTTTCTTGCCTTACGTGTCACCCAGCGGATGCCGATCCTTATGAAGCAGGTGGTATGTGCTACGCTTGCAGTCTCAGCTGTCACCAGGGTCATCAGGTGGAAGAGCTCTTTACGAAGCGGTGAATTAATACCCATGAATTTAACAAAGAACGAGAAAGGATTCTAAAAGCTTTTTTATTCACCAGGAACTTCCGTTGTGACTGTGGAAATATGAAATATCCTAACAATCTTTGTTCGCTTCAACCCGTGAGTTGTTTGGTTTTACCTTCTGGGACTGTATATCATTTGGTTCACTGTTGATTCTGTACTAAACAATATTTTTAAGAACAAATCTGATTACAACTTGGATAACAAGTATAACCAGAACTACAAGGGAGTGTACTGCCATTGCCACAGGCCATATCCAGATCCCGAAAACGATCAAGAGGAGGAAATGATCCAGTGTCTTGTGTGCGAGGATTGGTTTCATCACGAAGTAAGAGCAACCCATTCTCGTTACCCTTCCTTTCTTTACAAGTCATAACTAATTCGTTATGCAATTTTATTGTAGCATACTTACAACAAGATTGTGGCTCAGGATATTAACCCTCGTATGCTTACATCCGACTTCATCTGCAAGGCGTGTACTAAAAAGTGTGATTTTTTGTCTTTTTATGGGAAAAAGTTGGTGAATGGTAAGATGAGATTTCCACTTGCAAATAATTGAGGACGAACTTCTACAACATATTTTATTTCTTGTTCTTTGCACCAGCTAAGACTGCGGATTCCAGTGATGATGATGAGGAGCTTGAGTCCAGGATGGAGAGTCAGGATGGTGGTATGGCGTCTGCTAACAGCGAATCCGTAGCTGGATTATCGGCATGTCAGGATGGAACTCTGCATGTAAAAAACGAACTAGGAACAATAGATATAAAGACGGAATCATGCAGTGTAAAGATAAAAGTTAAGACGGAGTTGAAGACGGCAATTAAGAGTGAAGTGAAGACGGAAATTAAGAGTGAAGTGAAGACGGAAATTAAGAGGGAATTGAAGGCTGAATTGAAGAATGAAGTCAAGGTCGAAGTAAAGAATGAACCAGGAACTTCTAATGACGACATAGAAGCTGAATCAAGGAACACACGGAATTCCGTTTCGCCAGTTTGTCGATTAGCCAATCAGCGTGCGAACCGAAAGATTCTCTCTTCAGGAGGTACTCTGTGGATGTGTAAGTGGTACAAGGAACTTTGCAAATGTGACAATTGCTTGGTGAGTTATTTCCATTATGTTGACCCCAGTTAATTTTAACAACTTGTATGAAGTTTGATTTCTTAATTTGGAATATGATTTTAGGAAAAATATCACAACCTTGGCGCGTCGTTTTTGGTCGACTATGACGATACCATGTTAGCATACCACGGCGTACCAGAAAACTTCAAGGATTGTGAGATCTGGAACTGATCCTGGAACAGCTCGAAGAGAAATGGAAAAAAAGAATTTTGGTAATTTTGCTAATGATTATCCAAGTACTTACGGAGCATTTTTATGTTATTTCATGAACCTTTGATTTGTAATCAAATATGGGGGAAAATGTAAGGTTAGGTTAAGAGGTTAATTTAATTTTGTTTAATTTTATTTAAGATTGAATGAGATTAATTTTCTGCAAAGGACGACAAATTATAGAAAAGTTAAGAATGTATTGAATTGATGTTAGGAGTGGCTAAAAGCTCAAATTCAGTTTATAATTATAATTTTCAGGTCCTTCTTACCTATTTATTAATTCCAGATTGTTGCTAGTGGTTTCCCAGGAAATGGTTTGGCAATGACGCTTCATGTTTTCCGATTGGTTACAAATTATCGCTAGTAAGTCTATCAGAAGTAGTATATCATTGCTTATAAACTTCAAGAACTTATTTAATAAATCTTACTTTTCCTGCTGATGCGTTCATGCTACGTGTGGTTCTTACATTATATAATTACTGGTGCAATTAATTCTAAATAAATCTCTGATGCGCTAGTGAATATACAAAATAATGAAGCCAGTAATCATTAGGGCGTGTTTATTTCTGATGGAAAAATACATATTTATGAATTTTATGCACTGGAGGCCAAAATTCATACTCGGGAGTGGTGATTGTACACCTCAGATTCTTCTCACATAAAAAAAATGTGTATTATTCTTGCTAAAACTGGTTTCTTTCTTAAATTCTTTATCAAAAGCAGTGGCGAATAAATAGACACTTTTCAAAGCAAGAATTACCAAAATTCGTATTAAAAAGACATAAACTAACCTAGCACTTTGTTAAAGGTGAATTCCTTCTACTTATATATTCCTAACAAAACAACGAGGAGAAATGGTTTCTCGAATCACGCTCAAAGAGCCAATGACTCAAATTCAAATCACACAAATTAAATTCTTACTTATATTCTGTGACAGCGGAGATTGACGATCACAAGCACACTCGGAAAATGAGAATCCCGAGAAGAACAAAAATGCATGATATTGACTGATCATTAAGAATCAAGAGGTTCGGGGTCGACAACATTAGATTTCATTCTAAGAAATTTTTTAATAATGTTGTCTGACTTTTTTATTTATTTTTTCAAAAACCTAACCCACAAGCAAATGATTAGAACGCCATGGTTTCACCGTCGGTTATGCGAACGCTCTCTAATGAGTCTTTTACTTGTGGTTCCTCGCTCTTTTTCTCTGGTTTAGTTCGGAGCACTATTTAGGATGCCGATTTCATGAAAAAATCTGATTTACTGAAATCTATCAATGAGGAAAATAAGGGAATATTCGCATACATTAATTGCCATTCTGGTCTGAACATTACAATTTTGGGCAAAGAATTCATTGATTTACACGATATACTCCAGTCGGAGGTAGTTCTATAACATGTTAGAAGCCGACAAAAAAACATATCCTAGTTCCTCAACTTTAACCTAAAGTTGACTTATTGCTTGTTTTAGGATGGAATGAATTATGCCAAATCGGACTTAAAGTATTTCAAAGCAACTTACGTAGCTTTTCTCATCCGAATTCTTTGGTATTCAGAATATTGTTCCAAAAGTAGGGCATGCGAGCTCGCATTGTGTGTAATAGTACAATCCGAGAAAAATTGTTTTGTTGTTAAAAATTATTGAATTAACAGTAATACAAATTTTTTTTAATGGGCAAAAGAGCGACTTCCATGGGGTATAACTGCATCTGTTATCTAGTCACTCTCAATAACACGTCCACGCTCAATCACACCGCGTATTAACTATAATATATAAGTGTGTTATTATATATAAACGAATCTCCAATAAGGTTCGTGAAAACTTAGCAATTATTGCCCCTCGAAAATAGTGCAAACAGTTTTTCTTGGGAATAATTATGGGAAATGTGTGATTTTATTTATAATTCCCAAAATTAAGTTGGCGGGTTGAGCAAACTTTATGTTTTCTTTAAGTTGTTATTTATTCAGTAAATCATTATTTTTCTTAGAATTTTATTGATTTTATAATTTATTCTAAAGAGGCTCTTGAAATAATTGGGAAACTATCCCCTGCTTTCCAGTTTAGCTTTCAGCCTGCTTAATTAGGCTTAAGTAGGAGTCATCGCAATTTATGACAATCACATACCAAAGTTGTATAAAAGTGAAATCCACTCGATTTATGGAATTCACAGAAAGGTTCCAATTTCTTTGTGGTTTTCTTGTGTTCAGAATGGGCCCAGTAGTGTATGAACGTTTGATTCTGCGAACTGTTCTTATTGTTGTAGCTAAATTTAAATTTGTTGTATTTGATTTTGACCAACATTCGAATAAAGCGGTCGTGTGTAATGACCAGATCCGTAGGTATGCTCGATTCATTTTGCTGATACTCCGGCTTCTGAAGATTACGCTCTTTATCTACGCGGCCGTTAACAGTGAATCGATACTCGTAAAAGTTGTGGCTGGCTTTCTGATGATTGTGGGCGTTGGTGAAACATCATTCCGAATCACTCTAATGAAACATGGGGAAGAGTTGATTGATCTTATTAATAACCTCTATCGGGTGCATGAAGCTTTGGGTAAGTCGCCACTTATTTTTGTCTGCCCGCATTTTTTTCTGCATGGCAAATCTCAACTACATACCTTTTGGCGTTTTAGAAAAACAAACAAAATGTGGAATCGCTCCGTCGGTTGCTACTGCAACGCGGCGTGAGAACTACTACGGTTTGGTACTAATTTCTATGAGCATCCGCGCAATTGGCGTATGAGTTCAAAGTATTGGAATAAATTACTCATTCTTTACAACAAAGTTTACCATGGTTACCTACATATGCATAGAAATACTCTACTGCATTTCATTCATGAGCGACATGGCAACGTATGTTGGAGCATTTGTCCCATCACTACCCACCTTGACAACCTGGTTACGAAAAGCGTAAGAACTATCGGCTCGTTTCTGATTTCTGATGCACTCCCTAGAATCGCTATGATTAATTTATCAAAGAAATGTATATAGCGTACACAATTTCGTGCTCCTATTTGAACAGGTCAACGGATTCCGACTTAACCTCTGACCGCCTCCATGTCTACCGATCAATGCAACTCTTCAACCAACTCCACAATAAAGTGTTTGGCTCAAAAATGTTACCCGCAATCAAACTGGGTCTTTTCTTTTGCTTAGTGTGTCTGCGTGAGTCTCTACACATTGCTGTGTATGTATTATTTCTCCTTTACTCCTTTAGCGCAATTGCAATTATCATCCCCGGTGCTCTTCTGGTGTCCATTGGTTTACAACATTGCAATCAAATTTCATGAGAACATACATGGTAACGTTGCACCTGGCGACTTGGTTACTGCGAAACTGCTGAGGTCGATTCCGGTTGTCAAGGGCACTATTGGAGAGTTTTACCACATGGAAGGGGTGAGGAGAAAAAATTGACAAATTCGTCCAAAATTCTGCAATTTATGTTTTCGTTTCAGGAGGCCAAACTTACGTTACTTGATAACATTGCGCGTGGCACAGCTTTCACTCTACTGTCAACTACTTAATTACAAGTTCCACCAAAGAATGATAGAGATAGCTAGAGCGAGCATACTGGGTGTCATACGTTAGTGTCCGAATACTGTACTCTCTGACCAAAGAGCCTGTGGCCTTGTGAAAGCATGCTTTTCCCGGCTTAACTAAATTACATACCCCTCTCCACACCCGCTGCCCAGGTCCGACTAAAACTCATCTTACACTTCACTCCCAACATTTTGGAGGGATTTCTTTGTTGCTCAGGCCCGCTCAAATCCGTCATCTTAAGCTTCACGTATCAACT